>LSQX01244269.1_pt1 | contig 19992 bp, 13 predicted proteins | sample 654561 | NCBI WGS metagenome assembly LSQX01 (sample SAMN04489861, study PRJNA283612) | anaerobic digester metagenome | isolation source: 4 biogas reactors fed with cattle manure at either 37C or 55C with and... | place: Denmark: Kongens Lyngby | collected 2014
TAAGGTCTGTAAGGTCTGCTTCAACCCTTACGTCCGTTCTCACAAACAGCGCTTGCCCGCTTTTTTCTTTAATGATCGAAGCAATCTGCAGTCCTGCGGTTTCATCAATGTCCGCGATTATGACATTGGCTCCTTTTTCCCCATAGAGCAGAGCGATACCCTTACCTATCCCGTTGGCGGCTCCTGTTATTATCACGGTTTTGTTTGAAAAGTTCATGTTTATCACATCCCTGAAATAATCGATAGTATGGGGTGCTCCTTTTCATGCCTTCGTAGGTATCGGACACCTCTATAATATTTTACATCATTTTCCTTTGAATTTCCTATGAAAAATCCATATAGCCACTCTTTCAGATTTGACTTTTATTAAACAGATGGATAGAATTATAGCATCAGCACTCTGATGAATTGAGTGCCAGGGTTTATAATACAAAAGTTACTTCCACCGATGTCGATGGAAACTGCAAGCAATTGGTGCGGGAGGCTTTTGTTCATGAGAATTCCCGATTTGTAGCAGCTACCAGTTATCAACTATAGGGAACAGATTTGTTTGGATTTTCAGTATTTCCAATCATAAAGGGAAAGAGAAGTAAACCTTGTCAGCCAGAGTCTATATTAAAGACTCTCTTTACAATATAGGTTTATTACATAATATAAAGTAATGAAGGAGGTAGAACAGATGAGTGAATCTGTTGTTTGTGCATTTGAAAGGACTGAAAAGGGCAGAAAGGCGAGAAGAGAGGGTTTTATTCCCGGTGTGGTCTATGGAAAAGGGGTTGAGTCCGTAAGCATAAAACTGGAGCAGAAAGATTTCAGAAGGGTTTTGCAGGGGCGCTCCATGACTTCCATGTTCAAGCTGAAGCTTGGAGATAAGGTGCAAAACTGTATTATTAAAGAAATTCAGAAGCATCCCATCAAAGGGGAAATCCTTCATATTGACCTTCAAGCTATTGACAGGGATGAGGTCATCCGGCTGAAAGTACCTGTTGTTTTTGAGGGTAGGGAAAAATTGGCATCGAACAGATATCTGCTTCAGGAGTTTATAAATGAAGTGGAGATTATGGTTAAGGCCGCTGATATGCCGGAGCTAATTAGCATTGATGTTGGGAACAGAGAACTGGGCGAAAAGATTACCATCAGTGATCTCTCAATCAGCGATGATATCAAGGTTCTGCATGATGACGATGAAGTCCTTGCAGTTGTATCTGCTGCAAAAGTGGATATAAAGGCGGATAGCGAATCAGCAAGTGAAGATACCGCTGAAACGGACAGCAACTCAGGCAGTGAATCTGACGGCAATGAAGGCTGATATAAGTTTAACTTCATTGACAAACGGGTAAAAAGACAGTAGAGTATAAATTGCTGAGCCAGAAGAATTATCTAATGGCAAAGCGATGATTCGATATTTTCCTGACGCCGAATATAGGGATATAAGGCGGAAGGCACAGGCAGTTTTATATTTTATTTAGGATTTCTGCGCCTTCAAAAGGCGCTTTTTATTGTAATAATAACAAGAACCCTGGTTCCGCTTACAATCTGCATTGCGTGGCGGAAGGGGCTTGCTGCTTGGAGGTTTAGAAAAATGGAGACAAGGGTCGCTATTATTGGAATCATTGTTGAAGACAGCACTTCTGTTGAAAAACTCAACAACATTTTGCATGACTACGGGGATTACGTTATCGGTAGAATGGGTCTGCCCTACCGTGAGAAAGGTATCAGCATCATCAGCCTTGCGGTTGATGCTCCCCAGGACATCATCAGTGCACTTTCGGGGAAGCTGGGAAGGCTTCCCGGGGTCAGCACAAAAACATTGTACTCCAAGGTGACAGGAATGACCAGGAAAGAGGAATGATATGGAACAGCTCATTGATAAGCTTTACGAAACAAGCGCTCTTACACCGGCAGAATATAAAGAACTGATCGAACAAAGAACCCCCGAACTTTCAGAGTACCTCTTTGAAAAGGCGAGAGCCGTCAGAATTGAAAACTATGGGCACGATGTGTACATACGAGGGCTTATAGAATTTTCCAACTACTGCAGAAACGATTGCTATTATTGCGGAATCAGAAGGAGTAATCACAAAGCGGAGCGGTACCGCCTGACAAAGGAGCAGATACTTGAGTCCTGCTTAATTGGTTATGATCTGGGTTTTCGTACATTCGTTCTGCAGGGTGGAGAGGACGGGGCTTTTACCGATGAAAAAATGGTTGATATTATCGGTACAATTAAAACTGAGTTTCCTGATTGTGCCATTACCCTTTCTTTTGGCGAGAAAAGCCACGAGAGCTATAAAGCATTTTTTGATGCAGGTGCCGAACGCTATCTTCTGCGCCATGAAACGGCAGACGCCGGGCATTACCGTAAGCTGCATCCTGAAAACCTGTCCCTTGAGAACAGGAAGCAATGCCTCTATAACCTGAAAGAGATAGGGTACCAGGTTGGGTGCGGTTTCATGGTGGGCTCACCTTACCAGACCACCGATTGCCTCGTAGAGGACCTGATGTTCATTAAGGAACTTTCGCCCCACATGGTGGGCATAGGACCGTTCATACCCCACCATGCGACGCCCTTTGCCGGAAAGGATGCGGGAACCCTTGACCTGACACTGTTCCTTTTGGGCATCATCCGGTTAATGCTGCCGTCAGTACTGCTTCCCGCCACCACAGCCTTGGGTACCATCCATCCCAGGGGGAGGGAACTGGGAATCCTTGCCGGCGCGAATGTGGTGATGCCAAACCTTACACCGAAAATAGCAAGGCAGAAATACCTCCTCTACGACAACAAGATCTGCACCGGCGATGAAGCCGCAGAATGCCGATACTGCATGGAAAAAAGATTGGAAAGTATAGGCTATAGAGTGGCCGTCTCCCGCGGAGACCATAAATCATTTCAATAAATGGATTCCATTTGCTGAAGGGAAAGATTCTCTGACCCGTATAAGAAAGGAGTTTTATCATGTACGATCCAAAATCATCGAAGGCTGAAGAATTCATTTCTCATGAGGAAGTTCTTGAAACGCTTGAGTATGCGCAAAAGAACAAGAACAATGCAGAACTGATTGACAGTATCATTGAAAAAGCCAAACTGCGTAAGGGGCTGTCCCACAGGGAGGCATCGGTCTTGCTTGAATGTGAGATGCCCGATAAGAACCAGGAGATCTTTGCACTTGCCGAGCAAATCAAGAAAGATATCTATGGTAACCGTATTGTCCTGTTTGCGCCCCTGTATCTGTCCAACTATTGCGTAAATGGGTGCGTATACTGTCCGTACCACAGAAAGAACAAGCACATCACCCGAAAGAAAATGACTCAGGAGGAAGTCCGCCGGGAGGTTATCGCCCTTCAGGATATGGGACACAAGCGCCTTGCCATTGAATCCGGGGAGGACCCGGTAAACAATCCCATCGAGTATATCCTTGAATGTATTGATACGATCTACAGCATCAAGCATAAAAATGGAGCCATCCGCCGTGTAAATGTCAATATCGCTGCAACCACGATAGAGAACTATAAAAGGCTTAAAGATGCCGGGATCGGTACATATATACTCTTTCAGGAGACCTACCATAAGGAGAGCTATGAAAAGCTGCATCCCACAGGCCCCAAGCATGATTATGCCTATCACACCGAGGCAATGGACAGAGCTATGCTTGGCGGCATTGATGATGTGGGCTTGGGAGTCTTGTTCGGACTTGAAAACTACCGCTATGAGTTTGCCGCCCTGCTGATGCACGCGGAGCACCTTGAAGCGGTATTCGGTGTCGGCCCGCATACCATAAGCGTGCCGAGGGTTCGTCCGGCTGATGATATCGATCCGTCGGAATTCAAAAACGGTGTGGATGATGATACCTTTGCAAAAATTGTGGCCTGCATCCGCATTGCCGTTCCCTATACGGGAATGATCGTATCGACAAGGGAGAGTAAGGCGACCAGGGAGCGCCTGCTGCGCCTCGGAGTTTCCCAAATCAGCGGCGGGTCCAAAACAAGCGTGGGCGGATACTCAGAGCCCGAGGCTGAAGACGAGAATACCGCCCAGTTTGACGTGTATGACACGAGGACCCTTGACGAAGTGGTCAAATGGCTGATGGAGCTTGGTTATGTCCCCAGCTTCTGCACAGCCTGCTACAGGGAAGGCAGGACCGGGGACAGGTTCATGAGACTTGCCAAAACAGGGCAGATCCAGAACTGCTGCCACCCCAACGCCCTCATGACGCTGAAGGAATACCTGGAGGACTATGCGTCACCCGGAACCAGGGCTGTGGGCGAGAGGCTCATACAGGATGAGATAAAAACGGTTCCCAATGACAAGGTAAGAAGGATACTGGAGGAAAACCTCGTGAAGATCAGCAGCGGAAGCCGCGACTTCAGGTTTTAGGAGGAAGCGTTATGGGATTTAATGCCACACCATCGGCAAACCGTATACATATAGGCTTTTTCGGAAAGAGGAACTCGGGAAAATCAAGCCTGGTAAATGCCGTGACAGGCCAGGAGCTTGCTGTTGTTTCCGACATTAAGGGCACAACCACCGATCCGGTATACAAGGCTATGGAGCTTCTGCCCCTTGGCCCGGTTGTGATAATCGACACACCGGGGATTGATGATGAGGGGGCGCTGGGTGAGCTTCGAATAAGGAAGACCCGCCAGGTGCTAAGCAAGACCGACATAGCCGTACTGGTCATAGACTCCTGTGTAGGCAAAACCGATGAAGATGAAGAACTCATCCAACTGTTTGAAAAAAGAGCGATTCCGTATATCATTGTTTATAACAAGTCGGATCTTAAGGAAGACGAAGGGTCTGAAATCGGTCACGAGATCCATGTCAGCGCGAAAACCGGTTATGGTGTAAACCAACTGAAGGAAAAAATCGCGGCCATAGCCTCTGCCGCAGAACCCGAACGCAGGCTGGTGGGCGACCTTTTAAGCCCCATGGATCTTGTGGTGCTTGTGGTCCCCATCGACAGCAGCGCCCCAAAAGGCAGGCTTATACTGCCCCAGCAGCAGACCATCCGCGATATCCTGGATGCAGGTGCTGTTGCCATAGCGGTTAAGGACACAGAATACCGTGAAACCCTTGAAAAACTGGGCGAAAAGCCAAGGCTGATCATTACCGACAGCCAGGTGTTTGAAAGGGTTTCGGCCATAACCCCTGGGGATGTTTTCCTGACCTCATTTTCCATCCTATTTACAAGGTATAAGGGGAACCTTAAAACAGCAGTGAAAGGGGCAAGAGCGCTGGATAAGCTCCAGGACGGGGATACTGTTCTCATATCGGAGGGCTGTACCCATCACAGGCAGTGCGAGGATATAGGCACGGTCAAGCTGCCGCGCTGGATAAAGGAGTATACCAAAAAGCAACTTGAGTTCAGGTTCACATCGGGTACCGAATTCCCGGAGATCCTTACGGGGTATAAACTGGTAGTCCACTGCGGGGGCTGCATGCTAAACGAAAGGGAGATGAAGCACCGTACAGGGAGCGCTGTGGACCAGCATGTGCCCATAACCAATTATGGAGTCCTGATAGCATACATGAAGGGTATACTGGAAAGGAGCATAGCCGTGTTCCCAGAGGTATGATCATGTCAATCACCCACAGCGGCGGGCCGTTATTCCCAGCCCGTTCACCTTGACTTAATGTCGTCAAGCAATAACCCGATATGTGCCAGGGCCTGTGCCTTCAGGTCGAAGTCGGTATTCCTGATACACCATTCATAGCTCAGGCCCCTTATGGCCGTAACATAATGCCGCGCAAGTTCCCGGGGAGATATAAATGACCTTTGCCATGTTTCGATATTTATTTTCGTATATCCCGTGTCGATTTATTGCGAATGAATACTGGGTATATAGTGAATAGCGGAATGATTTCAACATTCCGAAATTTTGACTATATATATATTGTGTGTAAATGTGTATATTATGGGAGGCATAATGATAAGCGTACCTCTTCTGTTTTCGATATGCTTCAGCGCAATTTGCATAGTGAGTTTATTTCTGGGTATATATACGTTCTATACAAATCCTGTAGCCAAAACGAACCGTATATTCTTTGCTCTTACGATTTCTCTGACCATTTGGTCATTCGGATTTGCGATGGCCATATCCGCGCCCGATATATCGATATGCCTCTTCTGGAGAAGATTTGCTGCCATCGGATGGGGAATGTTTTTCAGTATCCTGCTCCATTTTTTGATTGCCCTGAGCGGAAGGAACTCCCTGCTTAACAGGTGGTGGAAATATGTTCTGCTGTATCTTCCGGCAGCAGTCTGCATTCTGGTGTTTACCTATATCCCGTGGCTCAATCCGCAGCAGTTTAACCTGGTATATACGCCAATGGGCTGGGTCAACGTTTCCATAAAAAACTTGTGGGATTGGTTCTTTATCCTGTATTATCTGACATATTGCCTGACGGGCATATATCTTGTATGGAAATGGGGAAAGACCGAGAGCAGCAAAAATAAAAAGAAACAGTCAAGCATTATCATGAGGGTATTCTTTATCACTCTCATCATAGGAGCCTTTACCGAGAGCGTTGTAAATAATGTATTCTCCATAAGGATACCTCAGCTGGCCCCAATCGTAATGCTGATCCCTGTGGCGTCATTTTCTTATGCCATGCAGAGATATGGCCTGCTTTACAACAGGAGAAGTGCGGCTGATTCGCTGCTGTTCGGCGCCCAGATCAGGTCAAGGGTGATACATTATCTGGCAAGCTCCCTTTTTGCCGCCAGTATTTTGAATATCATTACAATGTATTTTATCTCGGAGCATAAGAACATATTATCAACACTCCTGTTCAGCGCTTTCATGGTAATAACCGGCATCGCCCTGGTGATGATTGAGAGGCTTTGCAAGAGCGCCAAGCTCAAGGATTTTATATACGCGGCCGCGTTCTTTATCCTTATACCCATTCTCACGTTGAATTTCATCGAGTTTGCGAGCGTGACCGTCTGGGCCTTGGGGTTTGTTTTCCTTATCATGTCCATTGCCATGGTAAGCAGGATTATACAGATTGCCGCGGCAACTTCGGTCATGCTTACGCAGCTGGCTGTTTTTCTCCTGAAACCCAGTACACTGTTGACTATTGATGCCACGGACCATGTAGGCAGGATAGGCCTTAGCGTGATAGCCATATGGATTGCATTATTCGTTATGAATGTTTTTCGGTTTAAGCTGATTGAAAACGCGTATCAAATCAGCTTCCAGGAGATGGTGGCGGAGATTTCCACTAGATATATCAGCGTTGGAGAGAAGGGCTTTGATGAGGTTACAAATGAAACGCTGCGCAGGATAAGCGAGTTCCTGAAGGCTGAAGGCGTGTTCATTTACCTGTTCAACAACGGGAAGGATACAATGACCTGCTCATATTCATGGACAAATGGGCAGCGGTACATAGAAAGCCCCATGGAAATCTGCCTGAACGGTTACCCGCACCTTCGGCGCATGTTTTCAGAGGACAGTATCCTGGAGATATTCGATACGAATGACCTTCCATCGGATGTGTATAACGAAATAGCGCAGATCCGGGGCGAGCATGTCAAGTCGCTGCTGATACTGCCCATCGAGAATAACAACAATGTATACGGGTGCCTGGTGCTGCAGTCGGTTACTGAGAATAAAGCCTGGAGTACCATCGACAAGAACAGCCTGATGATCATTACAAATATTATAGCCGGAACAATTGAGAGGATACAGCAGGAGAAGCAGATTAACTATATGGCGTTTTATGATATGCTGACCGGGCTTCCTAACCGTACGCTTTTCAAGGACCGTCTGAACCAGGCTGTTATGCTCGCGGAGCGCAAAAGCGAGATTATTGCTGTAGTGTTGCTGGATCTGGACCACTTCAAGAATGTCAATGATACGATCGGTTATGAGGGCGGCGACGAACTTATCGTCCAGGTCGCCGAAAAACTTACCTCATCAATGCGCAAATCTGATACGGTGTCACGCTTCGGCGGTGATGAGTTCCTGATTATGGCCCATCATATCAGGAACATAAATGATGTCCACACAATAGCTGATAAGGTTATCAGCATTTTCAAGACGCCATTTACACTGCGCAACCAGGAGGTCTATGTGTCCGCCAGCGTCGGCATTGCAGTATATCCCTATGATGGTGATGATGCCGACACCCTGATTAAGAACGCCGATATTGCCATGTACGAGGCTAAAGCCAAGGGTAAAGGCCAGTATTGTCTGTGTACTGAGGAAATGAAGAAAGAGGTCGTTATAAAGCATGAGCTTTCCAACAAACTATACCGGGCCATAGACAATAACGAACTGGTTTTGCATTATCAGCCCATGGTATCGGCCATGACCGGCGAGATCCTGTGCATGGAGGCATTGGTGCGTTGGAACCAGCCTGAGCACGGGCTTATAAGCCCGGGAGTATTTATCCCGCTGGCTGAGCAGACAGGATTGATCAACCCGATAGGTGAATGGGTCCTGAGGACGGCTTGCAACCAGGCAAAGGCCTGGCTCGATATGGGACTGCCCCCGGTGCATATATCTGTCAATGTGTCCGTACTCCAACTGCGTAATTCAAGGTTTGTTTCTATAGTAGAGGACATACTCAGGGAAACCGGACTGGAGCCTGAATATCTTGACCTGGAGATTACAGAGACCGTTGCTGTGAAGGAATCTGACAATATCCTGAATATACTGGAAGAATTGAGGAACCTTGGGATAGAAATATCCATAGATGACTTCGGTACTGAATACTCTTCACTGAGCAGGCTGAATCATATGCCCGTAAACCGCATCAAAATAGACAGGAGTTTCATAAGCAACCTGTTCAGGAGCGAAAAAGAACAGACACTGGTTAAGGGTATGATCCACCTTTCGCAAACGCTGGGGCTCAAAGTCGTGGCGGAGGGTGTTGAGTATGAAGACCAGTTTGAATTCCTGAGGCAGCATGGCTGCGATGAGATACAGGGCTATTACATAAGCCGTCCGGTCCATGCCGATGATGTTCTGAAGCTCTTCGATGCAATAGGAGCGCAGGATTAATCTATTGGCAAAATGCACCTGTATTTGGTATAATGACTAAAGCCTTGCTTCGATGATATTGAGCGGGGAGGCAGCAAAGAGGATTGCCATGGTTTTTTTGAGTAATCCGGTTTTTTATTGCTGGCTGTTTCAAATACCAATACAGGAGGAATGTAACCATGAAAAGCCTTAAGAGAGCTCTTGCGGCAATTACCATTTTCGCGGTGATAGCAGCGATCTTTGCATTCCCGTCACTGGCCGCCGGTTTCAGGTATGAAGCCGAAGCAAAAATTCTAAACGACCTTAAGCTTATGGAAGGCATGGGTCTTGGAGACCGGGTCAACAGGATCCAGGGCCTTATTTTCGCGATAAAGGCAGCAGGCCTGAAAGATGAAGTAGATGCCATGTCGGATACCGAGGTTGCCACTATACTTAAAAACGTAACAGACGCGGACCAGATCCCTCCATACGGAAGGAAATGGGCTGCCTATGCTGTTAAGAACAACTTTACCACAGGTGTTGACGCGAGTATCCTCCCCAAGGTAAAGTTCGCACCGTTGCAGGAGGTTTCGGGAACATCATTCCTGGTCTGGGTTTTAAAGATCGGCATGGGTTATTCCGAAGTTGGAACCGGAAACGCTGTTTCAGAAGCTGTTAAATGCGGTGTTATAAATGAAGCTCAAGTCAGGGAACTGGGCGGCAAGACTGCTCTTACCCGTGATGACGCTGCCGGAATCCTCTACGGCGCCTGCAAAAACGGCATAAATGCCGACGGAAGACCATTTATCCAGTACCTCGCCGATGTCGGGTTCCTCACCGAAGAACAGGTTGCCGCCGCTGGCTTTGAAATCCCTGAGATGCCGAAAGAAGTAGGGATAGACAAGGCCGAGGCTGTTGAGCCCGACAGGATCGCCATAACGGTTAAAGGCAATTTTAAGGATTTTAAAGCAGACGATCTCCTTATCACCACGAGCAGCGACATCACCGACAGCCGGGGAAGCCTCCGCACAGACCTGAAACCAATAAAGATCACAAAGGTTGAAGCAAGACTGAACAGCAGCAGGAATACCGTTGTCACTTTAACTCTTGGAGAAAAGCTGTCCAATGACCTGAATCCGCAGGTTTATGTCTATGTTGTGGGAAATGAGTCTGTGAATACCTATGGTCAGACCCTGAATAAGGATTACAGGAAGGCATATCCTGTTGCCGACAGGATCGCGCCGAAACTCAGGGACGATGGGGACAATGGAACACCTACAGATATCGAAAAGCAGAATGGCTGGGTTGCAGATTACCTTTATGCGGATTCCTGGGAGAATTATCTCGTCCTGCACTTTTCAGAGGAGCTTCAGCCCCTTGGCGAGGCTGATCTTGCCCAGGCGGGAAGCGATCTCATGCTGATTGCGGGCGGCAACAATCTTGTGAACGGCAGGGATTATGAGATATCAGCCGTTTTCAGTAACTATGTAACGGTGCGGTTGATATCGGACAACAGCATTGGTTTTGACGGCAATATGAGAATCAAAACCGCAGACAGGGTGAACTATCTGAAGGATTTGAACGGTAACGCTCTGGCACAGTTTACCATTGATTTTGAGGCAGCCTTTTCGGGATGGCTCAAAACCCTGATGCTGCCCGCTTCGGACACCATCCAGATTATAATGACCGACAGGCTCTCGGGCTGGAAAGGGGATATCAATTCATTCATTACAGTAGAAATAGATGGAACAAGGATTGATGATATACGTTTCAGCGTTGAGGATGGAAAGCTGTACATCCATCTGCCCCGCGTGATGAGCCCCGGTGAAACAGCAAAAATTGTATACGAGCCTGTTTACGGTGAAAGTGGCCTGATTGACCAGAAAAACGTTATAGAATACGGGTTTACCGCTACGATAATGCGATGACTCTTTGCGTGCTGAGGCGTCAGGGGGGTGGATTCACAACCCCTGACGCTTTTTTATCTTTGGAAGACTATAATCCCTGCAACCATCAGGGCGGCACCAATCAGTTTGCTCCATTCGAAGCATGTCTTTTCGGTGCCGAAAAGGCCGAGAAATTCGATGAGACATGAAGCCACAAGCTGTGCCAGCAGGATGAGCATTGTCGCGTATGCGGGCCCCAGGCCCGATATGCTTTTTATGACCGTGTACGTGATGAATGCGCCGATAACGCCGCCGAACAGGTATAGCTTGTTGTCAACGCTGAAAACGGCTAACAAGTTCTCCCGGCCAGCAAAGTACCACACTGCGATGCTGGTAATAAAGGCGGCAAAATGTACCCATGTGTTTGTTGTCCACATATTGGACGAATCCATAAGCCGGGTGTTGAATACACCCTGGACGCTCATAAGGACTCCGGCCAAAAGTCCCATTAATATGCCGATCATCAGTCTCCTCCAACAGTAAGCTTATTCTCTCACTCCTGATCCGAGTTTTATTGTTGCCTGCAATCCATGGACATATTCCCGGAACGTTTGTGCCGAGGTGTCAGAATGCGGGAGTATCCCCCTGTCTTTCTATTCCTGATGTTCCAGGCTGAAAATAAGCCAGGGTTATCGGGTTTGGCCAATAACCGGGCATTCAGATATGCGATTTCCACGGTCAGTATGGTCGTTCCCATGTAAAAGGGCACCCCTGTGGAATTATCCATGGACAGCACCAGGGCAAAATATGATATTGTTCTCAGGTGAAAAGATAGAGGACGGTTCGGTACTCTGCTGTGAGAGGATACGAAACCGCCCTATGTTTTACATCAGGCAATACCCCATGCATGACCGGGACTTATGCTTTACCCAATATAAGCCTGGTCTTTTGGATTATGCTTTCACTGTTCAGCCCGTAATAGTCAAGAAGCTGCTGATGGTTTTCAGCCGACTGTCCGAATACGTCGTTTATCGCCACTGCCTCTAATGGTACCGGGGTGTTTCTCAGTGCATAGGAAACCGCGCTGGCAAGCCCGCCTATGTAGCTGTGCTCCTCGGCGGTTACGACCCCTTTCATGTCTTTTGCAAGGTCGATGATGGCGTTTTCATCCAGGGGCTTTAATGTGCTGACGTTAACGACCCTCGCCGATATCCCTTCCTTCTCAAGCTTCGCAGCGGCCTCAAGCGCAGGTCCCACCATGGTTCCCGCTGCGAAAACGGCAATATCGGTTCCATCCTTCAATACAACTGGTTTGCCGATTATAAACTCCTGATCCTCAGGGTATATGTCCTCAAGATCGTTTCTGCTCAGCCTCATGTAAACAGGACCGTTGTATTCGGTAATGGCCCTGACCGCTTTTCTGGTTTCTATTCCATCACAGGGAGCTATCACCGTCATGTTGGGGATGGCACGCATGATGGCAATATCCTCGACAGATTGGTGGGTTGCGCCATCTCCGAAATCAGAGAAGCCGGCACTGGATCCTATAATCTTGACATTCAGACTGCCTATGCAGATACCCTGCCGTATCTGGTCAAAGGTGCGGCCCGACGCGAACACGGCAAAAGAGTTTGCAAAAGCGATCTTGCCTGTGAGTGAAAGGCCAGCGGCAAAGGAAACCATATTTGCTTCCGCGATGCCCATTTCAAAATACCTTTCGGGGAACTCATTCTGGAACAGGCAGGACATTGTGGATTTGCCAAGATCGGCTTCAAGCACGACGATATCCTTATTTTCCCTGCCCAGTCCAACCAGGGTTTCTCCATAAACCCTTCTTTGATTATGTACACCATCTTCTCCAAGCAGGCCGTGTTTGAAGCGGGTGATTTTCAGATCACCCTTCTTGATACCCCTGGGCATGTGGATTTCTCCGCTGAAATGGAGCGGACGCTCCAGGTGCTGGATTATGCCATCCTCGTGGTAAGCGGGGCCGATGGCGTGCAGGGGCATACCAGGACCCTGTGGCGGCTTCTGGCTATGTATGGGATACCGGCCTTCATCTTTATCAACAAGATGGACCTGGAAAGATTCGGTAGGGATCAACTGATGAACATGCTGAAAAACCAGCTGGACGAGGGCTGTGTTGACTTTGGCCAGGCAGGGACGGCAGCCTTTTTCGAGCAGCTGGCCATGTGCGATGAAGGCCTGATGGAAACCTATCTTATGGCAGGGAGAATTGATACCCATCAAATAAAAGAAGCCATAAGGTGGCGCAGGCTGTTCCCGTGTTTTTTTGGCTCTGCGTTGAGGCTGGAAGGCGTTGAAGCCTTTATACGCGGACTGACGGATTATGCCACCGCGCCGGTATATCCGCAGGAATTCCGCGCAAAGGTATTCAAGATCAGCAGGGATGAAAAAGGAAACCGCCTTACCCATATGAAGATAACCGGTGGAAGACTCAAGGTAAGGGATGTTTTATCCAATGGTACCTGGGAAGAGAAGGTCAACCAGATCAGGATCTATTCAGGCCGGAAATACAGGGCGGTAAGCAAAGCGGATGCCGGCACGGTATGCGCGGTTGCCGGGCTTACCCGGTCAAGGCCGGGGGATGGACTGGGAGGGGAAGAGACTTCGGGAAGACCTGTGCTGGAGCCTGTACTTACCTATCAGGTTATTCCTCCTGAGGGTTGTGATCCTAAGGTCATACTTCCAAAACTGCGCCAGGTTGAGGAGGAAGATCCTGAGCTTCGCGTCGTATGGGACGAGAAGCTGGAAGAGATCCGGGTGCAGATCATGGGCGAAGTTCAGCTTGAAATATTGAAAAGTCTCATGCAAAGCCGGTTCGGGTTAGTGATATCCTTTGATTCAGGGCGAATCCTTTATAAAGAGACCATTGCCAGCGTGGTGGAAGGCGTGGGGCATTTTGAGCCATTAAGGCATTATGCCGAGGTGCATCTTCTAATGGAGCCTGGCGAGAGGGGCAGCGGCCTTCGGTACGCGGTGGAGTGCGGCGATGATGTGCTCGCCAGGAACTGGAAGAATCTAATTATGTCCCATCTGAAGGAAAAGGAGCATATAGGCGTCCTTACAGGGTCACCGGTCACAGATATAAAAATCACCCTTGTATCGGGACGGGCCCATGTAAAGCACACACAGGGCGATGACTTCAGGGAGGCTGCCTGGCGCGCGGTTCGCCAGGGCCTGATGGAGGCCGAATCGGTACTGCTTGAGCCCTACTATTCATTCCAACTGGAGCTGCCGGAAAACATGGTGGGGCGCGCCATGTCCGACATTGAAAAGATGCACGGGACAAGCCGAATTACCCGTATCCGGGACGGGATAGCAGTCCTGGAAGGGAGCGCTCCTGTTGCCGCCATGAGAAACTACCAAAAGGATGTGTCGGCCTATACCAAAGGAATCGGGCGGCTCATGTGCCAGATTGTCGGATACGGTCCATGCCATAACGCTGAAGAAGTCATAGAGATGATCGGGTACGATCCCGAACGTGATGCCGAAAATCCGGCCGGTTCTGTTTTCTGTTCCAATGGCGCCGGCTTTCTTGTCAGCTGGGATAAAGTAAAGGAATACATGCATATTGAAAGCTATCTGAAATCCGAAAGAAGATTGCCGGAGAGTACGGGTGGAGCCGTTGCGGAGCAAAAAAGAGAGAAATGGATCGATTCCGAAGAGGTTGACAGGATCTTTCAAAGGACCTTCTTTGCCAACCAGGGGAAAAAGAGCGTATGGCACAGACCCGAAACGGCCTCCGAAGGCTTGGCCGAGCCTCCTTCATATACTGCGGGCCAAAAGAGCCCAGGGAAGAATACCTTCTTGTGGACGGCTATAATATAATCCATGCGTGGCCTGAACTCAAAAAGCTTGCGGAAGAGGATATGGATGCCGCAAGGACAAAACTGCTGGATGAGCTTAGCAAGTACCGGGGTGTCAAGAATTGCCGGATCATTGCCGTGTTTGACGCTTACCGCGTGGAAAGGCATAAGGAGGATGTTCTGGACTACCATAACATCCATGTGGTGTATACCCGCAAAGCGCAGACAGCGGACCAGTATATTGAAAGGTTTGCCCACGACAATCAGCGCAAATACGATATTACCGTTGCCACCTCGGACCACCTGCAGCAGGTTATCATCCGGGGCGCCGGCTGCGCAATATGGTCGGCCAATGATCTTCTCGAGGAACTTATCAGGACTAATGAAGGGGTTCTTCGGACATTCCGGGAAAACCAGATCCCAAAAAGGGATTCCCTTAAGGACAAGCTCTCGGATGAAACCAGGCAGCGGATGGAATCATTCATCAGGGAAGAGGACAGGAGATAGACAGCCGGAAATCCCTGTCCTGTCATAAATCAGCAAGGTCTTCTATGACTGTCATTGCGAGAGCGCAGCCGAACGGCCAATCTTGCAAAAGCGGTTCAGGAAGAGATTGCCGCGCTCCGCTGACGCTTCGCTCGCAATGACATGATGGGGTCAACGACAGTCCTTACTTTTTCAAATCCGAATTGCACCTTATGGCTTCTGGCAGCAGAACTCCCAGCTCACTGAGGAACTTGTCGGCTTCGCGCCTGATATGATCCAGAAGCAGGGGAGTGGAAATAATGCCCAGCAGCTGGCACATAGTTGCAAGTTCAAATGCCGCCGCCTTGAAGTCGCGAAGCTGCGTTGTGTTTCTTATAACATCCTGTGTAAACCGGATGGCTGTACTGAAGTTCTTTGGGTTGACCTTATTCATGGACATCAGGTCACGCGCTGTTTCAAGCAGGCGCGAGAAGGTTTTTTTGAACTGCACGGCCTGTTGTATCAGTTCCCTTTCGGTCGGATCAAGCAGGTGTATTACAAATTCTATATGCTCTTTCATGATGCGTAGCCAGAACACTTCCTGCTGCAGCAACAAATCCAGAACTTTTCCGGGTATCTTCGTTTCCAGAAGGTCCAGAAAGCGCATGGCTTCCCTCCTGATATGGTCGAGAAGGAGAGGATAGTTGCTGCCGGGTTCTTTCCTGCATTGGATAATCAGCCTAAGCAGCCTGGCTTTAAACTCGATGATCGCTTTTACGGCATCAATCAAATCCCTCAACAGATCACCTTCCAGCCTGCTGACCTTGTTAAGCCTCTTGTTCAGGTCGCTGAAAAGCTCTGTGAAAAACTGTGCCTCTTCCCTTAGTTTTTGCTGGTCCGCCGGCAAGCCCAGCTTGATGAACAGCGCATGCTCCGCCATTATTCTGGACCAGAAGCGCGCTTCCTCCAGTCGGTTATACTGGCATATGCATTCCTGGCATTTCGGGCTGCCGCCGGTTATTCTGTTTTTCATATCGTACATCGCTTCAGGCCAGGAAACTTCGGGTTGGAAATGGTCATACTCCTCGCATGCCCGGCAGTTGGGCCTGAACTCCGGATTGATGATATAATCTTCCATCTGAATCCCCCTTAATAGTTAATAGCTTCGGACAATCCTTTACTAATATCATATACATGCCTGAGGAGAATGGTTCTTAGATTCCCTGTACAACCATACGCGTGATCCATACGGCCGGAATCCGGCCTGTTTATGAATGATACGACAAAAAAGCGGTATTGATGGATACATTTTGTCATTAATGGGTATATAATAATTGATAATAAGATATTATTCTTTCCAAAAAGCTATATGGGGGGTCATCATGAAAAAGAAATGGGAAAAGTGGCTAACAGGTCTTGCCGGGGTTTTGAGCAAGATCAAGAACTTTTTTCAGTCCTTGTTCCGCAAGGTTTCCTCAAGAAAGCCATCCCGCCGTACAGATGCAAATAATGCGTCTCGTCCTGCTAAAGCCAAAAAGGCATCCGGACCTGCATCGGCTGCCAAAAGCGGGGGTCGCCTTTTAGGTAAGTTGAACAGTATCAAATACAGGCTTACCATTGGCCTGGTTGTTCCCATAGTTTTGCTGGCCGTTTACGGAGTAGTGTCATATAAACGTACTGAAAGTGCCATAATCAGTAATCATGAGGCAAGCACCCATAACACCATCGACGCTATAGCCCGGTTTATGAATTTCGGCCTGACCATGATAGATAAAACCGCTATGGAGATAACAAACGATACTAATTTCAAGAGTTTTTTCGATTTGAGTTTTGACGAGGCCATAGCCAACAGCAAGTCCTACGATGATGTCTATGACAGGATATCCATGAACGTCATCGCCAACAGTTTTATATCCAATATTCACCTGATTGGTATTAACGGAGTTTGTATGTCTACATCGGGAGCTATAAACCATCACCTGTATGATGCTATAGCCAAATCCGACATCAACCAGGAATTCAAGGAAAAGAAGGTCCACTTCCTATGGAGGGGAGACCATACCGTGCTGGATGAGATCATGCCAAAATCAGGTGTTTACAGCAAGGACAAGTATGCCACTTCCCTTATCCGGAAGATAGGTATAGGCCGGGGCTTTTTCATAACCGATGTTTCCAGGGACCAGATAAAGAAAATGTTCTCGGAGTATGACTTGGGTGAAGGAAGTATCCTGGGATTCATCACAGGGGATGGAAGGGAAACATTGTCCATTGAAGGGACTGAAACAATATTTACCGAATTGCCGTATTACCAGAGCGCAATGGAGGCAGAGGAACTCAGCGGTTATTCTTATGAGAAATTCGATGGTGAGGATTATATGTTCCTGTTCAGCAAGTTTAGTAGTGTTGACGGGGCTGTCTGCGCTCTGATTCCAAAAAGCACCATCCTGGCCAAGGTAAGCGGCATCCGGGCGCTGAGCATTGCATTCGTGACGGTCTCATGTGTCCTGGCAGTATTGATCGTATTCCTCATTACAGGTGATATCACCAGAAGGATCAAATCCATGAATCAATCCATAGCCCAGGCTGCCAGGGGCGACCTGACCACCGAACTGGATATGGGCAGGAACGATGAATTCTATACCTTGTGCAGTGGAATAACCGATATGATGGAATACATGCGTACCCTTATCGGTGAAGTACAGCAGGTAAGCGGTACAGTGAGCAGTTCAGCTGAAGGACTTGCCGGTACCGCCAGCGAACTGCTGGATGCCACCAAGGGTATATCCGGCGCTATTGATGAAATCGGGCAGGGAATCATCCAGCAGTCTGAAGATGCTGAAAAGTGCCTGGTCCAGATGTCCAACCTGTCTGACCAGATCAACCAGGTTTACAGCAATACAAACGAAATCGGACAGATCGCCGGCGATACTCAGAATGTCGCGAATGAAGGGCTGTACATTATCGGGGAACTGAGCAATAAATCGAAAGCGACCTCCGAGATAACCCAGGATGTCATCAGGAAGATCCACGAATTCAAGGTGCAGTCCAAGACCATCGAAGGCTTTGTAAACGTGATTGACAGCATAGCTTCCCAGACCAACCTGCTTTCCCTTAATGCTTCAATAGAGGCTGCAAGGGCAGGCGAAGCAGGACGAGGATTCGCGGTGGTTGCCGAAGAAATCAGGAAGCTGGCCGAACAAAGCCTGAATGCCGCAAAGCATATCAGGGATACTGTGAAGGTCATCGAGCGGCTTAACCAGGAAACCGTGAATACGGCGGAGAAAGCAGAGAGCATAGTGGCTTCCCAGGTTGAGGCCTTGACAAAGACAGTAAGCGTCTTTAACAATATAAGCGATCATATTAATGACTTGGCAAGCAATCTCAACGACATCCTGGAACGGCTTAAGGATATTGAAACGGCCAAGGAGGATACGCTGAACGCGGTTCAGAATATCTCTGCCGTAATACAGGAAACATCGGCGTCAACACAGGAAGTAAACGCCACGGCGCAAAACCAGATAGATTCGGTTGAGAGGCTGCGCCAGGCTGCGATGGTTCTGGAGGAGGATGCCAGGAAACTGGAGGATGCCATCAGGATATTCAAGATTAACTGATATACAGGTAAGATAAGTGGTGACCGAAAAATAACTTGTATACCAGCGGGCTGTTCCATCCGGGACAGCCCGCTGGTCACCTTCTTCTGTACCTGCGGATGTAGCTTTCAAAGTCCCAGGAGCCGATAAACTCTTTTGCCTTATTATATCCACTTTCATAAAGTTTCCGGCTTTCTTCCCGGGAGAGATCGAACCTGGTGGCCTTAATTCCAAAGGCCGGTATAGAGATGGTCCTGACCGCATCCTTGTCGTTCAGGTACATTTCATCGTTCCTGTCGATAATCGTTTCAGCTATATCCAACGTATATGAGAGGACGCCTTTTCTGCATTGCCCCTTCTGCCCCGGCTTGCCGCCGACGAGCCTGAACCCTATGGTCGGCCAGCGAGGTATCCCTTTGACATCAAACAGCCAGATAGGGAAATTACTCAGGATACCCCCGTCAACTATCAGACTTTTTCCGCGCCGGTATGACAGGGGCACGGGATTAAAGTAAAAGGGGATGCTGGCACTCATCCTGACAGCCCTGGAAATCTCAAAGTCCATCGGGTCGATGCCATACCTGGCAAGACCGTCCGGGAGGATCAGGATTTCTTTCTGTGTAACGTCAGCGGCTATTATTTTAAGCCTTGACTGCCTTTTTTCACTTATATCCCTGAATCTCGTCCTGCCCTTTGCCTGAAGCAGGCTTCCTATCCACTGTTCCAGGCAATTCCCGCAATGGATGCCTTTATGTACGATAAGGCCCAAAAGGCCTCCCACCAATGGCACCGACTGGACCCTGTCCTTGTCCATAAACTTCCGGTAATCAACGTCTTCAATGATCTCCTTAAGTTCCCTGCCTGTATAGCCAACAGCCAGCAATGCCGCCACAATGGAACCCGCTGAGGTTCCCGCGATCCTTTGCCACTTGTAGCCATGGTCCTCAAAGCAGCATACGGCACCCGCAAATGCTATGGCCCTGACGCCGCCGCCCTCGAAAACAGCGTCTGTTTTCATCATTCTCATTTGAAGCCGACCCCGGATATGTTTATTTCCAGCTAATATAGCATATTGCCTGACTGGCCGAATATGCGGCATGGTTTTTTGAGGGCTTCAAACCGGGTATTCAGACAATTATGCGTCGGAGAAGGTATTACGGATGGGTACATTTCTTCTATCGGGAATTATACTAAATATTATATAGAGAATAATACAACGGGGCAGTCAGGAGAGTCAAGTCCAAATTAGTGTGT
>LSQX01099833.1_pt1 | contig 19987 bp, 20 predicted proteins | sample 654561 | NCBI WGS metagenome assembly LSQX01 (sample SAMN04489861, study PRJNA283612) | anaerobic digester metagenome | isolation source: 4 biogas reactors fed with cattle manure at either 37C or 55C with and... | place: Denmark: Kongens Lyngby | collected 2014
GTTTCGAGGCCCAGGCCAGCATCAATGGCGAAACCACCCAGCTGGCCACGCTGCTGCCGGCGAACGTGGACAGTGTCTCCCTCGGTGTGGGGCATGGCGGTGAAATGGTTCTCAACCTGGCAGGCCTGGGCAGCATCGGCCTGTCCGACGTCTTCACTATCGGTAAATAACCTCGTCCGAATAGCGCGAAAAGGAGTTTGATCATGTCTTTCAATATTGGTCTCAGTGGTATCCGGGCGGCATCTTCCGATCTGAATATCACAGGTAACAACATCGCCAACGCCAGCACCGTCGGCTTCAAGGCTGCACGGGCCGAGTTCGGTGATGTCTATGCTGCCTCGATTCTGGGCACGGGCAGCAATGCCCAGGGCAGCGGCGTGGTGCTGAACAACGTGGCCCAGATCTTTACTCAGGGCAATATCAACTACACCGAGAACAGCCTGGACCTGGCCATCAACGGCAACGGCTTCTTTGTCACCAGCAAGAACGGGGCGCTGAGCTACACCCGTGCCGGCTACTTTGGTACCGATCGCGAAGGCTTCATCGTCAACAACCAGGGCGAACGGTTGCAGGGCTATGGCGTCAACGCCGTGACCGGGCGCATCAATGAAGGGGTGCCCACGGACCTGCGGGTCGACACCAAGGCGGCCAACCCGAACCCGACCAGCGCGGTCAGCTCCACGCTGAACCTGAACTCCACCAGCGTGCGCCCGGCAGGTGCCCAGGCCGCCTATGACGCCGCTTATGCTACCGCCTACCAGACCGCCTATGACGACGCCTACGCGACTGCCATAGCCGGTGCCGCCGATCCGCTGAACCCTACCCCTGCCGAGGTAGAGGCTGCCACTGCGGCAGCTGAGGCGGCAGGTGCGCAGGTGGCTTCCGCCGAGGCCGTTCTCGCGGCTACCCAGGCTTCGCGCGCGCAGTTCGATCCCTCGGACTCTTCCACCTACAACAGCTCGACTTCCGTCACCGTGTACGACAGCCTGGGCAACTCCCACGTCATGTCCAAGTACTTCGTCAAGACCGACGCCAACACCTGGGATATGCACATCCTGATCGATGGTCGCAATCTGGACGGTGTGCTGGCGACGGATCCCGCTTTCACCAGCACACCGCGGGAACTGGTGTTCAACAATGACGGTGTGCTGGTCGGTGGCCAGATCAACGAGATTGCCGGTTGGACCCCTCTGGATGCCAACGGTCAGCCGGCAGGTGCACAGGTGCAGGCATTCACCCTGAACCTGACCGGGTCTTCCCAGTACGCCTCCACCTTCGGAGTCACCTCGGTGGTGCAGGATGGCTTCACCACCGGTGAGCTGGCAGGTCTGGAGATTGATGATCGCGGCATGCTGGTGGCGCGTTATACCAACGGTCAGACCAGGACCCAGGGCCAGCTGGTACTGGCTACCTTCGCCAACCAGCAGGGGCTGGTGCCCCTGGGTGATACCGCCTGGGCCCAGTCCAGCGCCTCCGGGGAGCCCGTGGTCGGAGCCCCCGGCAGCGGAACCCTGGGGCTGGTGCAGTCCGGCGCCCTGGAGCAGTCCAACGTCGATCTGTCGGAGATGCTGATCAACCTGATCGTTGCCCAGCGCAACTACCAGGCCAATGCCAAGACCATCCAGACCGAAGATGCGGTAACCCAGACCATCATCAACCTGCGCTGATCCCTCTCCCGGGCGGCAATAGCGGCAATGACCTTGCCGCTATTGCCGCTTCTGTCGCTCTACCGGCTCCTAACTCATTGATTTGACGTCTCTGTTGGCACCTTTCGGCTGTTGGCACGATCTCTGCTTGGTTATCTGCAAGCAAAATCAGATGCGGCAGATTTCCGTCAGGGATTGCCGGAGCGGAGTTACAGCATGGACAAATCACTCTTCATTTCCATGAGCGGAGCCAGCCAGAACATGCTGGCCCAGCGTGCCCACGCCAACAATCTGGCGAACGTGGCCACCACCGGCTTCCGCCGGGATTTCGAGCAGGCGCGTTCCATGCCGGTGTTCGGCGACAGTTTTCCGACGCGGGTCTATGCCATGACCGAACGTCCCGGCACTGACCTGTCGGCCGGCACGCTTCAGGAAACCGGGCGAGATCTGGACGTTGCCATCAATGGCGAAGGCTGGATTGCCGTGCAGGCGCCGGATGGCAGCGAGGCCTACACCCGGGCGGGCAGTCTGCAGATCGACCTGTTCGGCGTGCTGCGTACCAGCAGCGGCCTGCCGGTGCTGGGCAATGCCGGTCCCATTGCATTGCCGCCGGCGGACAAGGTTGAGATCGGCACCGACGGCACCATCAGTTTCCGAGCCCAGGGCGAGGCGCCGGCGGTACTGGCCGAGGTGGACCGGATCAAGCTGGTACGCCCGGAGCAGCGCATGATCAAGGGCGCCGACGGCCTCATGCGCACCGAGGACGGTCTGGCCCAGCCGGCGGACGGGGCCGTGACCCTGGTCACCGGTTTTCTGGAAGGCAGCAACGTCAATGCGGTAGAGGAGATGACCGCCATGCTGTCACTGGCGCGGCAGTTCGAGCTGCACGTCAAGATGATGCGCACCGCGGAAGAGAACGCCCAGTCCACCAACAAGCTTCTGCAGATCAGCTAAGCGGATTTTCATCAGCCGGGTCAGGCCTCTGACAGGCAAGGAGACAGCACATGCACGCAGCACTTTGGGTAAGCAAGACCGGACTGTCCGCCCAGGACACCATGCTCACCACCATTTCCAACAACCTGGCCAACGTGTCCACTACCGGCTTCAAGCGTGACCGGCCCGAGTTCGAGGACCTGCTGTATCAGATCAAGCGCCAGCCCGGTGCCCAGAGTACCCAGGACACCCAGTTGCCTTCGGGTCTGCAGCTGGGTACCGGTGTGCGTGTGGCCGGGACCCAGAAGATCTTCACTGCCGGCACCCTGCAGACCACCGAGCAGCCGCTGGACATGGCCATCAACGGCCGCGGCTTCTTCCAGATCCTGATGCCCGACGGCAACATCGGTTACACCCGTGATGGCAGCTTCCATCTGGATGCCGATGGCCGGATCGTCACCTCCAACGGCTACCCCCTGGAGCCGGGCATCGAGCTGCCGCAGGATGTGCAGACCTTTACCGTTGGTGAGGACGGCACCGTATCCATCTCGGTATTCGGTGACCCGGGCGTACAGCAGCTGGGCGTCATCCAGACCGCCGACTTCATCAACCCGGCCGGACTGCAGGCCATTGGAGGCAACCTGTTCCTGGAGACCGCCTCCAGTGGCGCTCCCCAGGTCGGCAACCCTGGTGAGAACGGTCTGGGTACCGTGCTGCAGAACACCCTGGAGAACTCCAACGTCAGCGTGGTCGAGGAGCTGGTGAACATGATCACCACCCAGCGTGCCTACGAGATGAACTCCAAGGTCATCTCCACCGCCGACCAGATGCTGCAATACATCAGCCAGAACCTGTGATGACGGGTTCGGGGAGTAGATGAGAATGAAAGCCCTGCGTGCCACCCTGATGCTGTTGAGCCTGTCGACCCTGGCCGCCTGCGTGCAGACCCCGCCCAAGCCGGACGATCCGGCCTATGCGCCGGTGATGCCGCGCACGCCGATTCCCCAGGAGCTGAACAACGGCGCCATCTATCAGGCCGGCTTCGAGCGCAACCTCTATGAGGACCGCAAGGCCAACCGGGTGGGCGATGTCATCACCGTGGTGCTGACCGAGCGCATGGCGGCGCAGAAGAAGGCCGAGAACGAGATCAGCAAGGGCAGCAATACCAGCATTGCCAATCCCATGCTGTTCGGACGCGCGGGCATCGCCGGCATCAACACCGGTGTCGAGTTCGGCGGTGAACGTGGCTTCAATGGCGAGGCCGATGCGAACCAGAGCAACAGCCTGACCGGCTCCATCACGGTGACCGTGGCCGATGTGCTGCCCAATGGCCTGCTGGCAGTACGCGGCGAGAAATGGATCACGCTGAACAACGGTGACGAGCTGATCCGCCTCTCCGGCCTGATCCGCCCCGAGGATGTAGGCCCGGACAACTCGGTGCTCTCGACCCGGATTGCGGACGCGCGCATCACCTACTCGGGCACCGGGGCCTTTGCCAACGCCAGCAAGCCCGGCTGGCTGAGCCAGTTCTTCATGAGCCCGGTGTGGCCTTTCTAGGATCCAGGAGTCATCCATGCGCACATTGCTGATCTGTCTCTGCCTGGCCCTGGTAAGTCCGTGGGCGCAGGCCGAACGCCTGAAGGATATCGCCAGCATCGCCGGCATCCGCAGCAACCAGCTGATCGGCTACGGCCTGGTGGTCGGTCTGGATGGGTCCGGTGATCAGACCACGCAGACGCCGTTCACCGTGCAGACCTTCAACAACATGCTCACCGAGTTCGGCATCACGGTGCCGCCGGGGACCCGCATCCAGATGAAGAATGTGGCAGCGGTGGCCATCCACGCCGAGCTGCCACCCTTCGCCAGCCCCGGGCAGACCATCGACATTACCGTGTCCTCCATCGGTAACGCCAAGAGCCTGCGCGGTGGCAGCCTGCTGATGACGCCGCTCAAGGGCATCGATGGTCAGGTCTACGCCATTGCCCAGGGCAATCTGGTGGTCGGCGGCTTCGGTGCCGAAGGGGCTGACGGCTCGCGCATCACGGTCAACGTGCCCAGCGTCGGGCGGATTCCCAATGGTGCCACCGTGGAACGTGCGGTGGCCAACCCCTTCGCCAGTGGCGACCATCTGGTATTCAACCTGAACCGGCCGGACTTCACCACGGCCAAGCGGGTGGTGGATCAGATCAACAGCACCTTCGGGCCGGATGTGGCCCAGGCGCTGAACGCCGGTTCCATTCGCGTGCGCGCGCCGCTGGATCCCAACCAGCGGGTCGACTACCTGTCCATGGTCGAGAACCTGCAGATAGAGCAGGGCACCGCGGCGGCACGGGTGGTCATCAATTCCCGTACCGGCACCATCGTCATCGGCCAGGACGTGCGGGTACAGCCGGCGGCAGTGACCCATGGCGGGCTGACCGTGACCATCAGCGAGAACTATCAGGTCAGCCAGCCCGAGCCCTTCAGTGGTGGCCAGACCGTGGTGACGCCCAGTTCCCAGGTCAGTATCGAGGAAGGGGACGGTCGCATGTTCGTGTTCAACCCGGGAGTATCGCTGGATGAGATCGTGCGTGCGGTCAACCAGGTAGGGGCCGCTCCCGGCGATCTGATGGCCATTCTCGAAGCGCTCAAGCAGGCCGGTGCGCTGAATGCCGACCTGATAGTGATCTGAGGAGTACTGACATGAACGGTCCGAGTCTCAGCTACACCGACCTCAACGCCATGGCCCAGATGAAGGCCGGCAGTCAGGCCGACAGTCCCGAGAACATGGAGCGGGTAGCCCGCCAGTTCGAGTCGCTGTTCCTCAATGTCATGCTCAAGAGCATGCGTGACGCCAACCAGGTGTTCGCCGAGGGTAACCCGCTGAACAGTCCCCAGACCCGCTTCTATCAGGACATGTACGACAATCAGATGGCGGTACACCTGGCGGAAAAACAGGGTATGGGTCTGGCGGACGTGATGCTGCGTCAGCTGCAGCCGAGCCAGGCCCGTCCGGCCCCGGCGGTCGGTGCGGTGGCGTCGGGCAGCGATGCCGGTGAGCGTGCGGACCAGTCCGCCCTGCTGGCGCGCCGCCGTCTGGCCATTCGTCTGGGTCACGGCGAGGCTACCCTGGGTGGCAGCAGTACAACCGAGGCCCCGGCAGCTGCTGCCCGCGACGCGGCTCCGGCGACCCGTACCGAACCCTCGGCCAGCTGGCAGCCCCTGCGCGGCCTGCGCGCCGCCGAGCGCAGCCAGGCGGCGCAGGCCGCTGCGCCGACCCGCTTCAACAGTCCGGAGGAATTCGCCGCGGCCATGCTGCCGATGGCGGAGAAGGCCGCTTCGCGACTGGGCGTGGACCCCCATTACCTGGTGGCCCAGGCAGCGCTGGAAACCGGTTGGGGCAAGTCCATCATCCGCAACGGCGATGGCAGCACCAGCTACAACCTGTTCGGCATCAAGAGTCACGGCCAGTGGCAGGGCGACTCGGCCGAGGTGCTGACCACCGAATACCGTGACGGGGTGCAGCGCAAGGAGCGGGCCGAGTTCCGCAGTTACGCCTCCTACGAGGAGAGCTTCAACGACTATGTGGACTTCCTGCATCGCAACGGTCGTTATTCCCGGGCGCTGCAACGCACGGACAATGGCGATACTTTCTTCCGTGAGCTGCAGGCGGCCGGTTACGCCACCGACCCTCGCTACGCCAGCAAGGTATCGCAGATCGCCCGCAAGCTGATCGGCCAGAACATTGCAGCCGCCAGCCAGGCGCCGGACAACCAGGGTAGGGTGTAAGTCATGGCAGACCTGTTCAAAATCGGCCTGAGCGGGCTGCGCGCAGCCCAGACCAACCTGTCGGTCACCGGCCAGAACATCACCAATGTCAACACGCCGGGCTACACCCGGCAGACCGCTGTTCAGACCACCAGTCCCGCCGCCTTCACCGGCGCGGGCTATCTGGGCAGTGGCACCAAGGTGGTGGATATCCAGCGTATCTACAACCAGTTCCTGACCAACCAGGTACGCACCACCACCTCGGCGGCAGCGGCGAACCAGGCCTACAACGCCCAGATCGAGGCACTGAACAACACCCTGTCGAGTACCGCATCGGGCATCACCGATGCCATGAAGAACTACTTCAATGCCCTGCAGACTGCCATCGAAGATCCCGCCAGCCTGCCTGCTCGCCAGCTGTTCCTGTCCGAGGCGCAGGGGCTGGCCGGGCGCTTCAACTCCGCCCAGGATCAGCTGTCGGCCCAGAACCGCTTCATCAACGAAGAGCTCACCTCGATAGCGCAGCAGGTGACGCGCCTGGCCAGCTCCGTGGCCGGCTACAACGACGCGATTGCCAAGGCAGCGGCCAACGGCGCCATGCCCAACGACCTGCTGGATGCCCGGGATGAAGCGATCCGCGAGCTGAGCAGCTATGTCGGCATCAATGTGGTGCCCCAGGATGACCACAGCGTCAATCTGTTCATCGGTTCCGGTCAGCCCCTGGTAATCGGCAAGGAAGCATCCAGCCTGCAGACCTTGCCGGGGCTGGATGATCCCTCGCGGCTCGAACTGCATGTGGTCAGCGGGCATACCGCCCAGAATGTGACCAGCCTGCTGAGTGGCGGGGAGCTGGGCGGGCTGCTGAGCTATCGCCGGGACGTGCTGGACATGGCGCAGAACGCCCTGGGGCGGATGTCGCTGGCATTGGCCAGCGAGTTCAATCAGCAGCTGGGCAAGGGGCTGGACCTCAACAGCGAGCTTGGCCGCGGGCTGTTCAATGACATCAATGCCGATGCGCTGGTGGAGCTGCGCAGCCGCGGGCGGGATGGAAACCAGTCCACCGACCCCTTGACGGTGCATATCGGCGACACCAGCCAGCTGCAGACCTCGGATTATGAACTGACCTTCATCGGTGACACGGAATTCAGGGTGCGCCGGGTCAGTGACGGCCAGATGCTGGGGCCCTTCGATCTGAGCGTGACGGATGAGAGTGCGCCCGGTTACCCGGCCTTCGACGGACTGGATCTGAGCCAGAGCAACGGTAGCTATATCGAGGGCGACCGGTATCTGCTGACCCCGACACGCCACGCAGCGGGCAGCCTGTCGGTGGTAATGACGGATCCGCGTCAGCTGGCCTTTGCGGGACCTGTGGCAGTGGAGGCCGATCTGCAGAACCGGGGCACCGGCAGCATGACCCAGCCGGTGCTCAACAGCGGGCCCGAGCCCATGGACCTGCAGGCGTTGCAGGCGATGGGCGTGACCCTGACCTACGTCAACGGCACCCTGAGCATCGAAAGTACGGCAACCCCGCCGCGGACCATTGAAATACTGAATCCGACCGACCCGGCCAATCCCGGGGCATGGAGTCTGGAGGCAGGCGCGACCGCCGAGCTGCAGTGGAGCATAGACGGTTACAGCTTCAGCATGAGCATTTCCGGCAGACCGCTGGACGGGGACAGTTTTGCCGTCAGCTTCAACGAGGGGGGCGTGGCAGACAATCGCAACGCCTTGCTGATGTCCGAACTCCAGAGTCGCCAGGTTCTGGGGCAGGCCGACGGGGCTCGCGGCTTCTCCCTGCTGGATGGCTACGGTGATCTGGTTCAGCGGGTAGCGACACTGACCGCCCAGTCCCGTACCGAAGCCGAGGCCAATCAGGCCATGCTGGTGCAGGCGACCAATCAGCGAAACTCGATATCGGCAGTGAATCTGGACGAAGAGGCAGCCAACCTGATCCAGTTCGAGCAGTACTACAACGCCTCCGCACAGATAATTCAAGTTGCGCGCACCGTGTTCGATACATTGATCAGCACCATGCGCTGAAGGGGATAGACCGGCATGCGTATTTCTACCATTCAGGCATTCAACACCAGTGTGCGCGGCATTCAGGATAACTATTCCGCGGCCATGCGTACCCAGGAGCAGATCAGCTCCGGCAAGCGGCTGCTGAGTCCGGCGGACGACCCGGTGGCTTCCGTGCGCCTGCTGCAACTGGATCAGGAAGCCAGCAAACTGAGTCAGTACAAGGACAACCTCACGGCAGCGACCAACAGCCTCACCCAGCAGGAAGCGGTGCTGAATTCGGTGAACAATATCCTGCAGCGGGTGCGGGAAATTGCCCTGAGCGCGGGTAATGGCGCGCTGGATGCCGGCGGCCGACAGGCGCTGGCCCAGGAGCTGGCGGAACGGGAAGATGAACTCTATGGCTTGCTGAACAGCCAGAACGCGCGCGGGGAGTATCTGTTCGGCGGGTTCAAGAGTGACGCCAGGCCCTTTGAACGTCAGGCCGATGGCAGCTATCGCTATCAGGGCGACGAGGGGCAGCGGTCGATCCAGATCGGCAGCTCCAGGATGGTGGCTATCAATGATAATGGCAAGGAGCTGTTTGTTGACGTGCCCAATGCCTCCCGCCTGGAGATGGCGGCGAGCTCCCGGGAGGGCTATATCGCTCAGGCCGGGGTGGTGGATGAAGCGGCCCTGTACCCGGGTGCGGGCTTCCGGGTAACCATCCATCGGGAAGCAACAGATCCATCCCTTCCGGAAGATGCAGATACCAACCCGGTTATCGACAAGTATTCGATCAGCAATGCGGACGGAAGCCCGGTTCTGGACGACAATGGCGATCCTGTCCCGGACTACACCGATGCTGACGGCAACCCGCTCAGACTGGCGCTGGAGCCCAACGCCGACGGGAATTACGACATCAGCTATGCCGGCATGGCGGTCACCTTGAGTGGAAACCTCGCCGCCGATGATCATTTCACTGTCGGCCATCGGGAAAAGCAGGGTGTGCTCGATACCGTGCGCCAGCTACGCCAGGTGCTGGAGAACCCGGGGGAGGCCGACATCGACGGGCAGCGGTTGGCCGTTGCACTGTCGTTCAGCCTGCAGAACATCGACAACGCCATAGGGCAGGTCGATGGCGTGCGCACCAGCCTCGGTGCCCGTCTCAACGTGATCGAGTCGACCCAGCTGGAGAACGACGAGGCCACACTGATCAACACCCAGGTGCAATCGGGACTGAAGGATCTGGATTATGCCGAGGCCCTGAGTCGACTGAGCATGCAGAGCATAGTGCTTCAGGCGGCCCAGCAGAGCTTCGTCAAGACCAGCAATCTGAGTCTGTTCAACTTCCTGCGCTGAACTTCCCCGGCCCTGGGGTAGACTATCCCCTGACTCCAGGGCCCCGGCAGGGCTTTGATTTTCCTTAACATTAGATTATTCTAATTTAGTTTCTTGAGAAGCAGATCATGTCATTGAGTGCAGAGGACATCGAGCAGTTCGCCGAGGGGGCAGCACGTGCCGCAGCACTGCTCAAGGCGGTGGGTAACGAGCACCGCCTGCTGGTGCTGTGCCTGCTGGTCGCCCACGGTGAGCTGACCGTAGGGGAGTTGCTGCAGCGCATACCACTGAGCCAGTCGGCTCTGTCCCAGCACCTTGCGCGCATGCGTGAGGAGGGGCTGGTGGCTTTCCGGCGCGAGTCGCAGACGCTGTACTATCGCATCGCCGACCCCAGGGTCGAACGCTTGCTGGGCACTCTGAAGGAGATGTTCTGCCCCTGACACCACGGGAGGGAATATTGATGTCTCTGAAATCCGTTTCACCACAGGCGGCCAGGCAACTGCTGGACGCCGGGGCGGTACTGGTGGATATCCGCGGAGCGGATGAGTACGCCCGGGAGCATATCCGCTGCGCGCGGCACCTTCCGGTCGATCAGCTGAATGCTGCGGGCACCGAGCTGGCCGGCAGCAAGGCGGTCATCTTCCACTGCCGGGGCGGCCAGCGTACCCGCATGAACGAGGCCCGACTGGCGGCCTGCGTCAGCTGCGATGCCTACATGCTCGAAGGGGGCATCCAGGCCTGGAAGGCGGCCGGTCTGGAGGTGGAGCAGGATCCGACCCAACCGCTGGAGCTGCAGCGGCAGGTAATGATCGCCGCCGGCAGCCTGGTGCTGCTGGGCGTGCTGCTGGGCTACGCCCTGTCGCCCTGGCTGTTTCTGCTGTCGGGATTCGTCGGCGCCGGGCTGATCTTCGCGGGTATCAGCGGGTTCTGCGGCATGGCCCTGTTGCTGCAGCGCATGCCCTGGAACAGGCGCCTCAATCAGCCCTGAGCGTGCCGCCGGGCAGCGGCTGGTCATCGGCCAGTCGCTCGAGAATCGGACAGTCCGGGCGATCATCACCCAGACAGCAGCTGGCCAGCTCCGCCAGGCTGGCGTGCATGGCCTGCAGGCCGGCGATCTTCTCCTCCAGCTCCTGCAGGTGCTGACGGGCCAGCTGCTTGACCACGGCGCTGCTGCGTTCCCGGTCCTGCCACAGCGCCAGCAGCTGACCTATCTGCTCAATGGAAAACCCCAGACTGCGTGCCCGCTGGATGAAGCGCAGGGTATGGATATCCTGTTCATCAAACAGGCGGTAACCCGAGGCGGTACGTCGGGTATCGCGCAGCAGGCCGATCTTTTCGTAATGTCGGATCATCCGCGCTGTCAGGCCGGTCGCCGCTGCGGCCTGGCTGATGTTCATCATCTCGTCACCCCCGCTGCCGCAGGCTAACTGCGGCCATGCTGGCTCTCGGACTGGCCGCCCAGTTTCAGGCCGACCTTCTGAATCCAGCCATCTTCCATCTCGGCCACCACCCAGGTCAGCCCCTGCCAGTCAGTACTGTCACCGATGTCAGGGTAGCCATCGAACTGCCTGACAAAGAACTCGGCCAGGCTCATGCCGGCCATGTCTTCGGGCACCTCGAAATTATACACCTGGGCCACATCCTTCAGCTGGGCGGCACCGTCGAGCATGAAGTCGCCGAAGAATAGGCGGCTGTTCAGGTGCTGGCGGGCGGAGGTGGTGCTGAACAGGCGGGACAGCACGGGCAGGTCCCGGCCGCGGCCGACCACGCAGAGCACATCGTTGAGCTCCAGACGGGTGCTGCCCGAGGGGTGCAGCAGGGTCCGGTGACGAAATACCGCCGCGATACGGGTATCCGGGGGCATTTTCAGCGAGCGTAGCTGGGTGCCGACACACCAGTTGGCCTGTGACAGCTGATAGACCATGAGTTCGTAATCACTCTCCACCACCACGTCCAGACTGGTACGGTGCAGCGGCTCGGGAGTCGGTGGTATCTCCACCCGGCACAGCCGCGCGGCCAGCGGCAGGCTGGCGCCCTGCAGCAGAAGTGACAGCAGCACCACGATGAAGGCCACGTTGAACAGCAGCTGGGCCTGTTCCAGACCCGCAACCAGAGGGAATATCGCCAGCATCACCGGCACGGCGCCGCGCAGCCCCACCCAGCTGATGAACAGGCGCTCCATTCTGGAAAACTTGAAGGGCGCCAGACAGGCCACCACCGCCACCGGCCGCGCCACCAGTATGAGGAACACCGCCACCGCCAGTGCCGGCACGGCCACATCCAGCATGGCGGAAGGGCTGACCAGCAGGCCCAGCATCAGGAATAGGCCGATCTGGCTCAGCCAGGCCATGCCATCCTGCATGTGCAGTATGTTCTGCAGGCTGCGCAGGCGCTTGTTGCCCAACACCAGACCGGTGACGAAGATCGCCAGGAAGCCACTGCCCCCGAGCATGTTGGTCAGGGCGAATACCAGCACGGCGCCGCTGGTGATCAGCAGGGGATACAGACCGCCTTCCAGGGTCATGCGGTTGACCAGCCAGGCGATGGCCAGGCCGCCGCCCAGACCACACAGGCCGCCGATGCCGAACTGCTGAACCAGCAGGCCGAGGAAGGACCAGCTGAAGGCGGTCTGGCCGCTGGCAAGCATCTCCACCAGAGTGATGGTAAGAAAGATCGCCATGGGGTCGTTGGAGGCGGACTCTATCTCCAGGGTGGCGCTGACCCGGCGCTTGAGATTCAGCCCCTTGCCCTGCAGCAGGGAGAATACCGCGGCAGCGTCGGTGGAGCCGACAATGGAACCCAGAAGCAGGCCTTCGAGCCAGTGCAGGTCCAGCAACCAGGCCGCAGCCAGACCGGTGAGCAGGGCACTGATGAGTACACCGAAACTGGCCAGGGTCAGCGATGGCCAGAGTGCCACCTTGAAGTTCTCGGCCCGGGTGCGCATACCCCCGTCCAGCAGGATGATCGCCAGCGCCAGGCTGCCGAGGACATAGACGGTGTCGACGTTATCGAAGGCGATCCCCCCCGGACCTTCCTCGCCGGCGAGCATGCCCACCACCAGAAACAGCAGGAGCAGAGGGATGCCCAGCCGGGAAGACATGGAACTGGCCAGAATGCTGATGGACAGCAGTCCGGCGCAGATCACGAAAAGGGTATTCATTACATCCATGGGGGCTGAGCTCTGAGTGGCCGGTGGGCCATCCTAACATCACTTTTGCGGCTGTTGGGGACGAACTCCAGGCCGTCGGCGCAATGGCTCCAGCAGGGCTGACAGGCCATTGTGATCTATCTCCTGCATCAGCTGCAGCAGGCGGCCTGTCTCGCCGGCAGGAAAGCCCTCCCGGGCAAACCAGTTCAGATAGTGGCCGGGCAGATCGGCGATCAGTCTGCCCTTGTATTTGCCATAGGGCATCTGGCGGGTCACCAGAAGCTCAAGGTCTTCAGGTCGCACGGGCGGTCTCCAGGCGGTGGAATCGCGGCAGTATACCGCTGTGGCAGTGCCGCTGCGCCTTTGTCTCTGCCCTGGTGAGCCCCGGCAGACCTGGTTTGCCATTCGGGGCAAGAATCGGCTTGTAACTTGCGATCAAGCCGTTACAATAGCGCGGCCCGCATCAGTCGGGTTCGTTATGGCGACCCTGTCGGTCCCCTCGCAACGATTCGCCGTGAACCCGGTCAGGCCCGGAAGGGAGCAGCCGTAGCGGTACCGTCGTGTGCCGGGGTGTGGCTGGCAGGGTTGCCACCCTTGTTTCCCCCCCCTGTTGTTTTTTCCCAAGCCATCTCTTCTTCGATTCTGCCCTGCACCCAGCCGGTCACAGGCCATTCTGCATCTTTCGATTGTGATGATACATTTCTGCTGTTTGCACAATGGTGCTTCAGCATCCAGAATCATCCTGCTGGAATACTCCAGTCAGATAACAACAAGAAGAGGACATTTTCATGAGAAGTACCGCATACCTGCGTAGCGCAGGGCTCGTTCTGGGTCTTGGCATGGCAGCGCTGCTGGCCGGCTGCCTGAGTGGTTCCGGCTCCAGTTCGGGGAGTGGACTGCTGCCTGGGCCGTCCATGCCGGACATACCCGAGGAGCGGGTTCTGCCATTGATCTTCGTGCATGGTACCGCCGGTTCGGCATCCCAGTACCAGACCCAGGCCATGCGCTTTTCCAGCAACGGTTATCCTGACGATCACGTTCTGGCCTTCGAGTACAGCACTGCAGGTATCGGCGAGGTGACGCGGGCGCTGACCGGTGAACTGAGTCCGGATCTGGACGCCTTCATCGACCAGGTGCTGAGTGATCTGGACGCTGACCAGGTCTATCTCGCCTGTCACTCGCTCGGTACTGCGGTATGTGGCTACTACCTGACTGATCCCGCGCGCGCCGCCAAGGTCGCTGGCTATGTCGCCATTGATGGCGCCACCGGCGAGAACTGCCCCGGTAACTCCAACTGCATGGGCATCTTTGTCAGCGAGGAGCGGAGCCTGGGCTCCAACAATGCCTACTTCCCGGATGAGACCCACGTTCAGGTGGCAACATCGGAAGCCTCCTTCGCTGCCCAGTTCGAATTCTTCACCGGGGTCGAGCCCGAGCGCGTGCGCATTCTGCCCGCCCGCGGTGATGTGAATATTTCCGGACGGGCGGTCTACTTCCCGGCCAACAGCGGTGCCGCCGGTACTGAGCTGCAGATCTGGGAAGTGGACGCGGATACCGGGGAGCGGCTGGGCGACAGTTCGCTGGCCAACTTCAACATAGGCAGCGACGGTCGCTGGGGACCGGTCCGTCTCGACCCGGAGGCGCACTATGAATTCCTGCTGCTGCGCCCGGACAGGGCCGATCATCACTTCTACCGCCAGCCGCTGATCCGTGACAGTCATCTGGTGCGGCTCAATACCTCGCCGGCGGGGTCCGAGATCGAGCTCAATACCCATGTCAGCGATGACCATGCGGCGCTGGTCATCAGTCGGGACATGGAATGGTGGGGCGATCGGGGTGCGGACAATGATGTGCTGGAAATCTCCACCACCAGCGCCTCCGGCGATCAGGCCGCCGTGGATATCATCAGCAGTGCCATGGGCAGCGCCAATATCGGCATCCATGTGCATGATGATGAGGCCACACCGCTGCTGACCAGTGGCGAGCCGCTGCCGTACTTCCCGGAGCAGCCGTTCCAGTGGGGTGTGGATGTCTACATGCCCGCCGCTGAGCCGCCGGATGGCACCATCTCGATTGTCAGCTCGCCCCGCGGCGACACGGCCAATCAGCAGATACTGAACGTGCCCAATTGGGCCTCCTCGGGTCACCGCATATCGCTGATCTTCAACGACTACCAGCAGGACTGAGCGGGCCGGGGCCCGGTGGCGTGCATCTCGCCTTCACCGGGCCCTTTAAGGTACAGTAGCTGCCTATAGTTGACACCGGATAGCAGCCCATACGATGAGTTACCAGGTATTAGCCCGCAAATGGCGTCCGCGCCTGTTCCGTGAAATGGTCGGCCAGACCCACGTGTTGCAGGCGTTGATCAATGCCCTGGACCACAACCGGCTGCACCATGCCTATCTGTTCACCGGTACCCGTGGGGTGGGCAAGACCACCATAGCGCGGATCCTGGCCAAGTGCCTGAACTGCGAGGCGGGGGTCAGTTCCGAGCCATGCGGGGTCTGCTCGGCCTGCCGGGAAATCGACGAGGGGCGCTTCGTTGACCTGATCGAGGTTGACGCCGCGAGCCGTACCAAGGTCGAGGACACCCGCGAGCTGCTGGACAACGTGCAGTACGCGCCGTCCCGCGGTCGTTTCAAGGTCTACCTCATCGACGAAGTGCACATGCTCTCCGGGCACAGCTTCAACGCTCTGCTGAAGACCCTGGAGGAGCCGCCGGCACACGTGAAGTTCCTGCTGGCCACCACGGACCCGCAGAAGCTGCCGGTCACCATTCTGTCGCGCTGTCTGCAGTTTTCCCTGAAGAACATGCTGCCCGAACGGGTGGTCGAACATCTGCGCCATGTGCTGGCCGAAGAACAGGTACCCTTCGACGAGGAATCCCTGTGGCTGCTCGGCCGGGCCGCTGACGGCTCCATGCGTGACGGCCTGAGCCTGACCGATCAGGCCATCGCCTTCGGTAATGGCCAGCTGCGGGCGGCCGAAGTGCGCGCCATGCTCGGGACCATCGATCAGGGGCAGGTATTCGATCTGCTCAACGCCCTGGTGGCCAATGATGCCCCCGGGCTGCTGGCCGCAGTGGCCGAGCTGGCGGAGCAGGGCGCGGACTTCGCCGGCGTGCTGGCCGAACTCATCACCACCCTGCAGCGTGTTGCCGTGGCCCAGGTTCTGCCCGAGGCGGCGGACAACAGCCTGGGCGATCAGCAGCGGGTGCTCGAGCTGGCGGGCCGCGTCAGTGCCGAGGACGTTCAGCTGTTCTATCAACTGGCGCTGCACGGGCGTCGGGACCTGCCGTTGGCACCCGACCCCCGTGGCGGCTTCGAGATGGCGCTGCTGCGCATGCTGGCGTTCCGCCCCGGCACCCTGACCCATACCGGGCCGACTGGTCCGGCGACGGAGCTGTCCCGGCAGGCATCTGCGGTAGCGCGCGCCCAGGCGGCAACCCCGGCCCCCCCGCCGCAGCCCGATCCGGAACCGGTGTCGGGAAAGTCGACGGGAGTCAGCCAGGCCAGGCCTGATTCCGATACACAGCGGCCAGCAGCACAACCGGTGGCTGCCCCTGCTGTTGTCGCGGCGCCAGCGATCACCGAGGCTTCCGTTGATGCAGCCACGGTCACCGACGTGCCGGCGCCTGGCGAAGCCCGGTCGGGCATACAGCAGTCTGGCCAATCCGAGGAGCCTCCCGCCTGGTTGCAGGAGGCGCCGCCGGATGATGACTTCGAGGCCGAGAGCGAAGATCAGGACGTTGACGTCAGCCAGTACATGGATGGCTGGGAGCCGGCAGAGCCCGCAGCCCCTGTGACCGATACAGCGGATGAAACCAGCGACCTGCCCCCAGCCACCGGGCTGGCAGCCCGGTGGCTGGATATCTACCCCGATCTCGGCGTGGCGGGCCTGACCCAGAGCATTGCCGCGCATTGCCAGCTGGTCGCCGTCGAAGGGGATCACTGGCGTCTGCACCTGGACCCCGGTCACAGCGCCCTGTACAACGAGAACCATCGTCTGCGGCTGCAGAATGCCCTTGTCGAGCTGGAAGGGCGTCCGCTCACCCTTGAGGTGCTGGTAAAGGCACCCGATCAGGAAACCCCCGCGGTGGCAGCGGCACGCCGTCGGGCGGCGCGCCAGCGGCAGGCCGAGGAGAGCATCCAGGCCGACCCGCTGGTACAGGCTCTGATCACCGATTTCTCTGCGCAGGTCTACCCTGACAGTATTCGCCCGATAGACGCGTAATCAAATCCATACCGAGGATACCGACATGATGAAAGGTGGCATGGCTGGCCTGATGAAGCAGGCCCAACAGATGCAGGAAAAGATGCAGAAGATGCAGGAAGAACTGGCCAACGCGGAAGTCACCGGCCAGTCCGGCGCCGGCCTGGTGTCAGTGGTGATGACCGGTCGCCACGACGTGCGCCGGGTCACCATCGATGAAAGCCTGCTGACCGAGGACAAGGAAGTGCTCGAGGACCTGATTGCTGCAGCGGTCAATGACGCGGTGCGCAAGGTGGAGAAGAACAGTCAGGAGAAGATGGCCGGCATGACCGCCGGACTGAACCTGCCTGACGGCTTCAAGATGCCCTTCTGAGCAGGCTAACCGAGCAATGAGTTTCAGCCCGCTGATCCGTCAGTTGATCGACGCCCTGAGGGGCCTGCCCGGGGTAGGTCCCAAAACCGCACAACGCATGGCGCTGCACCTGCTTGAACGCAACCGCGAGGCGGGGCGGCAGCTGGCCCATGCACTGGAAGCGGCGATGGATGGGGTGGGTTACTGCTCGCGCTGCCGCACCCTGAGCGAGACCGAGATCTGCGAGCTTTGCCGTGATCCGCGTCGGGATGACAGTCTGCTGTGCGTGCTGCAGAGCCCGGCGGATGTCTGGGCGGTGGAGATGGCCGGCAGTTTCCGCGGGCGCTACTTTGTGCTCAAGGGGCACCTGTCGCCGATCGACGGCCTCGGCCCCGAAGAGATAGGCGTGCCGGCGCTGCTGGAGCGGGTGCAGGGCAGTGAAGTGGCAGAGGTGATTCTGGCGACCAACCCTACGGTCGAGGGTGAGGCCACTGCACACTATGTCGCCGGGCTGCTCAAGCCGCTGGGTATCAGCGTATCGCGGATAGCCCATGGGGTGCCCCTGGGCGGTGAGCTCGAATTCATTGATGGCGGCACCCTGGCCCATGCCCTGGCCGGGCGCACCCGGATCGACTGATCAGGTGAAACGGCGGTGGCCCGGACGGGCATCACCGCTCAGATCTGCAAACGGAACCCCAGCTGGTCAGCTGGGGTTTTTCTCCCGCAGTTCCTTGATCACGCGGTCGTAGGCTTCGCAGGCTCCATGATCACTGCGGGTCGGATCGCGCTGTTGCAGCTCGATCAGCTGATTGTGCAGGCGTTCTGCCTTGGCGGCATCCCCGGCGGCAATCTCATTGATGGTGATGGCGGTTTCTTCCGCCTTCTTCAGGGCTTCTTCCGGGGTGCAGACATAGGGCGGTGTGTCAGTGGTCTCGACGCTTTCTGCCGATACCAGTGTGGCGAAGCCCAGCAGGGCGACAAGAATCAGGGGAGAACGCAGTTTCATCATTTACCTCATCGGACCCGCGTGGGTATAAGGCCATCTATATTAGTCCCTTGTCCGCCGTACTCCAAGCATCTCGGTCCGGGTGCGTCACCCGGTAGCAGGTGGGACTCAGAGCGTTTCCCGCAGTTCGCGCAGCAGTTCCGGCGGAACATCCCGGCGGTGGGCGAGGCTGGTATCACCGGTCTCGGGATGGAATACGATCAGCACTTCGCTGCGTTCGATCTGCCGGCGCAGGCGCTCGACCCGCTGCTGCAGGGTGGCCTCGTAACCGTTGTCGGTGCCGTCGCGGGTGACGAAGTCCTCCAGCAGGCGCTGCAGGGTTTCGGGGTCGAGCAGGGTGTGGGGTATCAGCATGGTGTCTACTTCCCGGATGACGGACTGAACAGGGGGAACCCACGGGCGGGGCTACGCGTCAATGATACACTGTCGGCTTTTCCATGCCTTTGCGGTGCCCATGCTAACTGATCCCCTGTTCTATCTCTGCGCCATCCCCGCCGTGCTGCTCTACGGCATAGCCAAGGGTGGTTTCGGCGGCAATATCGCCATACTTTCGGTACCGCTGATGACCCTGGTCATGCCGCCCCAGCAGGCGGCGGCGATACTGCTGCCGATACTCTGCACCATGGACCTGGTGGCACTGCGGACCTTCCGCGGGCGCTGGAGTCTGCCGAATCTGCGCATCATAGTGCCGGCGGCGCTGGTCGGCACGGTGCTGGCCTGGGTGGGCTTTCGCTGGATGAGCGAGGCGCATATCCAACTGATGATCGGCATTATCGCGCTGGTCTTCACCCTGAATATCTGGCTGCGTCGGGGCGAGCCGCCGACCCGGGGAGTAAGCCGCTGGCGCGGCGGCTTCTGGGGTACCATCGCCGGTTTTACCAGCTTCAGCATCCACGCGGGCGGGCCGCCGATCAACGTCTATCTGCTGCCGCAGAAGCTGGACAAGACCCTGTTGATGGGCACCATCGCGGTCTTCTTCGCCGTGGTCAACTTCGCCAAGATTCCCTTCTACATCCAGCTGGGGCTGTTCGACACCAGCAACCTGCTGACTGCCCTGGTGCTGCTGCCGCTGGCCCCGATCGGCATTCGTCTGGGGTTCTGGATGCTGCAGCGCACCAATCAGGAACTGATCTACCAACTGTGCTACGTCTTCCTGTTCTTCACCGGCTGCAAGCTGCTGTACGACGGGATCACCAATCTGCTGGCCTGAGTTCAGCGGCCCCGGATCAGCCGGCGCAGCATGAAACGCGTCGGATGTACCGCTGCCACCACATCTGCCGGCAGGGGCAACGGCTCGTCGTTCAGCCAGGCGGCGATCAGCTCGCCACTCAGCGGGCAGCTGATCATGCCTCGCGAGCCGTGACCGGCGTTGATGTAGAGCCCCGGATACCAGGGGGCCGGCGCGGTCGGCTGGCGCGAGGCATCCTTGGCCAGCTCTGCGTAGCGCTCGCGGAAGGCCTGGGCATCCACCACCGGGCCTATCAGTGGCAGGTAGTCCGGTGAAGTGCAGCGCAGGGCGGCGCGTGCCGGCAACCGGTCGGCGTCCAGCGTCTCGAGCTGCAGGTGTCCGGCAAGCTCGGGCGACAGCTGGCCGATCAGCTGCA
>LSQX01381127.1_pt2 | contig 19987 bp, 15 predicted proteins | sample 654561 | NCBI WGS metagenome assembly LSQX01 (sample SAMN04489861, study PRJNA283612) | anaerobic digester metagenome | isolation source: 4 biogas reactors fed with cattle manure at either 37C or 55C with and... | place: Denmark: Kongens Lyngby | collected 2014
AAAACTCCATTAAAATCATTGGTGAAAACACCGATAATTACACCCAGGGATACTTTGTATTTGACTCCAAGAAATCTGGTTCCATGACCATAAGCCACTTGCGCTTTGGTGAAGAGCCTATTAATGCGCCTTACTTGATTGAAGACGCTGATTTCATTGCTTGTCATCACACTCCGCATTTAGCGCAAATCCCCATGCTCGAAGATGCCAAAGAAGGGGCAATATTCTTGCTCAATACCACTTATGGCCCCGACGAAGTTTGGGATACTTTCCCCCGTCCGGTACAACAGCTCATTATAGATCGCAAAATCAAAACTTATGTGATTGATGCCTATAATGTAGCCAGAGAAACTGGAATGGGTCGTCGCATTAATGGTATAATGCAGACCAGCTTTTTCGCCATTTCTGGTGTGATTGCTAAAGATGAAGCTATTGAACACATTAAAGTTGCCATTAAAAACACCTATGGCAGCAAAGGTGAAGAAATAGTTAAAAAGAACTGGGATGCAGTGGATCAAACTTTGGAATATTTACATGAAGTGAAAATTCCTGAGCAAGTATCTAGCACTTCGGAATACCGACAATCTGTTTCGGAAAAAGCCCCAGAATTTGTCAAGAAAATCACTGCGGAAATCATGTTTGGTCGCGGCGATGACTTGCCCGTAAGTGCCATGCCCGCCGATGGAACCTATCCTACGGCCACCGCTAAGTGGGAAAAACGCGATTTATCCTTGGAAATACCTGTTTGGGAACCCGACTTGTGTATTCAGTGTGGTAAATGCGCCATTGTTTGTCCCCATGCTACCATTCGCACCAAGGCTTTTGACTTGTCCGATGTTGCCGATGCTCCTGAAACCTTTAAATATACCAAAGCTAGAGGTTTCAAATTAGACGGTGATGTGCAATATTCCGTGCAAATTTCACCCTACGACTGTACTGGATGTACTGTTTGTGTGGATGCTTGCCCTGCCATTGACAAGAAAAACCCAGGTCGCAAAGCTATTAATATGGCTGCACAACCGCCTATTGCTAAGGCTGAAGCTGAAAACTGGGATTTCTTTATAGATATTCCCGAAGCTGACCGCCTCAAAGTGAATCGCAAAATACCTAAAGGCACGCAAATTCTCGAACCTTTGTTTGAGTTCTCTGGCGCTTGTCCTGGTTGCGGTGAAACTCCCTACATCAAACTAGTAACTCAACTATTTGGTGATCGCATGATTGTGGCCAATGCTACTGGTTGCTCTTCCATTTACGGTGGAAACTTACCCACCACACCTTGGGCCACCAACAAAGATGGTCGCGGCCCGAGCTGGTCAAACTCTCTGTTCGAAGATAACGCCGAATTTGGTTTAGGTATGCGTTTAGGTGTAAATAAGCACGCCAACCAAGCTTTGTTGTTAATTGACGAAATGGCAGATAAATTGCCCGCAGATTTGATTACTGCTATCAAAGATGTTGACCAAAGCGAAGAAGAAGGTATAGAAACGCAAAGAGAAAATGTGTTGAAACTACGCGAAGAATTAGCAAAAATCGAAGGCGATCGCGCTCGTTTACTAGAACAAGTTGCCGACTATTTAGTTAAGAAAAGCGTATGGATTATTGGTGGTGATGGCTGGGCCTACGATATCGGTTATGGCGGACTCGATCATGTNNGGCTGGGCCTACGATATCGGTTACGGTGGACTAGACCATGTGATTGCCAGCGGTGAAAATGTCAATATCCTTATTTTGGACACCGAAGTTTACTCAAACACCGGCGGACAAGCTTCTAAAGCGACAAACTTAGGTGCAGTAGCTCAATTTGCTGCAGCCGGCAAGCGTTCAGGCAAAAAAGACTTAGGTCTAATCGCCATGGCTTACAAAAATGTTTATGTGGGTTATGTTGCTATGGGTGCCAATGACGGTCAAACCATTAGAACCTTGACCGAAGCGGAGAACTTTAACGGTCCTTCAGTGGTTATTGCCTATAGCCCCTGTATTGCTCACGGTTACGACCTTGGCAACATGCTTAAGCACCAAGATATGGCAGTTAAATCTGGTTACTGGCCATTAATGCGCTACAACCCTGACTTAGCTGACCAAGGTAAAGCTCCTTTGGTACTAGACAGTCGTGCGCCTAGCATTCCTGTTAAAGAATATATCTTTACTGAAAACCGCTATCGTCAATTGCTAAATAGCAACCCTGAAATGGCAAATAAACTAGCTGATCAGTTGCAAACTAGCATTGATGAAAAATGGGAATATTTCCAGTATATGTCTAACTTAGTGCCTAAAGCTGCAGCAGCAGAAGAAGCTAAAGAAACTGAATAAAACTTCCTTTTAAGGTTAAATGATGAAGGTCGCTCTTAGGAGCGGCCTTTTTTTTATAATTGCACTCAAATTATGACAGCAAGACTTATATATCAATCCCAACACTCCCCCCAAGAATCGCTGATTTTAGTTACAGGCTTGGCCGGAGTACCTGGTTGGAATATCTTTCACGGTTTACGAAATCTTTACCCCGGTAGGGTAGTGGGGCAACGCCCAGCAGATAATCCCAAAGCTAATTGGGAAGACACCTTTGCTATTAATAGTGAAAATGAAGATCTTTTGCGAGAGTTATTTAAAAAATATTCTTTTGCCGCAGTCATCGATGCTACGGGAAACTGCGCCCTTAAAGCCTGTGAATGCGCTCCGCATCTTTCTAAAATTTTAAACCAAGACTTTGCCGTGGCCATCGCCACCGAATGCGCCAAATACGATATTCCTCTTTTGCGTATATCCACAGATTTTGTGTTTTCGGGAGATGCTGGGGTGGGCAATTACTACGAAGATGATGCCATGGATCCGGTTACCATGTATGGAAAACACATGGCCTGGGCCGAAATTCTTATTACTAAAAGACACCCTAGCACCGTATTTTTGCGCGCACCTTTGCCCATAGGTTTGAGCCCCGGAGGGAAAGCTGGGGCCATAGACTGGATAGAATGGCGTTTTCGCAATGGCAGACCCGCAACCTTGTATTACGATGAATATCGCAGCGTAATTTCCATGCACGATTTGGTAAAAGTGGTGGATTTATGGTTGCGTGAACCCCAACGCTTTGCCCCAGGTATATATAACTGTGGCGGCTCCCGCGATGTCAGTTTGTATCAAATTGGGCAAATAATCAACGCTGTGGGGGGTTACGATCCCCATCTGTTGCATGGCTGTATGCGCATCGAAGCTGGCCCCATGCCGCCACGAACAGGGCATGTAGGGATAAACTGTGATAAGATCAATAGCATTTTACCCCCGGGCTTAATACGCCCTTGGCCGGTGGAAGATTATATGTATCCAGGGGACGATAGGGAATGGCACCATACTGTAAATAGAGATAAATGGAAAATAAATGATTCTATTGGTACTTTTTTGATGGATGGATTGTATTTTTTAGCTAAGACATGAAGTTAAAAAAGTTTCCCAAGATTCCCAAAGGGGTGAAAATCGCTTACAATGTGCTAGAACGCCTAGTGCGTATAGTATTTTTGTTGTTGCTATGCTATGCAGTGATTTTTACCGTGGGTGTAACTTGGGGCGCTTGGCAAGGCTATAAAAAAATAAATGCCTTTTTAGATGAAGTAAAAGTTCTGCGCACTGAAAACCCTGTGCAAACTAATTATATGCAGGTCATGCAAGACACCATGGAGGGAGAATTAAAGCATATTTATGTGCCTTTGGATTCCATAAATCCCTGGTTAGTCAAAGCGGTGCTGGCCGCCGAAGATGCTGGCTTTTATTATCATCCTGGAGTAGATGTGCGCGCTATTGCTGAAGCCATGGATATGAACCAAAAACGCAAACGCACGGTTTTTGGGGGTAGCACCATCACCCAACAAGTGGCCAAGAACTTGTTTTTAAGCAGTGAAAGATCCTGGGAACGCAAAGGCAAGGAATTGGCTTATGCTCTGTTAATGGAGCATTATTTGGGCAAAGAACGCATATTGGAATTGTATTTGAACTACGCCCAATGGGGTAAAAAGCTTTTTGGAGCCGAAGCAGCTTGCCAAGAGTATTATAAGCGATCTTGTCAAAAAATCAGCGTCGAACAATCTGTGAATTTAGCAGCTATTTTGGCTAATCCTAGCAGATATAACCCCTATATGAGAAAATCTAAGTTTATGACCCAACGCCGTGGGGTGATATATGCCAATATGTTTCCCCGGGATACTTTGAATTTGGACTCCACCAATACCTTGATTGTAGAAGAAAATCCAGAATAAATGCCATATTCGCTTAAATAAATTATTTTAGTAAAAAACAAATACGGAGAATAATATGTTTAGGTATATGGCTTTGTTATTAGCCCTGAGTTTGCAACTGGTTTTTGCTCTTAAACCCACCAAAGAACTAGCGGTGCTAAATGTAACCGTGCAAAATGAAATGGGAGCATTATTGCCCGGGGAAACCATCATTTTTAAAGCTGTGCACAAGCAAAAAGATTATTCTGCCAAGTCCGATCGCAATGGCCAGCTATCTTTGCATTTGCCCAAAGGGGAGGCTTACGATATTTATGTGGTGAGTTTGGGGGATGATCCCACCCATTGTGGTGAACTTAAAATCCCTTTGACTGCCGGGGTGGGGAACTGGACCGTTACCTATGAAAACAGCACCTATACCCTTAAAAACGTACTTTTTGATACCGGAAAAGCCACGCTTCAAGCTGTTTCTAGCGTGGAATTAGATAAAGTAGCTCGCAACCTTAATAGAGAAGAAAATATTAATATCAACTTTGAAGTGGCAGGGCATACGGACAATGTGGGCGGAGAAGCATTTAACATTGAACTTTCCCAAGCTCGTGCCGAATCCGTGCGTAGCTATTTAATAGGAAAAGGTGTTAAAGCTAGCCGTTTACAAGCCCAAGGCTATGGTTATTCTCAGCCTGTAGCCTCCAACGCCAACGAGGCTGGCCGAGCGCAAAACCGCCGCACCGAACTCCGCCGTTTAGATGAGTAGGGTGATGTCGGCCCACGGTCATCGAGTGGTTTCGCAAAAGTGTAAAAGGGTGTTTTTAGGCGAAATTGTATCGAGATGGGCGCTTTTGTAACTAGCTTCGCGGGGAGTAGTAAGCCGTACCAAGCTTTCTACAAACTAACTACTTACTACTCTTTTCAATGACTGTTGGAATGCCTACTCCCCAAGAATAGTTTTTCGGAGCGAGCGGGATGCTAGGCTAGGCTTGCTAGGGAAAATTCATGAGTAATACATCTAGTATTTTGAGCGTTATTTTATCGCAGTCTGACGATGCATAGCGCCTGCGGAGCCAGAAGAAGAACCTAACTCAAGATCACCAGCATAAACCCTAAGCACCACCTCCTCGCCACCCTCCGCAGCGGTTTTAAAAAGCAAGCTGCCATCGTCGGCGATTCCTTGGATCACGCCTTCTTGGGCGGTGTCGTTTTGCACGAGGCGAGCGGGGCTTCCTACAAAGTTGGTCATTTTCCGCCAAGTATCCAGCCAGGGTTGCAAAGCTTGGCTTTCATACTTTTCCCAAGCTTTTTCCAAGCGTTGGAGCAGGCATTTTAAAATATATTCGCGGTTGAGCCGATGTCCGCATATTTCTCTTAAGCTGGTGGCAGGCTTTGCAATGCTTTGTAGTTCTGAGGCAGTGATATTAATATTTATTCCTATACCTAAAATTAAGGCTCCACCGCTAGGAGAATTCCATTTTTCCGCTAAAATTCCGCAAATTTTGTGATGATTATGCAACAAATCGTTGGGCCACTTAACTTGTAGCTCAAAACCCCATGAACTTAACATTTGAGCTAGTTCTATGCCGGCAATTTGCGTGGCTTGGGGCCAATTTATGGCTTGGGTGTGCGGTCGTGTCAAAATGCTAAAATACAGGTTTTTTCCCGGGGGAGAAATCCAAGTTCTATCAAAACGACCTTTGCCCTGGCTTTGCTGATCGGCCACAATCACGGTGTTTAAAGGCAAAAATTCGGCGTTTTTCTGCAACCAGACATTGGTGCTGTCTATATGCTTAAAAGTCCGCAAAAGGGGGATATCCCATTGCTCCATGGGTGCTTCTGGTGCTAAAAGCTCAGGGGGCAATAATTCCGTATTAAAGTCATTCATAGGCTTAATTTAAAAATACTAGCGTAATTATGATTTATATTTAAGTTTTAATTGGAAATTGACAAAAATGATAGGCGTATTTGATTCAGGATTTGGTGGCCTCACCATTTTAAAGGAATTGCGACAGAAGTTAGCTTCCTACGACTTTGTGTATCTGGGCGATAATGCTCGTTCGCCCTATGGAAACAGATCTTTTGATACCATTTTAGAATATACCCGTCAGGCCGTAGATTTTTTATTTGCCCAGGGTTGTGAATTGGTGATTTTGGCCTGCAACACCGCATCGGCACGAGCTTTGCGCAGTTTGCAACAAAATTGGCTGCCCCAAGTCGCCCCTCAAAAGCGCATTTTAGGAGTAATTCGCCCTTTGAGTGAAGACTTAGGAGCTTGGTCAAAGTCCGCAAAAATCGGAATTTTAGGCACCTCCGGCACGGTGAAATCCCAAAGTTACCCCCTAGAACTGGCAAAATTTTGGCTTGGGGTGCAGGTATTTCAACAAGCTTGTCCGCTACTGGTGCCTCTCATAGAAAATGGCGAAGTTTCTGGACCTGGTGCCGAATACTTTGTGCGCAAATACACCCAACAACTCATGGCCCAAGCCCCGCAAATAGATGTGGTTGCACTAGCCTGCACCCATTATCCGCTACTCTTACCGCTTTTCCGAGATAATTTAGCATCCCATATTAAAATCGTGGAGCAAGGTCCCTTAATCGCCACTAAAACCCAGGATTATTTGCGCCGGCATCCTGAAATTGAGCAAAAACTCACGCAAAATGGCAAGTGCATTTACTACACCACCGACGAATCCCAAGCTTTTGATTCGGGAGCTGCGGATTTTTTAGGAAGCCAAATAAAGTCCAGCCAAGTGAGTTTAGGGTAGGGCTTTTGAAAATTAAAACTTGACTTTAGTTTAGTAATTTGTAACTTTAAAGCTTAAAGGCTCTCGCAAAAGAGTCGTCTTATAGTATTTTGTTTTTTTTAGCACGGAGTTGCCCAATGCCCATAGCACAAATTAATTTAGAAGGCTGGCAAGATTATATCGGAAAAGAATCAGGTATTTTATTGTATGTAGAAACCAGTATGCAGTCTGTTTTACCGGTTAGAGATCAGTTAAATGACAATGAAAAGGGCGCTTTTTGGGAGCCTAATTACGAAACATCTACTTGGGGTTTAGAATCTTGTTTATATGCCAAAAGAGTTAATGCCATAGTCAAAGCCAAGCACAAATATGTGTTTTTTGGCACTCGTTATGCCGGTTTCGATGCGGATTACACCGATAAGTATTTGATTATGGGTTTTATGGAGGTCTCTAAAACTCGAGATATGCGTGAAAGGCATATTCGCCAATATATGTTAAACGCTGAAGAAGGCACCCCCGAACCCGAATGTATGATGCTCAACGAATCTTTGGCTTTGTACGGAGATATGCACTTTGTGGGTTTAGAAGATAGCTTTGAAGTTACCCACGATTGGCTTAAAGGCCACGAACTTAGAGGCAGACCCACCAGACAGTTGCGTTTAGTAATGGAAGATGAACCTCTGACAGAAGTTATGGAACATCTTAAATCAAAGCCCAATATCATCGGTGAATATGTGCAAATAGCCCACGAGTTTAAGCTGGCTATGTTGGCTGACGAAGACGATTAATGATATTGATAATATCCCCCCCATGGGCTCCCGCTTGGGGGCCCATTTCTATTATCATGTTGGCGGCATTCATAAAAGCTTGACTGTGCTCTATTACCACCACAGTGTGTTGTTGGGTAATGAGTTTTTGCATTAAGTCTAAAAGATGACGACTGTCGTTTCGATGCAAACCCCGAGCGGGTTCATCAAAGATGTATAAGCAGGGCTTTTCGGGGTTTCTTTGCAATTCCGCGGCTAATTTAAGCCTCTGCATTTCCCCTGCGGAGCAGTTTTTAGTGGCATGACCTAAGCGCAAATATCCTAGTCCCACTTGCAAAAGCGGATCTAATTTGCTTTTTACCGGGGGAATATCTCTAAAAATCTTGGCGGCTTGGGCAATGCTCAAATCGAATATCTCCGCAATATTTAGCGTTTTAAAGCGAATTTCCAAAACTTCGTCCCTAAAGCGCTTGCCCAAACATTGGTGGCAAGGCACATCGCCAAATTGCGTGGGATCTTCTAAATAGCCCAAGCCGGCACAAGCTTCACAGCGCCCGCCTTTGGTATTGGGGCTAAAACGAGTGGCGGTATAGCCTTTTACTTTGGCCGCCGGCGTGCTGGCCAACAATCGCCGCAAAGGTGTTAAAATATCCGTAACCGTGGCCACCATGGAACGCTTATTGCCTCGCAAATACGAGCTATCCACCGCTATAACTTCAGAAATATTCCCGGAATTTAATAGCTTTCCCAAAGCTTGGTCAGAATCATCTTGGGCTTCTTGAAAAAGCGAAAGCAGCACCTCAAAAATCAAGGTGCTTTTGCCCGAACCGCTGATGCCACTCACTAAAGTCATAGCTCCTAGGGGAATTTTAACCTTTAAGCTTTGCAAATAGCGGAAATCCGTGCTAAATTCAAGAAATTTACCCTTAAAAGTCGTGGTTAAAGGCTTAACTTCTTCTGGTGCTTGGAGCCACCTACCCGTGGGAGAATTGGGATTGGCTAAAATTTGTGCAGCGGGACCTTGATGCAGTACTTCACCGCCTTTTTCCCCGGCTTCGGGGCCGATTTCCACCATCCAATCTGCCTGGGCAAGTAATTTTGGGTGATGCTCTATAAGTACAATGGTATTTTGCCGGCGCTGAATTGCTTGCAGTAATTTCCACAAACTAGCGCAATCCTTGGGATGCAAGCCGCTCGCAGGCTCATCTAAGACAAAAATCAACTTAGATAGATGCCCGCCCGCTAAAGGCACCAAGCGCAGGCGCAATAGCTCGCCATCAGAAATGTTTTGCCCCGGGCGATGCAAAGATAAATGCCCTAAACCCAAGCTTTCCATGGCTTGCAGTCTATCTTGCAACTGTTGCCAAGAAATATGCAAAACTGGAGCTAAATTCTGAAAAATTGTGCGTAAATATGTTTGTAAATCTTCGGCGGCTTGGCTTTGCAGTTCTTCCCAGCTAAAATTTCCCCATTTTGAGCTTCTTAAGACTTTTTTCAGCCTAAAACCCTGGCATTCGGGGCAAATTTTGTGCTTTTTGGCGTTTTTTGCTTGGATCGTTCCAGTTCCAGCGCATTTTTTGCAGCGTCCCATGGGGGAGTGCGGGCTAAACAAATTGGCGTGGTAATTGTGAATCACGATTCCGTGGGTGGGGCATTGGGGATGCACGCTCATATAAGACATTTCATCGTCGTTTTTTACCCACAATGCGTTTTCGCCCATGCGTAGAGCGGTTTCTATGCTGTCGGCTAGGCGCGAGCGCATGTTTTCTTTGATGATAATTCTATCCACCACCACCTGCACTTCTCGGGGAATAATTTGCGCAGTTTTAGCATCTAATTCGGCGCATAAATATTCTTTTTCATCGGCGAAAAGCCGCATAAATCCCTGGCTAAGCAAGTCTTGGGCAATTTCCCCCAAAGAGCGTTTTTTTAAACTGATGGGGGCGAGTATATGCAAACGCGATTGCAGGGGATATGCTAAAATGCGCAGTAGCATTTGCTGGGAATTAAGTGCGTGGATTGCTGTGTTACAATGGGGGCAAAAAAGCTGCGCGCCATGCACCCATATTTGCCTAAGCAAGTTGTCGCACTCGCTGATGCTCCCCACCGTGGCGCGGGGGTTAGCCATAAAAGCCCCGGATTTAAAAGCTATGCTGGGACCAAGACCTTCGATGGAATCCACGGGTACTGGGTTGGCGGAGCCTGCTAATTGAGCCAAATATGGGTTGAGAGTTTCTAAATAGCGACGCTGACTTTCGTGGTGCAAAGTGCCCAAAGCCAAAGAACTTTTGCCCGAACCCGAAGGACCGCAAATAGCTGTGATGCTTTCCACGGGAATATCGGCATTTACCTGCTTTAAATTATGTAAGCTAGCCCCGCGAATCTTGATAAATTCAGTAAATTCACTCATTATAAAATAATAGGAACTTCCCTGCGAGCTTCGATTTTCATGGTGTCGTTTTCTAAGTCAAAATCGAGTTTTAAATTGCGAGCTTCTACCCCTTGCTCCACCGCTTTTTGCAATTCCGCTGCATAATGAGGGTCTATATGCGCGGCGGGGGAAAATCTTTGCCCATCGCTACGGCTGAGCAAAAATAATATCACCGCTTTATCTCCTTGCTTTACCAGCTCGGCTAGCTCTGCCAAGTGTTTTGCACCTCGCTGGGTAACTGCATCGGGAAACTGAGTCAAATTAGGGTCATCTTCCCCTTGTAAAGTGGCGTTTTTAACCTCAATCCAAGTTTTTTGTCCCTGGTTTTCTACCAAAAAATCTAAGCGACTGCGATCGGAGCTTTTAACTTCGCGGCGAAGTTGATCTTCCTTATTTACCCCTTTAAACCACCCATTGCTGAGCGCTTCTTCCACTAAGCGATTGGAGCGCGCAGTGTTCACCATAACCATGGTTTTATCCGCCAATTCAATGACTTCGAGGGTGTGGGGATATTTTCTTTTTTTGTTGTCTGATAAGGATAAAAATACTTTGTTGCCGGGGTCCAATAAGCCTCGCATGGATCCCGTATTGGGGCAATGGGCGGTGATGGTTCCCTGGGGAGTTTCTACATCTACCATAAAGCGTTTATATCTTCTGATTAAAGTACCAGTGGTCAAATTAGTTAATAGCAATTTTTACCTTCTTAAAATTATGGGGCAGTGAAAATTAGGGTGGCCAGTTTTGCAAGCGCCATGCCAAAGCATTGCCAAATAGCACTAAACTCCATAAAACATATATTAATAACATAACTAAAGGGATAAATGCCAAGGAGCCGTAAAAAAGGCTCATGCGTAAGAAAAATAGAGATTGCAGTGCGATAAATATCCAGACAAAAGCGCGGATTAAAATGGTTATTAAAAAGGCCGAGAACAAGGCGTAATAGGTGTTGACTTTGGTGTAGGGTGTAACTTTATAAAGCACAAAAAGAGCGCCAAAAACTAAACCGTGAAAGCCTATAAACGAAACCATACTAGACATGCTTTTCCAAACTTCTGCACCGCCGATGGGGGTTTCTTGGGAAAGCAAAAGCATCAAATGTTTAATATAAGAAAGCACCCCTGAAACTCCGGCAAAAGCTAAAACCACAAAAATCAAAAGGGGGATAGACATTAAAATCTTAGAAAACAGCTTGCGATTTTTAGGTACTCCCCAAATTACATTAAAATTGGTCTCTAAGTTTTCTAAAGCGGCCACAAAAGTTACAAAAAGTCCGGCGGATCCTATCAGACCTAACTGTTTAAAGCCCACCATGCGTGCTTTTTCGATAATGGGGGACAATTGTCGCATGGGTAAACCTAATTGAAATCGGTTATTTAACTCTGGTAAAAGATCCGCAGCAATATCAAAAATCCCAAAAGCCCCCGCAATGGAATGAATTAAAATAAGTAGGGGAATCACTGCCAATAAAGTGGTATATGTCAAAGCAGAAGCTCGCGTAAATCCATGATGTTTTGTATAATGTGAAATGGTGGATTTAGTTATGCGATATAAAACTCTCCATAATCTTAATGTAATGGATAATATTTTGTTCATCAAAAAAACTTACATTCTAACCATGATATTTAAAGGTCTATGGACGGTATTTTTGTGCTTTATGCTCTGGAGCTGTGGTTTTGAGTATAGTTCTGGCACAGATTCGCCTTATTATGCTAAACATTGCTCAGCTAATGCAGATATGCCTTTGGGTCGCAGTCCCATAAGTTGGACTTTTGCCGAGCGAGAAAATGCCATGTATATTCTAGATGATTTTTCAGGAATAAGTCGCTGGATTTTGCATCATAATGATTGTAATTGGGAGCTGGATCGTAGCTTTGGCGATGAGGGATTAAAAAGTTTAGATGGTTTTGTAGATGAAATTCATTGGCACCAAGGGCAAGTTTGGATGCGCAATGGCTCTGTGGTAGAAAATCAAGAAAAAACAGTGTATTGCATGGGCTCTAGCACTGAAAGTTTTGGAGTTTGGGCTTCGAAGTTAGTTATGTCGGCTAGTGTGGGGGCGCAAGTCTTTGATGTATCGGGAGGGCGTTGCAATAACGATGGCTTTGTGGGTAATGTGCAAACCCAAGCTGTAGGAGTCAATGATCACAGTATTTTGCTAGCAGAAAAGCCTTTAATAGACGGCACCATGAGTTTTTGGTCTTACGATTGGCAGGGGAGTTTGAAATGGTTTTATATGCAAGAAGCCCAAGGCGCATTGTGCGGGGTAGATAAAATAGCCATGGGGCGAGAAGTGGCGCTTTTATTAGACCTTAAATGTCATCAAGTGGGGGTTTTGGGCTATCATGGCGATATGCTGGGAGTGCTTTCTTTACGAGATCACGGCGTGCCTCGGCGCATTAAGGATATAGCGGCTGGAGAACTAGGTGAGTTTTGGTTGCTATCTACTGGACAACCTTTGACTTATAAGCTTTCTTACCGATATTTAATGGGTAATATTTAAGATGAAATTTGTTTTCTAAAGGGTTATTCAGCTAGCTTTTCTTTGAGAGAAAAACTGCGCATCCAGTCAAAAACTTTCACAGCAGGCATAGGCTTGGAGAACCAAAATCCTTGTAAAAGAGTGCAGCCCTCCGCTTTTAAAAATTCTGCTTGAATCTTTTTTTCCACTCCTTCAGCAACTATATTGAGTTGTAGGCTTTTCGCCAAGGCAATGATAGCTTTGGTTATTTCTGAATCATCGTGATCGTGGGGTAGATCCATCACAAAAGTTCTATCAATTTTTAGGGTATTAATAGGAAGTTTCTTTAAGTATGCCAAGGAGGAGTACCCCGTACCAAAATCATCCACAGAAACATTCACATTTAATGCCTGTAATTTATTTAAGACATCAATGGCATGGCTGGGGTTTTCCATTATCTGAGATTCAGTAACTTCTAAAGTCAAAGCCCCAGAGATAATACCAGTTTCCTGAATTATAGTGCTAATGCGTTCGTGTAAGTTTTCCTGCTGAAATTGTTTGGGGGAAAGGTTTACCGAAATTCCAATATCCTTGTACCCAGCTGCGTACCATTTCATCAGTTCTTGGCAGGATTTGCGCAACACAAATTCTCCTAGGGGAATAATTAAGTTAGTCTCTTCGGCTAAGGGGATAAAAGAAGCGGGTTGAATCATGCCTCTTTCAGGATCAAACCAACGCACTAAAGCCTCAAAATGCTTAACTACACCTGTGGTGTAATCAATGATAGGCTGAAAGAAAACCTGCATTTCTTTTTGCTCTATAGCTCGCCTTAATTTGGTTTCTAGTTGAATACGATTAATAGCATGGGAGCGCATTTCTTCGGTGAAAAGGATCCAGCTACCCGGAGCCATGGCTTTGGCGTGATGCATAGCTGTGGCTACATCTCCCAGCAACTGTGCCACTTGGGTGTGTTCCTCATTGCGAATAACTATGCCCATGCCTGCACTGAGCACAATATGTTGCCCGTTTACAATCAGAGGTTCTGCTAAAATATTCTGTAATTTTGCAACAAATTCTCCCACAGTTTCTGGGGTTTGTGCAGTGGTGAGTAAAATGGCAAATTCATCGCCGCTCATGCGTGCGAGCACATCTTGTTCAGTCATCAAAGAATTTAAGCGCGTAGCCACAATGGTCAAAACTTGATCACCAAATAGATGCCCTAAACCGTTATTTATTAGCTGAAATTGATCGAGATTTAATTGTACCAGTGCAAAAGTAGCTTCAGGGTTGTCTTTGCAGTTCTGCATAAGCCCATTAATTTTTTCTCTAAATAAAATGCGGTTGGGGAGGTCTGTGAGTGCGTCATGGGTACTATCGTGGATAAGTTGCCTTTCCATGCGCTTTATTTCAGTAATATCAGATTGCGATCCGGCAAAGCGATGGGGCTCTTTATTTTCATCTAGTACCAACATCCCTTGAATTAAAATCCAACGATATTCCCCCATATTGTCTTGGATGCGATATTCGTGTCTAAAGCGATTGTGTTTTTTGCTTAAATGTTCTTGTAATCGTTTAGAAAGTTCTTTTTTATCGACAGGATGCACCAAGTTTAGCCAATCGGAAAGATTATTTTGAAAATCTTCTTCGGAGTAACCCAACATATTGAGCCAGCGAGGGGAAAAATAAAGTTCATCAGTTTTTAAGTGCCAATCCCACAACCCATCGTTGGAACTTTGAGCAGCTAACTGAAACCTTTCTTCACTTTCGCGCAAGCGGTTTTGTAGGCTTACTTTTTCGCTCTCATCATGGAAAATCCAACACCAAAGCCTTTCTCCAAAAACAGCAGTAGAAACAGCATTGATAATAATAGCGTGTCTGTTAAAATTTATGGGAGAACTGCGTAAAAAATATTGGTCTCTATTGTTAGAAGAACGCAAGCATTTTAAAAAGAACTGCTCTATAAATTCAATTTCGGCAAAATTTTGAGAAAACAAGCGAATAAAATTGTTTTGGTCAGATTTATTGTAAGACTCTTTATCAACGGTGAAAAAGTTGTGCCAAGCTTTGTTCGCATACACTAAACAACCGCTTTGATTTATAAAACAAAGTGGTACGGGGATATGGGAAGTTAATTGGAATAACTTTTCCACTGTACCATCATATCCCTTATCGCCATCAGATTTTAAACTTTTGGTGTTCATTAAAGCCTATAAAATGTAATTAAGCCACAATCTTAATAATTATCTTAAATGTTCTATAAAAGAACAAGATTTATTTAACAAAATAATCAAAGTATTTCAAATTGAAGCATTTTATCGTGTTTTTTTAATGGCTCGGTTTTTGCTGTAAAGATATTAGAAAGTTTTAAAATTTATGAGTTTTTATAAAAAGTTTAATATCGTAGAGGAAATAAATGCAAGAATGGAATCCCCAGGCGCAAAAAATTATCGCTAAAGCCCAGGAGCAACAGGAGCGTTTGCGCCACGCTCAGCTCGATGTTTTGCACCTTGGCTGGGCTTTGTTAGACGCTCCCGATGCTCGGTTGCGCAATTTGTACAAAGCTAAGCAATTAGTGGTGGCCGAAGCTAAAACCCAAGTTCAAAGATTGTATCAAGGGGTGGCACAAATCAGTAGCCCCGACCCCGATGCCGTTCCCGCCAGCGATTTGCTGCGCGTACTCAAGGCGGCTTTGCAAAGCGCCCGGCACCAGGGTTTTGCCCTCGCCGAGCCCCAACACTTGTTGGTGGCATTGCTCAAATACGCCAGTCATAGCCAATTAATCAAGGTTTTCACCACTGCTTTGGGCAATGCCGAAGCGGTGCAACTATGGCTTTCTGACAGCATGTCTGCCCAAGCCGTACAAGAAGAAGACAGCGCCTTACAAAAATATGGTCGCGAGCTAGTTGCCCTCGTAGGCGAAGGCAAATTAGATCCGGTAATAGGTCGGGACGATGAAATTCGCCGTTTGATTCGCATTTTGGCCCGCAAAACCAAAAATAATCCCGTATTGGTGGGGGAGCCTGGCGTGGGGAAAACCGCCATTGCCGAAGGCTTAGCCGCGCGTATTTATCGTGGCGATGTCCCCGAGATTCTCAAAGATAAAAAGGTGTTTTCCCTGGATTTAGCCAGCCTTATGGCTGGTGCGAAATATCGCGGGGAATTTGAGGAACGCATGCAAAATGTGTTGCAAGAACTAGAAGATGATGGCAATACTCTGGTGTTTATCGATGAAATCCACAATATCGTGGGAGCGGGTAAAACCGAAGGCAGCATGGATTTGGGCAATATGCTCAAGCCCAAGTTAGCCCGGGGCGAACTGCATTGTATCGGCGCTACCACCATTGGCGAATATCGCAAATATATTGAAAAAGACGCCGCTTTGGAGCGTCGTTTTCAGCCCATTAGCGTAGAAGAACCCAGTCCCGAAGATGCTATCTCTATTTTGCGGGGCATCAAAGATGGTTTTGAGGAGCATCACGGAGTGCGTTTAAATGACCAAGCCTTAGTGGCGGCGGTGCAGATGAGTACCCGGGTGATTTCTGATCGCTTTTTGCCCGACAAAGCCATCGACTTAATAGATGAAGCTGCGGCCATGGTAAAAACCCAAATTGACACGGTTCCCGAAGAACTGGACAGCCAACAGCGTAAATTGTTGCAATTGCGCATCGAAAGTCAAGCTTTAGCGGTGGAAACTGATGAGCGCAGCCAAGAGCGTTTGCGAGAAATTAAAGATGAAATAGCCGAGTTAGAACCCCTAGTACAAGAGGGTTTAGAGCATTGGAAAGAGTTGCGGTTGCGCTTTGATCAGGTGAAGGAAATCCAAGAAAAGATTCGCCTAACTCGAGAAGAAATGGAAAAAGCTGAAGCCGACTACGATTTATCTCGGGCGGCGGAGCTAAAATACAAGACGCTGGTGGATTTACAAGCAGAATTGGAGCGAGTGCGCGCCGATTTAGAAGCTAGCGGCAAAGAGGGGGATTTAAGCCCCGAAGTTAGCGAAGAAAGCATTGCTTTGGTGGTTTCGAGGTGGACGGGGATTCCTGTGCACAAGTTGCGAGAAACCGAAAAACAGCGACTATTAGAGCTGAGCGAACGCATTAAAACTCGCTTGGTGGGTCAAGATCACGCGGTTTATGCGGTGAGCGAGGCGATTTTGCGCAATAGGGCTGGTTTGGGGCGGGTAAATGGCCCCATTGGTTCATTTCTGTTAGTGGGGCCTACCGGGGTGGGGAAAACCGAACTAGCCCGCAGTTTGGCGGTGGAGCTGTTTGACGGCGAACAGTCTATGATACGCATAGATATGAGCGAATATATGGAAAAGCATTCCGTGAGCAGACTTATAGGTTCGCCGCCGGGATATGTGGGACACGATGAGGGTGGCCAGCTCACCGAAGCGGTGCGCACTCAGCCCTACAGTGTGATTTTATTAGACGAGGTGGAAAAAGCTCACCCCGATGTGTTCCATGTATTGTTGCAAGTTTTAGATGATGGGCACTTGACCGATGGTAAAGGCCGTCAGGTGAATTTTAAAAACACCTTGATTTTGATGACTTCAAACTTAGGGGCAGAAATGTTTGCCCAATCCGACGATGTGGTGGGTTTAAAAGAAATTCAGCCCTATATGCGCCAGTATTTTAAGCCAGAATTTATAAATCGCATCGATGAAACTTTGGTTTTCCAAAAGCTGGGCAAAAAAGAGCAACGGCGCATTGTGGAGCGCAAACTGTATTTGCTAGATCAGCGTTTAAGAGAGCGACACATAAGTTTGAGTAGCTCGGAGCGCGCCGTAGATGCTATTGTGGAGCAGGCTTATGAACCTGATTTTGGTGCGCGTCCTTTGCAACGCTTTATACAACATCGTATTGAAACGCCTTTAAGTCGTAAAATATTGTCTGGTAAAATTTCTGCTGATAGCCAAGTGCATTTGGATTATAGTGAAAGTAATTTTACCTTTGAAAACCAAACTTAATTTTGAACTCTGTGTGGTTCAAATTTTAATAACGGAGAATTGTCATGTTTAAACAAACCGATGCCCCTCAAACAGGTGAAACCATTGCCTTGATGAAAACCACAAAAGGGGAGATGAAAATCCGCCTTTTTGTGGAGCAAGTGGGCGAAGCTGCAGAGAACTTTGTGGAATTAGCCAATCAAGGTCATTATAACGATGTTCCTTTTCATCGTGTAATCGAAGGCTTTGTGATTCAAGGCGGAGATTTTACTGCACGCAATGGTACTGGTGGTCATTCTTATAAAGGTCCTGGTACAAAAATCGGTGATGTTTATCATGACGGTTTATCGCATATTCGCGGTGCACTGAGCTGGGCCAAAACCCAGGCTCCCAATTCCATTGGAAGCCAGTTTTTTGTAGTTCATCCCGAAGAAGGCACGCATTTCTTGGATCATCCCCAAGGCGGAGGCCCCGCAGAAGGTTATACCGTTTTTGGCCAAGTCTATGAAGGTTTTGAAGCCCTAGATGCCATCGCCACAGCTCCCACCGGACGCGGCGATGCTCCCACGGAAGAAATCTTAATAGAATCTGTAGAAATCTCTGTTTTAGAGTAAGGAATACAATACCACTGCCAACACGGAAAGGGCTCCAATGCCTAAAACCCAGTTGGCAGCTTGGCTAACTTTATCAGGACTTTCAGTTTCCACTTGACTTTGTTCAAGATCTCCAACGCTGATTTCAAATAACTTGATAAAATTTGCGATATTTCCTGTGGAATTTGCTGAAATCACTATGCTTTCTTGTTGTATTTCTTTGCCCGATTTGTCGATTAAAAAAGCAGTGATTTTGCTTTCACCTTCTTTTTCAGTGTTTTCAACTTGTCCATAAATTGCCTGTTGAGCTTGGCTGTTGGCTAAGGCTTGTTTAGTACAGTCATAATCACAGGCTTCTTGTTTGTTTGTGACTTCTGTGCTTACTAGTTCCCATTTGCTACTGTTTGTTATACCTCTTTGAATGGCTTGATCGATTTGTTGCAATTGTTCTGCTGGAATATTAGCTAGGTTACTAAAAGGGCTAACTATAATCTGCACTGCCCAGGTTGTGGTAATACCTGCAATAAGTAATAAAGAAAGTTGTTTTTTAAACATTTTTAACCTTCGTCTTGGTTAGTGGGTGGAAACAATTTTTGCGCCAGCCAAGGTATAAATATTTGACTAGAGCATAGAAATAAAAATAATCCCAAAACAGCAATTTCGCCAATGGTTCTCATACCGCGATGGCTAATAAATAAGACTCCGCCGAATCCAGCCATGGTGGTGGTGGTCGAAGCCATTACCATTTTTCCCATATTATTGTACAGGGCTTTGAGTCCGCCTCGATGTCTATAGGTATCGATCCAGGCTATGAGCATATATATAGTGGCATCAATGCCTACGCCAATCACGGTGGGAATCACGATGATATTGTATATTCCTAACTTACAAACATCAAATGCGAGAGTAAACAGCCCCATAAAGCTCACGGTCCATATTACCCCCATAAGCAAACTAGCTCCGCTGATTAAAACTAAACGCGGCTTGCGTAAACTCAAGATTAAAATCAGTAAAATCACTGAAATAATAAGCACTGCCATGGTTAAACTGTCTTTTTTAACCACTTTTACCACATCGGATATGATAAACTGACTGGAAAACACTCGTAAATCTTGGCCGCCAAAGTTCCAGTGACTGTAGCGATCCTGGAATTTGGCGATTTCTCTGGCATCACCGCCGCGGAATTTACCATAAATAAAACCAATATTTCCATAAGTGTCGTCTTTTTCCCGCAGCATATCCACGGACCAAGCAGGCAAGTCTTCCACGCTAAAAGTGCTATCTATGGCCGTAAATTTACGCAAAAGGGCAATGTTTAGGGAATCTGAACCCGTGGCGCGATCAAAAACCCTAGCTTCTGCCAAATCTCGAATTTCTTCGATGAGTTCCAAGCGTTCTTCTTGATCTTCTTGGGAAGGAACAAAGGTTTTTAGGGTTAAAAAACTCCGCAAATAGGGGTCTTTTTCTTCGTGTAAGCGCACCATTAAAGTGTCGTAAAGTTGGTCTAATTGTGCAGGGTCATCACCCATGACCACCGCTGGGGTAGAGGTGGTGCGTTTGCCTCCCTGGGCTACGCCAGTGCTAATACGCGTCACATTTTCCCTTTTAGGACGGCGCAATTTCTGAAAATCATGTTCAAATTCGGTGAATTGGCTCATAAATATTAGGGGAACGCTAATCACCAAGGCGGCAATGGCCAAGCGGTTGATAATGCGCCCAATATCGGCATTGGTCCAGGAGTCGGGGATAATGCGCCTATCTGGAGAGGTGGCGAGGCCGTTGAGGGTGAGTATAAATACCTGTCTCTTATACACATCTGACGCTGCCGACGAAGG
>LSQX01163671.1_pt1 | contig 19986 bp, 19 predicted proteins | sample 654561 | NCBI WGS metagenome assembly LSQX01 (sample SAMN04489861, study PRJNA283612) | anaerobic digester metagenome | isolation source: 4 biogas reactors fed with cattle manure at either 37C or 55C with and... | place: Denmark: Kongens Lyngby | collected 2014
TTATCGTTTTCCAGAACCAGGAATTTTCTCCAGGAGGGGATCGCTGTACGTGCTTTCCCTGGCGCGGCAGCTGCTGTCGGCAATCGTGAGGCGGTGCTGCTCAACGCATTCAGCGGTAGTACAGCCGCCACGCCGCCGGCAGCAGCCATCTCACCGGCCACCCTTTTTGATCTGGCTTCGCTGACCAAGGTCATGGCGACCACGCTCGTCACCCTGCGCCTGTTTGATCGCGGCCGTCTGGACCTTTTCTACCCACTGAGCCGCTACATGGAGGTTCCTGCTGACAAAGCCGGCATCACGTTGTTTCAGATCCTCAGCCATACAGCCGGCTTTGCCGCCCACTTTCTATTGCAGGCCAGTCATGCTGATCCTGAGCACAGCCTGCAGACGATCCTGCAGTCACCATTGGCAGCCAAACCGGGTAGCCAGGTCATATACAGCTGCATAGGCTACATACTGCTGGGGAAATTGCTGGAGAAGCTGTGTGAAGAGCCTCTTGACCAGTTGACACAACGCTGGGTGCTGGACCCGCTCCGGATGGACCGGACAGGTTTTTGTCCACGTAAAAGCCTGGACGGCCAGGTCGCTGGCAGCGAAGCTGATGACGAATGGTTTGCTGCAACTGAATGGGATCCTGATAAGAAAATCTGGCTGCGCGGCGTTGTGCACGATGAAAATGCCCGTTTTCTTGGCGGTGTTTCAGGAAACGCCGGTTTGTTTGCACCTTTGGAAGACTGCTGCAGTATCGCAGCTGCACTGCTTAACCAACCCATCCATTTTTTGCCCCGTCCTCTCTATGAAGCCATGATGGTCAACCAGACCGCAGGGAAGGGCGACGCCAGGGGCTTGGGGCTGGCTGTCTGGGACGGTGCTGAAGACTGGCTGGCCGGCCCGCTGCTGGGTCCCGGTGCCTGCGGCCACACCGGATTTACCGGAACATCGCTCTACCTTAGCCCTTCCCGGGGATATTATTTTATCCTCTTGACCAACAGGGTCCATTATGGCCGTAACTTGCCTGTCTGGCCGCGCTATCGCGCCATGTTCCATGAAGCCGCCCTGTCTGATCTGGCCTGAAAAGAAAAAACGACGCGCATAAAGCGCGTCGTGACGACATTGAGCGAACCAGCCGCAGACCGGCAGCTTTACACTTGTGCTTCAGGCAGGTCCTTGACTTCGAAGAAATTGTTCAGCTCATCGAGCAGCAAATCACAGTCCAGACCGTGAACCGCACACGCTTCTTCAATCGTCTCCCCCGATGCCATGGCACAGCCCAGGCAATGCAGGCCATTACGGAAAAAAATGGGGATCGTACCCCGGTCCATATTGAGAACATCACCAATAATCATGTCTTTTGTGACAACCATGTCTGTTTCCTCCTGATTGTATCCATAATTTGTGTTCATTTTAACGCATAACCGATGGTTATGCCAAGTCATATGTTACGAAACTGCTGTTTCATCCTCATTTTTGTGATGAGGTGTTCCGGATGGCTTGTCCAATTCCTCAGGCCTTTCGAGGAAGTAACGTAGCCTTTTGATGGATCGGGCAAAATAGAAGCCGTCGCTGATGCGCTCATCAATGGTAAATGCGAGATTCATCACATCATGGATTTCGACTGCGCCCTCTGAGGTTGCGACCGGGATTTTTTTGGCTACGCCGATCGTCATGAAAATAGATGTGGTGCCCCATTCATAAAGATGATGGAAAGGGGCATCGATCCCCAAACTGCCCAGGTTTGATATGAAAATGCTGCTGTGCATTGGATCAAGCTCCAGCACAAATCCCGGCAGCCAGCCATGGTAGTCCAGCCAGGCAAGAAAACGCACCAGACCACGCAGGATAATACGCGGCGTGCTCATCAGATAGTTGAACCAGTTGACGATGCCGTGACGTTTCTTTTCGTCCTCCTGTGCTTTCTGGCGAACTTGCTGCACTTCGTCACGAATGCGTTCTGAGATGGTTGTGATGGTATCTTCAGGTTTGAATTTCATGACAGCGATTTCTTCATTGCTGTCATCTTTGAATTCACGTTTGATGACAAAGGCGCAGGAAAGCTCATGGCGCTGGTAGAGTCGGCGTCCAATGACGAAGCGGTTGATTTGCGGCCGTTCATGGATCGTTTTGACCAGCGCGGTCAGAACCGCATGAAACAAGGTTGATTTCACCCCTTCACCTGAAGCGGCGGCTGCCCGGTTTCGGGTCAGCAGCCAGGCTTTCAGCTGGGTGATATCAATTTGCTCGCTGAAATAAATTGCCGCCTCATTGCGACCTTTCATAATATATGGAAAAAATCGCATGAAAGGATCGATTTTCTTGAGGTAGGTCCCGTCTTTTCTGCTGAAAAATTTTCTTTTACCCATTGAGCCGCTTACCCCCCTGTATCCGGCTGCGACGGCCTGTCGCTTTGCACATGCTCTTGTATTCTAACACAGGGCGTGGCGACGATAAAGATTATTTTGGTTGACGAAGTAATGTTGTGCACCGTGAACTGCAGCCGCAGCAAACCAATTTCTGACCCTGCTTATGTTTCCGGCTGCTTTCCTTCTAGTGGCGACGCCAGGCCGGCCGGGAAGAACTGGCTGATGCCTATGAGGAAAAGACCAGCGGCTGAGAGCACTTCTGCTGGGCTGATGGCCGGCAATGCGGCCAGGCGCCACGAGGCCGGCCAGGGGCATGGCCAGATCTGGCCAAGCCAGGGGAGGTACGTTTCATTGTCGATGACACGCAGGAATACATAAGCATCATTACGGACACCGGCGGCAAAGGCCGGGTTGGCGTTTTCTGTCAGAATAGCTTCAGCGACAGGCCAGTAGCCCTGATTGATCAGGAGGACCGCGGTTTCACCGGCAAGGCCCAGTAAAAGCGGCAGCAGGCAGATTTTCTGCAGTATGGTAAGGCCGCTGCCCGGATGTGCGGAGAACCAGCGGGCAGGCAGAAGGTTGAGCAGAAGCAAGAGACCGAAAAGCAAAAAACGCAGCAGGATCAGCGATAGCAGCAGACGGCGGTCATCCGTACCGATCCATTCAGGCTTATAGGTATAAAGAAAGAACGGCAGTGACGAAACCACAATAGCCGGCAGCAGCAGGAAAAGCGCGCGCCAATGTTCCGCCAGAAGCGGGCGCCAGCGACGGCTGACTACCAGTCCGCAGGCCAGTCCGGCCAGCAGGGTTATCAAGTATAAAAGTCCTTTATCCATCAGGCATCAACGAACGACCAGGTTAACCAGCCGGCCCGGAACATAGATGAACTTAACAATTGAGTGTTCACCGACCGCCTGAAGGGTTCGTTCCTCCGCATTGATGATGGCTTCGACCGCCTGCCTATCGGCATCGCTTGGAATATCCAGGCGATATTTAATCGCTCCATTGACCTGAACCGCGATCTCTACGGTGTCGCGCACCAATGCGGCGGGATCGTGCTGTGGCCAGGCGTGGCGGAAAACAGAATCGCCCTGACCTAGTTTTTCCCATTGCTCTTCACAAAAATGTGGTGCGAACGGTGCCATGAGGCAGATCAGGTCCTGCGTTGTTTCCCGCAGCAGACCAGGTCGGGCGAGCCTATGTTTCTGGTATTGATTGAGCGCGTTCAAAAGTTCCATCATACGTGAAATGGATGTGTTGAACTGGAATCGTTCCGCGTCCTGTGTCACTGCGCGGATGGCATAATGGCGGGCATACTGCAGATCTTTGGCTTCAGCGTCGGGCGCGGCCTGTTTAGCGGTTTGACCCGGCAAAGCAATGACCTCATCGACCAGTCGTTCAACACGCGAGAGGAATTTGACGATTGCCTTGACGCCGTCATCGTTCCATGGCCCGCCTTCGGTGTAGGCAAAACCGAAACCGAGATACATGCGAAACACGTCTGAGCCATATTGCGTGATGTAGTTATCTGGTGAAATGGTGTTGCCCCGTGACTTGGACATCTTCTGGCCGTCAGCGCCGAGAATGGTCCCCTGATGGACCAGAGAACGGAAAGGCTCGTTGAAATCCAGGTAGCCCATGTCGCGTAGCGCTTTGGTGATAAAGCGGGCATAAAGCAGGTGCATGGCGGCATGTTCCGCGCCGCCGATATATTTATCAACAGGGCACATGCGGTTGACTTTTTCCTTGGAAAATGGCTCCTGGTCATTTTTGTTGTCAACGTAACGGAACTGATACCAGCTGGAACAGACAAAAGTGTCCAGAGTATCCGCGTCACGGGAGGCCGGCCCGCCGCAGGACGGGCAGGTGGTGTTGATGAACGTACTGCTTTTTTTCAAAGGTGACTCGCCATCGGGTGTAAAGGCAACATCATAGGGCAGTTCCACCGGCAGCTGATTTTCCGGGACCGGAACAACACCGCAATGGTCACAATAGACAATGGGAATGGGTGTTCCCCAGTAACGCTGGCGCGAAACCAGCCAGTCCCGTAGCCGATAGTTGATTTTTGCCTCGCCCATACCTCGGGGCTGGAGTTCAGCCAGGATCGCCATGATGGCTTCATCAGAGGACAAGCCACTGAAATGTCCGCTCTCAGTCAGGATGCCTTTATCCACAAAAGGCAGGTCATCCGGAGACCCATCCACGGAACGTATCACCCGTTTGATCGGCAGGCTGAAGCGGGTCGCGAAAGCGAAGTCACGCTCATCATGGCCAGGGACCGCCATGACCACGCCGGTGCCATAGCCGGCCAGGACATAGTCAGCGGTCCAGATTGGGACGCGCTCTCCACTGATCGGATGTACGGCATATGATCCGGTGAAGACACCGGTTTTTTCACGGACCGTTGATAGGCGGTCGATCTCGGATACCTTGCTTGTCTGTTCACGATAGGCTGTGACAGCTGTACGGCAGCTTTCTGTAGTCAGTGCGTCGCATAAATCGCTTTCCGGCGCAACGACGACATAGGTTACACCCATCAAGGTGTCTGTGCGCGTGGTGAAGACCGTCAGGCGCAACGGTTTTCCGTCGTTGTCCAGCAACTGCTTGTCGTTTTTGTCAACCAGGAAAGACAACTCAGCGCCTTCAGAACGGCCGATCCAGTTGACCTGTATTTTTTTTGTTTTATCCGGCCAGTCGAGTGATGGCAGTTCATCCAGAAGCTCTTGGGCATAATCCGTGATACGGAAAAACCACTGGGTCAGATTTTTCCGCTGGACGTCTGTTTCACAGCGTTCGCAGGCACCGTCGACAACCTGCTCATTAGCCAGCACCGTATTGCAGTGCGGGCACCAGTTGACCGGCGCGTTTTTCCGGTAGGCGAGCCCTCGCTGATATAACTTGAGAAACAGCCACTGGTTCCAGCGGTAATAGTCCGGCAGGCAGGTTGCCAGCTCGTGATCCCAGTCAAAGAGCCCACCCATTTCCTTGAGTTGCTTTTTCATGGTCTTGATGTTGGCCAGGGTGCTGTCCTGCGGGTGAATGCCTGTCTTGATGGCGTAGTTTTCCGCGGGCAGGCCAAAGGCATCAAAGCCCATGGGCTGAAAGACCTCGTACCCCTGCATTTTTTTCATGCGGGCCCAGGAGTCGGAAAGCGCGTAATTATACCAGTGACCGACATGCAGGTTGGCGCCCGATGGATAGGAGAACATCTCCAGTACATAAAGCTTTTGCGCCCGGCTGTCAGGGTTGAAACGGTTTAATCCGATCTCTTCCCAGTGTTTTTGCCATTTGCGGTCGGTTTCCACAGAATAAGCCATGATGATCCCTCGCTTTGAGTTAACGTTTATTTTTGTTATTCTACCAGATATTGCCGGCTTTTTACACTGTAGCAGCGTGGTGGCCGGCATGCCATCTGGACCGGCAACGACTGTAGACCGGCGTCACAGCAGGTTGCGCAGCAGGCAAAGCAGGACGATATGGGCCGGGTAGAAAAAATAAAAGAAATATTTAAGCAGAGCCTTAGGCCGCTTCCGGCTGTCGAAACGGTAGCAGAGCGGAATCGCCAGAATGGAAAGACACTGCAGAATCGCCCAGTCAGCCGGCCAGTGCTCCAGGAAGAGCCGGATAGGCAGGAACAGGGCGTGCAGTACGATAAAAGCCTGCAGCGTTCTTTTCTGCTGGTTTTGTTCTTCAGCTTTTTCCTGAACAATATAGAAGACAAGAACACTGGCCAGGCCAAACAGGCCATAATCCGGTTTCAACCAGAGGGTGGCGGCTACAGCGATCATAATCACCACGATACCGACAGGTAAGCCAATGCGGGGATCCAGTGAAAGTCCGCCCGGATTGACACGCAGATCGAAACGGGATGGCGTCGGCAGTGTATTGGCTGTTGGTGCGATCGGGCGCAGGCTGGCAACCATATCCAGGTAGGCGTGTGTGGCCAGATGGTATCCGGTCAGGAGGACGATGGCCAGAGCGAAGGTAACCAGCACATTGGTTCCGTCCAGAGAAATGCCGGTCAGGTTGTGGGCGAAACGGATGGCGAATTCCGCAAATACTGCAAAGGCGCTCATGCGGACAAAGTAGATCAGGGGGTTGCGGGTGCGCTTGTATCCGCGGGCCAGCATCCAGGCAAATATGGGAAACGCCAGGCGTCCGGTGGCACGCATTAAGAGCACGGCCCCGGCGGGCAGACGGTCTGCGAAATAGAATCCGATGTGGTCGATCAGCATCAGCAGACAGGCCAGCAGTTTGAGCATGGGCAACTCCTCAAAACCGGAGGCTCCGGCTGTTGCTGGCAGCGGAATCCATCCGGTGTTGTGTTGATTATCTGATGAAGCTATTGTATCATTGTAAAGCAGTGTCCACAAAGAACGAATGGCTGCTGGCTGTGGCGTTCCAGATATCGGCAGCGATGGATGAACGCTTTCTTGATGAAAGAGGTTTTATATGGGTTTAGGTATGGATATAGGGATTGATCTGGGCACAGCGTCCGTGCTTATTTATGTGCGTGGACGCGGTGTTGTCCTGCGCGAGCCCTCTGTGGTGGCGATTAACTCCAAGACAGGCAAAGTGCTGGCAGTCGGCGAAACCGCCAGCCTGATGCTGGGCAGGACCCCGGGCATTGTCGATGCCATCCGCCCATTGCGTGATGGTGTCATCTCCGATTTCAAAGTAACTGAAGTCATGCTCAAGGCCTTTATCGGACGCGTCAATAAAGGTATTTTTGCCCGTTATTTCAAACCGACGATTGTTGTCTGCGTGCCCAGTGTGATCACCCCGGTCGAGCAGAAAGCGGTTGAGGACGCCTGTAAACATGCCGGCGCGAAAGATGTCTTCCTCATCCGAGAGCCCATCGCCGCGGCGATAGGCGCCGGAATCGACATCACAAAAGCCTGTGGTAGCATGATCGTTGACATCGGCGGCGGTACATGCGATATCGCTGTGATATCGCTGTGCCAGCCTGTTGTTGATTTTTCTCTTAAAGTCGCCGGCGACCGTTTTGATGAAGCGATTGTCAAGCATGTGCGGCGCAAGCACAATATCCTGATTGGCGAACGGACAGCAGAAGAGTTGAAAATCAACATCGGCTGTGCATATCCTCGTGATGAGGAGCTAAGCATGGAGGTGCGCGGGCGCAACCTGATCACTGGTTTGCCGGCTACCATCTCTGTTACATCGACAGAAATGCTTGAAGCTCTGGAAGAGCCCATTGCCCAGATTTTTGAGTCCATCCATTCCGTTCTGGAGCGGACACCGCCTGAGTTGATGGCGGATATCAGCCAGCGCGGTATTGTCCTGACAGGTGGCGGCGCGCTGCTTTACGGTCTGGACCGTATGCTCGCGGCCAAAGTAGGTATTGACGTTGTTGTTGCCGAAGACGCCATATCCTGCGTCGCGATTGGCACAGGAAAAGCACTCAGCATGATGGACAAGTTCGCTGCGCTGAGCGATAGCTGAATAAAAAAACATCTGATCAATGAACCGCGTCTTTCCCGCCGTAGCAATGCGGGGGAAGGCGCGGTCTTAATTATGACTGCCTTTTGCTTTTGTGCCCAAACGGAACGGCCGGGAATGGTTGTTCTGTAGTTATTTGCTAGATTTATCGTCGTTTAAACAGCATTATCTTGACGCGAAATTTTGCAAACGATATAATTTAGTTAATTTCTGATGACAATTTCTGTCTACCACACGTTTTTAACGTCTGATCCCCCAGTTGGATCGTTCAGATTAATAACGCTCGTGTGTCTCTGGATAGTCTGTCAATCCAAGTTTTCACGCTGCCTGAACGCAGCTATCATGAGGTGATATTATGCCTTCTTTCAAGATTGCCGGTAAAAGCAAAGAGGATCTGGTTGCCATCGCCCAGATTGCTGGTTTGCTGACCGTATCCAAGGCCAGACGCATGAGCAAAGCCGACCTTATCGCTTTCCTTGAAGCGGAAAACGCTAAAGCGGCAGCGACGGCTGAACCGGCAACCCCAGAGCAAACGTCTCCAGACCAGCCAGCCGCTCAACCGGCGCGCACCGGGCAGCCCGCTGACCTTACGCCCGGGGAGGCGGACAGCAAAAAAGAGCCGTCCGTCAAGACCGGCAAAACACAAAAGCGCACCCGCCAGGCAGCAGCAGCGACACCCGATGCAGGCGTGTCCGGCAGCGAACCCGCCAGAAAAACCAGGCGAGTGGCCAGGAAAAAACAACAAGACAGCAACCCGGTCCCGGAACCGGCGACTGAACGTGCAAGCGGCAATACAGCGAAGAAGACAGCGCCCACAAAAAGTGAGAAGACTGGCCAGACGGATGATGTCGAGACGGAACCAGCGCCGGTGGCCAAGACTGCTCCGGATCAAAAAAGGAAAACAGGTACCACCTCTCGCACCACCTCACGGACAAGGCAATCCGCCAGAAAAAAAGCTGAAGAGTCAGCCAGCCAATTGCAGCTTGGCGACGTTCCGGCACAAACCCGCACCCCTGACGCGTCAGCTCCGGCAGACACGCAAGCCGCTGTCTCCGGTGAAACGGCCGCACCTGCTGAAATGCCCCAGGTGACAACAGAAAACACATCACCAGAAGCGGCAGAAGCAGCGACAGAAAAAGAAGTCAAAGAAACGGCAGGCCAAGTGGCGGCAACTGCGGACGGAAACCGGCGTATGACAAGCGAGTTCGGCGGGTCAATGACCCGGATTCCCCGCTCACGTATCACGACCCGACCGATCAGGCCTGGCACCGATGATCAGGACACAGCCCGTAGCAAACCCGAAGCCAGCAGCGACAGCGATAAGCCTGCGGCAGATCAGTCTGACGTTGCCCGACCGGTTGCAGAACCTGCTGAGCCCGGACATAAAGCTGAAACGCCGGAGGGCGAAAAAACAGCACCGGCTGATGTTCCGTCAGATGCGTCCCGTGAAAAAAAGCATCTGGAGAACAATGATGTACAGGGTGGTGTCCTGGAGATCATGCCGGATGGCTACGGGTTCTTGCGCCGGGACAATTACCTGCAGGGCAACAAGGACATCTATGTACCACCGCAATATATCCGACGCTTCAATTTGAGGGCAGGCGATTTTGTCAGTGGGCCAGTCCGCCTGCAGAGGGAGAACGACCGGTATCAGGCTCTTTTGTACATCAAGGAAGTGAATGGTCATCCACCGGAAAAAATGATCCGCCGTCCTCATTTTGACCGGCTGACTCCGATCTACCCCAATGAGCGTTTTGTTCTGGAAACCGTGCGTAACGAACTGTCTACCCGTATCATTGATCTGGTCGCTCCGATCGGAAAAGGCCAGCGCGGCATGATTGTATCACCGCCGAAAGCCGGCAAGACGATCCTTTTACAGAAAATAGCCAATGCCATCAGTGTGAACAACCCGGATGCCAAGCTGATCGTTCTGTTGATTGATGAACGCCCGGAGGAAGTAACAGACATGCAGCGTTCGATCAATGGTGAAGTGGTTTATTCCACGTTTGACAAGACCCCGGAAAACCATACCAAGGTGGTTGAACTGGTGCTGGAGCGCGCGATGCGCCTTGTCGAACTGAAACAAGACGTCATTATCCTGCTGGACAGCATGACGCGCCTGGCCAGGGCATATAACCTGACCATCAACCCGACAGGGCGTACCCTTTCCGGCGGTCTGGATCCCGGTGCCTTGTACGGACCGAAGCGCTTTTTTGGCGCGGCCCGCAACATCGAAAACGGTGGCAGTCTGACGATTATCGCGACATCGCTGATTGAAACCGGTTCACGCATGGATGAAGTGATTTTCGAAGAATTCAAGGGAACCGGCAACATGGAAGTCTATCTGGACCGCAAGCTGTCTGAGAAACGCATTTTCCCGGCGATCGACATCAACAAGTCAGGTACACGCCGCGAAGAGCTCCTGATGAACAACCGTGAGCTCGATGCTGTCTGGACGATCCGTAAGGCCTTCAGCCAGCTGGATACCGCCGCGGTGACAGAGGCGATCATCAACCTGCTGTTGAAAACGAAAAACAATGAACATTTCATCTCATCGGTCAATGTTTCTTTTAATGACAAAAATGTCTTCGAGGCAATGCGCGGCACAAGGCCGGCCAGCGGAACAGGGGCCAATGGCGGCTCCTCATATAACAATGGCGGGTACAACAGCAGCTATCGGCGCGGCGGAAATGGCAACCAGAACGATGATGATTGACAAGCCTGTTAAAATATAATAGAATCGACTGCGCAATAGGCGAGAATCTGGTGCGGCATACGCAGTGAAGCCAACAGCAAGGCTGCGCGCTGCATCCATGAGCGAGGTGAAAGCAATGAAGGAAGGCATCCATCCCAAATACGGCAAAGCCACAGTTAAGTGTGCCTGCGGGGAGACGTTTGAAACCGGCTCCGTCAAAGAAACCCTGAGTGTGGATATTTGTTCGAATTGTCATCCGTTTTTTACCGGACGCCAGAAATTGGTGGACACGGGCGGACGTGTTGATAAGTTTAAGAAACGTATGGAACGGCAATAATGCTGCAAGGGAGGTTTGGTGAAGGTCAGACCTCTTTTTGCGTCAGGGCGTTGTTCAGGCTGAGACCATGAGGTTGACCCATGAAAAAAAACAAACCAGATCCCCGGAATAACGGATCAGCAAGCTGTAAGCGCAAGACAACCATCGGAGGCCAGGCGCTGATCGAGGGGTTGATGATGATCGGTCCGGAGAAGAAGGCGATGGCGGTCCGCCGACCGGACGGTTCCATTGTGATCGAAGAAATGCCCATGACCCGCTTCACAGGAGCCGCCAACTGGTTGTTCCTGCGTGGCGGTATCCGGCTGTTCCGCCAGCTGGTCAGCGGAACCAAAGCGCTGCTGCGATCCGCGGAACTTGCTGAAGAAAGTGACACGCAAGGAGAAACTGCTGCTGTTGCAACTACAGCAGCGCTTTCCCTGAACGCGGACAGTGCTGCCGGCGGCGAAGCGCTGCATGAACAAAGCACAGGACCGGCAAAGGGCAAAAACCGCGTGAGCCAGGCTCTTGATCGCTTTTTCAGCAGCCATACGGAGCTGATGTTGACCGGATCTGCTGCCCTGGGTATTCTCTTCAGCGTGGCTTTGTTCATTCTGCTGCCGAATCTCCTGGTTTCCTTTGTGCGCCAGTGGCTAAACATGGGCGTCATCGCCTCCAACCTGTTGGAAGGTCTGATACGCATCATGCTTTTTGTCGGTTACCTGGCTCTGGCTAATCGGATGCAGGATATTAAGCGCGTATGGATGTACCATGGCGCTGAGCATAAAGTGATTGCCTGCTATGAGGATGAACAGCCGATGACGGTGGAAAACGCGAAAGGCTACAGTCGTTTCCATCCACGCTGCGGTACGGCATTCATGTTTCTGGTGATCATCATCAGCATCATTGTTTTTTCTCTGGTTGGCTGGTGGGGCCGCTGGATCAACCTTTTGATCCGTTTTGCCCTGGTTCCGCTGGTCGCAGGAATTGCCTACGAGATCATCCGGCTGGCCGGCCGGTATGACAACTGGCTGACCAGGGCTGTCTCCAGGCCAGGACTCTGGCTGCAGCGCATGACAACTGCTGAGCCGGACAGCGGCATGCTGGAGGTTGCCATAGCCGCCCTGGAGGCTGTTAAGCCGACGCGTGCCGGCAGCGATCGCTGGTAGGAAACGATGGCAGAACCTCTTCTGACAGTCAGGCTGCTGCGCCTGGAATTAACCCGGGCACTAGGCCGCGTCGGTGTCCCTGATCCTGCCGGTGAAGCACGGCAGATGCTTTGCCATACCCTTGGTTTGAACGAGACACAGCTGTTTGCCGCACCTGAGCAGCCGGTTGAAGCTAAAACAGCAGCTGGTTGTCGCCAGATGGTGGAAGAGCGTGCCAGGCATGTGCCGCTTGGCTATTTGCTTGGAACAGTTTGGTTTTCCGGGCTGGCTTTTATGGTCGGACCCGGTGTGCTGGTGCCCCGGCCGGACAGTGAGGTGCTTGTGGAGACCGCCCGCTGTATCGTTCATGAACACCTGAAAAACGGCAGACACACCCAGGGGGGGCCGGTTCATCTTCTGGATACCTGTACAGGCAGCGGTTGCGTCGGCATTAGCCTGGCCGGCCAGCTGGAACAGGAAGGCTTTGCTGTCCGTTTGACTTTGCTGGACAAAGATGAAGCTGCTTTAGCCTGGACCAGACGCAACGTGGCCCTGCATCCTCTGCGAGGGGAAGTGGCCATCTGCAAAGGCGATCTTTTTCCCCCGCAGGCTACAGAACAATTTGATCTCATCATTGCTAATCCACCCTATGTTGAGACAGAAATTATCGCCGGCCTTATGCCGGAAGTCAGCCGCTATGAACCTGTACTGGCTCTCGACGGCGGGCAGGATGGGCTGGCTCTGTATCGCCGGCTTGCCAAAGAAGCACCCGACAGGCTGCAACCGGGCGGCTGGCTGGTCGTTGAGCATGGTTACAGCCAGGCAGAAGCTGTATCTGCTATACTGGAACAGGAAAACTACCACATCGAGGCAGTGAAAACTGATTTCGGCGGCAATCCGCGCGTGTGTGCTGCCCGACTCACCAGCAGATAAGGAGTGATGCAGATGCCATCAAAATTTCATCTATATCCATTCCAGACAGGTGAAGTCCTGCGGATGAAAAAACAGCATCCTTGCGGCAGCTGGTTATGGCGGGTTGAACGTGCCGGAGCTGATATAGCCCTGAAATGCATGACCTGTGGTCATTTTGTTGTCATGCCTCGCGTCAGGCTGGAAAAAGCGGTCAAGGCCATACAACCGCCTGAGTGCAGAGAAGAGGGGCGTGAGGCACATGTCTGAGCCCATCGAACAACTGCAGCGTTGGCTGGACAGTCTGGGCGAAAGCCTCCCCGCGCAATGGGCACTGATGCCGGACATCGGTTTGTACATGGATCAGGTGCAGACCTATATTGACCGCCAGCTTGGCTTATACCGATACGATGATCAGGATCGGCTTTTAACACCGGCCATGATCAACAACTATATCAAGGATGATCTGATTCCGCGAGCTGAAGCTAAGAAATACAGTCCGGTGCACCTGGCCTTGCTGATCATCATCGCGACGCTCAAACAGGTGCTGTCCATGCAGGATCTGAACCGGCTCCTGTCGGTCTACCGGGACAAGGAGGCTGTCGCCCGGCTCTACGCCCAGTTTCTGGATGTGCAGTCGCGCTGCCTGCGTGACAACGTTTCCCACAGCCAGGAAGAACTGTGCCAGATGCGGCAGGCAGTTGAGCAAGCGGAAGTGGATGAAGCCGCTACAGCAGAAAGCCACGAGGCCGCCCTGCGTGAACTGGCGCTTGAACTGTGCATCGAAGCCCGTACCAAAATTCTGATCGCTGAGAAAATTCTAGCCGTACTGCCTTCCTCGCAAAGGGAGGAAGATAGCAGCCAGCGACCGAAAAATAACAACCGTAAAAAAGAAAAACCTCAAAGCTGACACCTGATGCCAGACTGATACCATAAAAGCAGGATGAGAATATGTACGAAGGCCTGGCGGCCCTGGAAGGCCGCATTGATGAACTGAATCTACTTTTATCCGACCCGTCTGTCCTTTCTGACCAGGAGCGCTATCGCCGGCTGGCCCGGGAACATGCGGAACTGCTGCCGATTGTGACGGATTTTCAGCAATGGAAACATATTCAGACAGAACTGGATGAACATAAAAAGCTTTTGTATGAGAGCGATGACCAGGCTTTTCGCGAACTGGTGCGGCAGGAACTGACAGTTCTGGAGTCCAAGAACCAGGAACTGGCGTCACGTCTTCAGGCTGCTGTGACGCCGAGTGACCCCAACGACCTGCGTAATGTCATTGTGGAAATCAGAGCCGGGGCAGGCGGCGAAGAGGCCGCCTTGTTCGCTGCTGTCCTTTACCGCATGTACAGTCAGTACGCCGAAAACCGGGGCTGGTCTGTCCAGCTGGTTGATGTGAACGAAACAGAAATCGGTGGTTTCAAAGAAATGGTTTTCATGATCGAAGGTCGGGGCGCTTACAGCATGCTGCGCTATGAAAGCGGTGTTCACCGTGTCCAGCGCGTACCGGTCACGGAATCAGGCGGACGTATCCACACCTCAACGGTCACGGTCGCAGTGCTCGCAGAAGCTGAGGATGTTGAGGTCGCCATCAATCCGTCCGACTTGGAAATCGACACGTACCGGGCATCGGGAGCCGGTGGCCAGCACGTCAACCGCACAGACTCGGCCATACGTATTACCCATAAACCGACAGGTATCGTCGTCACCTGTCAGGATCAACGCTCACAATATAAAAACAAAGACCAGGCCATGAAGGTGCTGAAAGCACGCCTTCTGGAACGCGAACAACAGCAGCAGGCCGGCGATATTGCCCAGGATCGTCGCAGCCAGGTTGGCACAGGGGACCGCAGCGAGCGCATCAGGACGTACAATTACCACCAGGGTCGTGTGACTGACCACCGTATCGGGTTGACACTTTATCGACTGGATGCCATCCTGGCAGGTGATCTGGACACCATTATCCAGCCCTTGATGATGGCCGCCAAAAGCGCGGACCTGCCGCAAGCCTCGCGGGATGAGGACGATGATACATGATGGGCAGACAAATGCAGACAACGGTTATCCAAGTCGACGGAAGCCACCCGGATGAACAACTGCTGCTGCCGGCGGCTGTTGCCCTGGCCCGCGGCGATCTGGTTGCTTTTCCTACTGAAACGGTCTATGGGCTGGGTGCTGACGCGCTTAACAACCAGGCTGTGGCCCGTATTTTTCAGGTTAAAGGGCGTCCGCCGGACAACCCTCTGATTGTGCACGGTGCTGATCTGGCAACCCTGGAACCCTTGGTCCGCCAAATTCCACCGCTGGCCCGGCTGCTGCTGGAAAAACTGTCACCAGGCCCCCTGACCCTGGTGCTGCGACGAGCCGCCCATGTACCGGATCTGGTAACTGCTGGCCTGGATACTGTCGCAGTCCGGATCCCTGACCATCCTGTTGCACTCAGTCTGCTGCGACTGGCTGGTGTCGCTGTCGCGGCACCTTCAGCGAACCGTTCCGGCCGCCCCAGTCCGACACAGGCCTGGCATGTCCTGCAGGATTTTCGGGATCGTATCCCTTATCTGATTGACGGTGGCCCGTGCCGATATGGCCTTGAATCAACCGTCGTTGACATGACCGGAGAACAACCGGTCATCCTGCGGCCCGGCAGTGTAACGGCAGCCACGATTGAACAGCTGACCGGACTGGAAACCCTGACCGCTGCCGAGGCAGCAGCCAGGGCTCGAACCGGCCTGGAGCGGCAAAATGCACCCAGGGCACCTGGCATGAAATACCGGCATTACGCGCCTCGTGCGGCGGTCTTCATCCTGGATGCGGAGGGCGTGTCGGCCGCGACACCATCATGCAGGGGATCCGGCCAGCCACTGGCTGCGCAGATCGCCGCATGGCAGTCAGCAGGTCGCCGGATTGGCATTTTCGCCAGTGAAGCAACCCTTCAGCAGCTTTGCCTGCCCTGTCAAGAAGCCGGCAAAGACAGCACTGGCAGCAGGACTGATGCCGCAGCCGACTGTTTCAGTCTGGCCTATGGACCTTGCCCTGAAGCTGTACAGGCCAGCCGCATGCTCTTTGATGCCCTGCGCATTCTGGATAGCCTGGGCTGTGATATCATCATCGCTGAAGGGCTGCCGGACGATGGAATCGGATCAGCCTACATGAACAGGCTGAAAAAAGCGGCCTGCCCCGCTGATCTGCAGCCTTCAGGAGACGATTATCATGAATCAGAAACAGAATGAGCCAAAAACAACCGGCCTGCCTGATGAACGGCTGCAGCAACCAGATCATAAGAGAGAAGGCTTAGCGCTCTTGTTTGTATGTACAGGAAACACGTGCCGCAGTCCGATGGCGGCTGCCCTGTTTAACCGTTATGCGACCGATTCCGGTTGCCGTGCCCTATCCGCTGGTGTCGCCGCGTCAGATGGTTTTCCAGCCTCAGAGCAGGCTGTTGAGGTGATGCGGCTGCAGTACGGCCTTGATCTGGCGGCACATCAATCGCGTGCCGTAACCGCCGGGATGGTAGCGCAGGCTGACCTGGTACTGGCTATGACAGAGGCACATAAACAGCTGCTGCTGCGACTTTTTCCTCAGCAGAAAGAGAAAGTGGCCACCTTGGCGGAAGCGGCCGGTCAGTCTGGACAAGATGTCAGTGATCCTTTCAGCGGCGGGTACCAGCAATACGCACGCACAGCCGCTGAGCTGGATGTGCTGGTACGGAAGCTGGTTGAAAGGTTCTGCGTCAATACTGCTGCAGGCGAATGACAGGGCGCTGAAAAACTTCTATTCTAAGTTTGCAGGAGAATCGCCTGGCAGCGGCTGATCATGCGGCAGTTCAGCTTGACGGATTCCGGCCGTCATGCTATAGTTTTTTGTGCTGTGTCTCAGACACGGTGAAAACTGTCCTCGCTCTGCCTCCAGGCAGGGCCGTTCAGTCCAGGAGGAGGTGAAACCATTGGCCAGAAAGTACGAAGTTATTTATATCCTCAATCCGGTAATCGGTGATGAAGCGATCAACGCGACGATGGAACGTATCCAGACACTCATTGAATCATCCGCTACCGTGGAGAAAGTTGATGTCTGGGGTCGACGCAGGCTCGCATATGAAATCAACGATCAGAAGGAAGGACATTATGTCCTGATCGAATTCTGCGCGGAACCCGAATTCCCCAAAGAACTGGAACGTGTACTCAAGATAACAGACCATGTCCTGCGTTACCTGGTCGTCCGTGCAGACGACTGAAACAACAGTCAGAAAGGTAAGTGTCATGAATAAAGCAGTTTTGATGGGCAGATTAACACGGGATCCTGAGCTGCGCACGACAACCAGCCAGATACCGGTGTGTTCCTTCACACTGGCCGTCGATCGCCGTTTCAAGAATGCAAGTGGTGAGCGTCAGGCGGATTTCATCTCGATTGTCGCCTGGCGTCAGCAAGCTGAGTTTGTAAGCAAATATTTCCGTAAAGGTTCGCGTATGGCTGTCATTGGCAGCATACAGACCCGAAGCTGGGACGATACTGAAGGAAAACGCCACAGCGTTACGGAAGTGATCGCGGACGAAATTTATTTCACGGAGTCGAAGCGCAGCAGTGACGGCGGTGATGCCGGATCTGCTGACAGGAACGGTTCAGAGAACAATGCCGGACAGAACAGTGGTGAAGGTTTTTTCCCGGGACCGGACGACGACACAGCACTGCCTTTTGACATCTGATTGCCTTCGCGTTTCGTCCGATCAGCAGGCCTGGCCTTGCTGGCACGGCACGTGGCGATCAAAAGGCCTTGAGCGATCAGGCTGTCATCATGACAATAAGTCATGACCAGCCGGGTTAAAGGCCGGATCAGGCTTTGCGGCCTGACAGTATGTGGAAATAAGGAAAGGAGAGCCATTTTATGTCAGATGAAAGACGTGGTAGCCGTGAAGGCGGAGCACGCCCGATGCGGCCAAGACGCTCCAGACGCAAAGTCTGCGCGTTCTGTGCTGATAAAATTGATGTGATCGGTTACAAAGACACCAACCGTCTGCGTAAGTTCATTTCTGATCGCGGTAAAATACTTCCCAAGCGCATGTCCGGGAATTGTGCCCGCCATCAGCGGGAACTGACGATCGCCATCAAACGGGCCAGGCATATTGCCCTGCTGCCCTTCTCCGGCGAATAAACACCATCAGCAAACCTTAAAGCCGCGGCATTTCCTGCAGCAGGGGAAGCCGCGGTTTTTTGTCGTTGCCGGCCTGTCTGCCGGCTGGTGATTTGTGATACAATACACAATGAAAAGAGAACCTGACAGATTGATTCATATGCCGCCTGACGAGGAGGATCACCCATGAAAGTCATCTTACTACAAGAAGTCAAAGGCCTGGGAAAACCAGATGATATTGTCAATGTCAATGATGGATATGCCCGCAATTTTCTGTTTCATAAAGAACTGGCATTGGAAGCAACACCGGCAAACCTGAATGTTGTAAAAACCCGCAAACAGGCTGAACAGAGAAGGCAGGAAAAAGCCTTGGCTGAGGCGCATGAGACAGCCGCTAAAATAGAAGGGAAACGCTTTACGATCCCGATCAAGTGTGGCGAGGGAGGCAGGCTGTATGGAGCGCTGACCTCTATGGATATCGCAAGTGCTCTTCAGAAAGCCGGTTTCAAGGTTGACAAGCGCGGTATCAGCATCCAGAGCCCAGTCAAGACCCTGGGTGACTATGATGTCGATGTGCGTTTGCACGCTGATGTTTCGGTCCGTATCATGATTCGCCTGGAAGCGGCTGAATGACGGGGGACGCTCATGGCTGGTGATGTCCCGAGAATTTCTGCGGGGGGTAAAATTCCGCCGAACAACCAGCAGGCCGAGCAATCCGTACTGGGCTGTGCCTTGTCCGGTGAACGGCCGCTTGCCGAGATAACCGCCATTTTGAAAACCGAAGACCTTTACCGGCCGCAGCACCGTTTCATTTTTGACGCTATCTGCAGCCTTTATATGGATAGCAAGCCGGTTGACATCGTTACCGTTACGGATCTGCTGGAAAGTCGCGGTCAGCTGGAGAAAGCCGGCGGGCTGGCTTACATCAGCTCTTTGCCCGACTCGGCTCCGCTGGTGGCCAATGCAGCTCATTATGCTGACCTCGTCCGGCAGAAAGCCATCCTGCGCCGCTTGATCAGTACCATGCACGAGGTTAGTGGCCTCTGTTATGAAGATCCCGACAACGCGGATATGCTGCTTGATATCGCAGCCAAAAGAATCTATGAGATCAGAGAGAACCGCGACATCAGCGGCTTTGAAAGCCTTAAGGACATTATGGGCAGGACAATCAACGAGCTGTCGGCGATCGCCCGCGGCCAGCCCCGCCAGAAAACGGTCCTGACCGGCTATTACCATATGGATAAACTGCTGGGCGGACTGCGGCCCGGCAGCCTGATCATCGTAGCGGCCCGGCCGGCCATGGGCAAATCGGCTTTTGCCCTGAACATCGCCCAAAAGGCCGCCACTTTACATCATGTACCGGCCGCTATCTTCAGCCTGGAGATGTCGAAAGAAGAAATCAGCAACCGGCTCCTGAGCAGCCAGTCTCTGGTCAACGCCCGTTCACTCAACACTGGTGAGCTGCAACCGGATGACTGGGAGAAGATCGCCCGTGCTTTGCCTCCTCTTTATGCCGCGCCGATATACATTGACGACCGCTCCGGAACCAGTGTCATGGAAATGATGTCCAAATGCCGCCAGCTGAAGCTGGAAAACAAGCTGGGGTTGATCATCGTTGACTACCTGCAGCTTATGAACGGCAACCAGTCTCGTGCGGAAAGCCGGCAACAGGAAATATCGGAGATATCCCGTACCCTGAAGATCATGGCCAGAGAGCTGTCTGTTCCGGTGATTGCCCTGTCTCAGCTCAGCCGCGCCTGCGAGATGCGTTCAGACAAAAAACCACTTTTGTCGGATCTGCGTGACTCCGGTGCTATTGAGCAAGATGCCGATGTGGTTATCTTTCTGTATCGTGAGCAATACTACACCCCGGAGCAGATCCCTGCTGAAACAGAAGACGCGGAAGTCATAATTGCCAAGAACAGGCAAGGGGCAACCGCCAGTCTGCATCTGGGCTGGTGGCCGAAATACAC
>LSQX01147385.1_pt1 | contig 19982 bp, 25 predicted proteins | sample 654561 | NCBI WGS metagenome assembly LSQX01 (sample SAMN04489861, study PRJNA283612) | anaerobic digester metagenome | isolation source: 4 biogas reactors fed with cattle manure at either 37C or 55C with and... | place: Denmark: Kongens Lyngby | collected 2014
GCAGACCGCCCAAGTTAAGCCTGGAAGACCAGGTTCTGCTCTGTCTAAGCTATTGGCGTGAATACCGAACATTGTTCCATGTCGCAACAAGTTATGGCGTGTCAGAGCCCACAGCCTCAAGAATTGTCCGTCATGTTGAAGACTGCCTGATTCGGTCCAATCTCTTTAATTTATCCAAAGATTTACCCGAGGGCGAAGGCATCGATTGGAATGTTGTGATCGTGGATGCCACAGAAATTCCAATCCAAAGGGGCTTTGTTGCATAAATATGTAAGCATCTGATTTAAATAAATTTAATGTTGGATCAAAAAATAATCAAAACTTTTAAAATCATATAGTTATGAAATCTTTGTGCAACAAAGCCTTTTTGAAAACAACGTAGTTTTGTTAAATTTTGTGAAAAATTTGACACGGTGCTATAATTGCGAACCTGATAATTTGTCAATTTTTTAAACACTGATCACGATGATGCAACTCCACGTATCCCACTTAAATCTAAGTTCGATTGATCAAAAGTTATCAGCTATAGAATACATTCCTGCGATGCAACGCCGACGTTTGTCTCGTCTGGCAAAACTGGCTTTGAATTGTGCCATACAAGCTTTAGATGCCTGCAATGTCGATTATATTGTTTGGGTGTCGCAATATGGTGATGAAGCCAAAACGCTGAATATATTAGAAGATGTCTTGAGAGGGCAAACGCCTTCACCGACTCAATTTTCAACCTCGGTACATAATGCAATTTCAGGCTTATATTCTATTTTATGTCAGGATGCGACACCTGCGACCAGTTTGGCAGGTTCGTGGAATGATGGGTTGATTGAAGCTTATGCATGGTTAAAAACAAGGCCAGAAGCCTGTCAGGTTTTGCTGGTGTATTATGATGAAGCCTTGCCTGAAATGTATATCGAGCATCAGCCATTTTCTGCTTTTGCGATGGCAGCGATGATTTCATTAGCGCCTGCAAATTTGATATTGATGCCAAAGCATACGAATGCAACGCCAGCCTATCAGCAAGCTTTAGCATTTAACACGTTTTGGACTAATCCTGAGCAAACTGAATCTGAAGCGTGGACGAAATGCTGAAATTAAATCGAATCAAGCAAAAAGCCAACTATGCATGGCGGGTTGGGGCGACAGGATTTAGCTTTGCCAGCTTTGGCTTAGGCGGTGTGGCGATTGGCGGTTTGGTTGCCCCTCTGGTTAAGCTGAGTTCGTCTGATCTGGATGTCCGAAAACAGCGCACTCAAAAGGTGATTAAACACAGTTTTAAAGGTTTCACCGAAATGATGGTGAAACTGGGCATTATGACTTATACGGTTGAAGGTTTAGAGAAATTAAAAAACAGTCAACAGGAGTTGGTGATTGCCAATCATCCGACACTGATTGACGTGGTGGTTTTAATTGGTTTAATGGAGCAAGCAAACTGTGTCGTTAAGCAGGCACTGTGGTCAAATCCATTTACCAAAGGTCCTGTGCAAAGTGCGGGCTATATTTTAAATGCGGGTTCTGAACAATTTATTCAGGACTGTGTACACAAATTGCAGCAGGATCATGCCGCGTCCTTGTTGATCTTTCCTGAGGGAACAAGAACAGCAAAAGGTGAGCAGTTGAACGAGTTTCAGCGCGGCGCAGCCAATATTGCACTAAGGGCAAGGGTACCGATTCGGCCTGTGCTAATTAGCTGTACGCCCTCGACACTCACCAAAAACGAAAAATGGTATCACATTCCAGAACAGCCTTTTCATATCCATGTAAAAGTCTTGGATGCGATCCAAGTGGAAGACGTATTGGATGACGTAACGGTTAATCCAAAAAATGTACGTCAATTAAATCAACAATTACAATGGTTTTTTAACCAAGAGTTATCCCTAAATGACGAATCTTGCTGATGAATTAAAGCAAATGATTATTGATGTCCTTGCCCTTGAAGACATCAGTATTGAAGACATTGATACAGACGCGCCTTTGTTTGGCGATGGTCTAGGTTTGGACTCGATTGATGCCCTTGAATTAGGCTTGGCATTGAAAAAACGTTATGGCATTCATTTGAATGCAGAGTCTGCAGAAACCAAAGAACATTTTAAATCAATTCAAAGCTTAGTGGCTTTGGTTGAAGCACAGAAAACAGCATAAGAGGTTGCTATGCTTGCACAAGAAACCGTGTTAGAAAAATTACGTGAATGGATGGAAGAGTTGTTTGAAATTGCGCCTGAAGATGTGCAATTAGAGTCAAACCTAGCTTCAGACCTCGATGTTGACAGTATTGATGCCATTGATTTGGTGGTAAAAATTAAAGAGTTGACAGGCAAACAAGTCAACCCTGAAGATTTTAAAAATGTGCGCACCATTCAAGATGTGGTGGTCGTGATTCAGAATATGTCAGTTGCATGAACAACATCTTAAAAGGGGTAGCAGGGATCGGTTTGATCCTCTATCCTTTTTTTGTCGCTTATGCTTTGGCACATGGACAGTATGTCTGGGTCAGTGCGGTATTGATTGTACTGGGCATTTTACGTCTCTTGAGTAAGGGCAATGCCCTGCTGTGGCCATTGACAGGTTTTGCCATTTTATGTGGCGGGCTGAGTTTGATTTTAAAAGATCATGCGTGGCTTAAACTCTATCCTGTCTTTATGAGTCTTGGGGCGCTGTTTATTTTTGCCAGCACCTTGATTCGACCGCCTTCAATGATTGAGCGTTTTGCACGTTTGGCAGAGCCTAATCTGCCAGAAGAAGGAGTCGAATGGACCCGTCAAGTGACCAAAGTTTGGTGTGGTTTTTTTTGCATCAATGCGGTCATTGCCCTGATCACTGTTTTCTTTGCACCGATGAAAATTTGGGTGATGTATAACGGCTTGATCTCTTATGTCTTGATGGGTGGATTATTGCTGGGTGAATTTGTGTTGCGTAAACGCCAGCAACGACTGCATCAGGCACAGAAATAACAGCATTTCCGTCAGGGCAGCTGAAACAGTGGTCTCGAACTATAGCGATTAGAAATACGGTTTTTAAAAACAAATTTTATGTCTTGTCATTTTCAACACCATCTCCATTCATCGCGTCCCTTGTGTATTCATGCGGACTCAAGTTTTGTTTCCTTTCACACTTTTTGGTTGGATGTAGCTTTACAGGCTACGCAAATTCAGCAGTTGGAACAGCCAGTATGGGCGCTTTGGCAAGAAGACAGTTATGAGTTTTTAGTATTGTTGTTTGCAGCCTTACAAGCAGGTAAGCAAGTGCTGTTGCCGCCGCATCGGGTCAGTGACTTAGAAAAAGAATTGGCTGAACAGCAGATTTATTTTTTACAACGTTTGCCGTCGACAGCCACGCCAACTTTTGAGCTTCAATTTGATGCTACCTTTCTCAATCAGGCACAGCTGTATTTTTATACTTCGGGCTCAACAGGGCAGCCGAAAAAGATTCCGCGCACCTTGCAACAATTGTTCAATGAAGTCTGTGGTTTAGAAGCCAGTTTTGATTTGCCTGAGCAGGCGATCGCGATTGCTACGGTGAGCCATCAGCATATTTATGGTTTGCTGTTTAAGTTGTTGTGGCCTTTAGCCAGTGGACGCAGTTTCTATCAGAAACAATTGGCTTTCCCTGAAGATGTAGTTGATCTTCAAAAGAAAATTACCCATTTGCAACTGCCCAATTACCTCATTTCAAGTCCTGCATTGTTGAAGCGCTGGACCACAGATGTAGTGTTGCAAGACTGCCATCGGGTCTATTCCTCTGGTGGAAAGTTGGATGCAGGCGTGCGTCCTTTGCTGAACCGTCCCATTACCGAAGTGTTTGGTAGTTCTGAAACAGGCGGGATTGCTCACCGTCAGGCAGATGATGCGCTATGGACTCCCTTTGCCAATGTCGAAATTAACTGCGCCGAGCAACAAGAGTTAGCCGTTAAAACCAATCATGCCTTTAGCATGGATTGGATTTTGACTGGAGATAAAGTGCAGGTCGTGGATGCAAATAATCCCAAAAGTCCATTCCAACTATTGGGGCGTTTGGACCGTATTGTCAAACTCGAAGAAAAGCGGTTAAGTCTCGATGCGATTGAAGTGAAAATCGCTGAGTTGGCAGAAATACAGCAGTGCCATGTTTTAATTCATGAAAAAGAACAGCGTCAGATTTTGGCGGTGGTAGCGGTGCTGACAGTGGATGCAAGGGTGCTGCTTATCGAAAAGGGCAAAGCTGCCTTTACCGCACAGCTGAAAAAACAATTACAACAGAAGCTGGAAAGTATCGCGATTCCGCGGCAGTGGCGGTTCTTAACGCAAATGCCACAAAATGCACAATCGAAGCTGAATAAACAGTATTTAAAATCACTCTTTCTGCCGATGACCTTGCCTGTGGTATTGACNNACACAGCAGTCTCAGGATATGCAGATCAGTTATGCTTTGGAGTTTGTGCCTGAGCTGGAATGCTTTAAAGGGCATTTTCCGATCTTTCCGATTTATCCGGGCGTAGGGCAAATTGGTTTTATCCAGCATTTTGCCAAACAAAATTGGGTGGATTTACTGTGGTGCAATGGTTTTGAGCAATTAAAATTTCAAGGACTGATCCAACCCTATCATACGGTGGAACTGGTGCTCAGCCGTAAAGCGCATAAGGTCAGTTTTGAGCTGAAAAATCATGACAAAATATTGGCATCAGGACGTTTGCTGTTTGCTATCCCTTCAGACGTTTAAGCCGAGAGAAAAAATGAAACACTGCTTTGTGATTCCTGTGTATAACCATCCACATTATTTGGCTGCGTTACTGTCACATTTAAGCGCTTTTGAGTTACCCATCATTATGGTGAATGATGGCAGTGATGCCGATTGTACGGCGGTATTACATCAGCTTACGCAGGACTATCCAAGGGTCGATTTGGTTGAACATACCCACAATCAAGGGAAAGGGCAGGCGGTGATCACGGGGCTCAAACATGCCTTTCAATGCGGTTATAGCCATGCCTTGCAACTCGATGCCGATGGACAACATGACTGGCAGGATGTGCAACGCTTTTTAGACACCTCTATCCAGCACCCCGAAGCCATGATTATTGGTCAGCCGATCTTTGATGCGACTGTTCCCAAAAAACGTCTCTATGGCCGTTATGCAACGCATATTTGGGTGTGGATTAACAGTCTGTCTTTTGAGATTAAAGACAGCATGTGTGGCTTTCGTGTCTATCCTCTAGCGCAGACAGTGAACATTCTAAACACTGCCAAGTTTCAACCGCGGATGGGCTTTGACTCGGAAATTTTAGTGCGTTTGAAATGGGACAATGTGCCGTTTATTAATCTGCCCACGCATGTGATTTATCCTGAAGGTGGTATTTCACATTTTGATGTGTGGCGTGACAATTTGGGCATGGCGCGCGCGCACAGCCGCTTGTTGGGTGGCATGCTGCTGCGGTTCCCCAAACTGATTTATCAGAAAGTCAAAGGTTAAGGTGGTCAGAGAAATATATGCAGAAATGGAGCGCCGTGAAAGAACGGGGCGGGATGTTACCGCTAATGCTGATGCTGGGTTTCTACCGTTTGGGTGGGCGTTGGCTGTGCCGAGTCATCTTATACTTTGTGATTTTATGGTACTGGCTCTTTTCCAATACTGCGCGTCAGGCTTCACTGTTGTACTTAAAAAAACTGCATCATTTTGCAGGTGCGCAGTCGCCGTTTCAGGCTGAGCCGCAGCTGTGGCACAGCTATACGCATTTGATGCAATTTGGCGAATGTATTTTAGATAAAATTGAGGGCTGGCTCGGGCATATTCCTGAGCAGAACTTAAAGCTGCATGGTCATGCGCACTTTCGTTCGCACTATCAAAAAGGTGCGGTGATAGTGGTGTCACACTTTGGCAATATTGAATTGCTGCGCGCCGTCAAAGCAGAGCATCCGCAGAAAATTAATGTGTTGGTTTATCAAAAACATGCTACCAAGTTCAATGCATTTTTAAAAAAACTGAATGAACATGCCGATGTTAATTTGGTTTCGGTGGATGAGTTGGGAATTGAAACAGCAATGATTTTACAGGATAAGTTGGATCAAGGTGAATGGGTGATTGTGGCAGCAGACCGCGTACCCGTGCAGTCAGATCGTGTACAATCGGTTGCTTTTTTAGGAGAGCAAGCGCTGTGGCCACAGGGTGCATGGATTTTGGCCAGTTTGTTGAAAGCTCCTGTGTTGGCAGTGTTTTGCTATCGAGTTGATACACATTTTGAAGTGCATATTCATCAAGTGGCGGAGCAGTTGAACTGGCCGCGTAAAGAGCGTTTACAGGCCATGCAACAGACCACAAGACAGTATGTGCAACTGTTGGAACAGCATTGCATACGAGCGCCCTATCAATGGTTTAATTTTTATAATTTTTGGAATAAAGGATAAGTCTTGTGTTAATTGTTGGGGAAACTCCGCTCAGTATTGAAGATGTTTTGGCTGTAGCGCGTAAAGAAAAACAGGTGGTATTGCCTAACTCTGCTGAATGGACAGCATTGATTCAACGCGGTGCAGATTTCCTCGATCAGCTGTTGCAAGACGAAGGCGTCATTTATGGCGTGACCACGGGTTATGGAGACTCGTGCTTGATTGAAATTCCAGCCCACCAAGTGCATGAGCTGCCGCTGCATTTGTCGCGTTTTCATGGCTGCGGCATGGGGCAAAACTTAGACTTAACTACCGCACGTGCTGTCGTGGTGGTGCGTTTATGTTCTTTGGCACGCGGCTATTCGGGTGTCTCGCATGCCTTGTTGCAGCGGTTGGTCTGGATGCTGAATGAAGATGTGATTCCGGTGATTCCATCTGAGGGTTCGGTCGGTGCCAGTGGTGACTTGACCCCTTTGTCTTATATCGCTGGGGCATTGGTCGGTGAGCGCGATGTGTACTATCAAGGCCAGATCGTGCCGATTGCACAAGTGTATGCCGAAAAAGGCTTGCAGCCTTTGGTGATGCGTCCTAAAGAAGGTTTGGCCCTGATGAATGGTACAGCGGTTATGACTGCGATTGCCTGCCTGAATTATAAAAAAGCCGAACAGATTTCTTTTGCCAGTACTTTAATTACTGCATTGAATGTTTTGGCTTTAGAGGGTAATCCAAGTCATTTTGATGAAGTCCTGTTTGCACAAAAACCACATCCGGGACAGCAACATATTGCAGCGCAGTTACGCGACTGGTTAAACAGTGAAGTACAAACCGAACACCAAAGTTCACGCTTGCAAGACCGTTATTCATTGCGCTGTGCACCGCATGTGATCGGGGTGTTTGAAGACTCTAAACTGTGGCTGCGTCAGTTTATTGAAAATGAGCTGAACTCAAGCAATGACAATCCATTAATTGACCCAGTCAACCTGCGGGTACTGCATGGTGGGCATTTCTATGGCGGACATATTGCCCAAGCCATGGATAGTCTAAAAATCATGATTGCGAATATTGCTGACCTGATGGATCGTCAATTGGCGCAGTTGGTGGACTATAAAATGAACAATGGTTTACCGCGTAATTTAACTGGTTCAAGTCCTGAGCGGTTACCGCTGAATCATGGCTTTAAAGCAGTGCAAATCGGGGTTTCGGCATGGACGGCAGAAGCCTTGAAACAGACACTCGCTGCGTCGATTTTCTCACGTTCAACCGAATGTCATAATCAAGACAAAGTCAGTATGGGCACCATTGCCGCACGTGATGCTAGCCGTGTCATTACTCTGACCGAACAAGTGATTGCAGCACTCAGTTGTGCAGCAGTTCAAGCAGTTAAACTTAAAGGTGTAGATACAGAACTCAGCCCTGTTTTAAGAGCATTTCAATACTGGGTGCTTCAGAGCTTCACCTACGTAGCGGAAGATCGTCCTTTGCAACAAGAGCTTCAAACGCTGGTCAATCGTTTTGATCATTTAGAACTGTTAGACAGCATTGCTGTTCAATATTTATAGGAAATGAGCATGTATGCTGATGTAATTATTGAAGTGCCTTTTCATGACGTCGACACCATGCATGTGGTGTGGCATGGGCATTATTTAAAATATTTTGAAATTGCACGTTGCAAACTGTTAGATCAATTTCACTATAACTATAACCAAATGCGCGACTCGGGTTATGCATGGCCTGTCATTGAAAGCTATGTGCGCTATGTACAAGGCATCGAATTTGAACAGAAAATTCGTGTGCGCGCTGTTTTGAAAGAGTGGGAAAATCGCTTGAAAATTGAATATCTGATTTTTGATGCGGTCTCGGGTAGAAAGTTGACCAAGGGCTTTACTTCGCAAGTGGCAGTTCATATTGAAAAGCGTGAAATGTGTTTTCAATCCCCACAGGTGTTGTTGGATTGTTTAAATGCATGGCCTGAGTTTAAGGCGGAGTAATGCAAGCATGATTCGATACAAATTCTCTAAGATGATTTTAGTTGCGTGTACAGCCAGTGTGATAACTTCGCTTGCTCCCACAGCGAATGCACAAAATACTGAATTGAAGCAGGTATTTGCTCAGCTTGGCGCAACGCCTGTGGTGCGTGCCCAATTTGAGCAGCAGAAAAAACTGGCAGCATTGAATAAAACCTATGTGTCCAAAGGTACTGTGCTGTTCAGCAAAAACCAAGGCGTGCTGTGGCAGATTCAAAGTCCAGTCAAGGCCGATTTGGTGGTGACAGCGCGTAAGCTGGTACAAAAGACGCATCGCACGTCCAGTCAAATTGAAGTCGATAAGACTCCTTATGGCTCTGTAGCGACGATGTTTTTACAGTTGATGTCGGGCAATGAAGCGGCGCTCGCTAAAAACTTTAATGTGGTGTCTGCCAATTACAGCCCAACGCAGTGGAATGTCAGCTTAACGCCGAAAAGCAGTCTATTTAAAAAGCTTTTTGTCCAAGTCGATGCGCAAGGTCAGCGTTATGTGGACCGTATTACCATTTTGGAACAAGCCAATAACCGCACCATCATTCGTTTTAGCCAGCAAACGGCTCAACCTCAAACTTTAACGGCTGCGGAAAATGCGCTTTTCCAATTGGCAAAATAAATTTAGCGCTCTGTGGTTGTTGGTGCTGTGTGTCATTGCTTTGGCACTGGGCGTGGCTTGGCTGAATAAAGGCATCAAGATTGAGACCAATATTTTTGCTTTGCTGCCTGAAGCCCATCAAGATGCTCATCTGGAACAAGCACAGCAATATGTGAGTCAGCAGTTAAATGACAAAGTTTTTGTGGTGTTGGATGCCAAAACGGATCAGCAATTAGAACAGGCAACACGAGCACTTAAAACCCAAGCTAATCAAAGTCAACTGTTTTTACCTGTTCGTCCACAGCTTGACCCCGATCAATTTGCCCAAGCGCTGTATCAGCACAAAGCAGGGCTATTATCCAAGACTGATCAGCAGCTTGTGCAGGGGCAGGACTATGCTGCGTTGATGGAGCAGGGCTTATTACAACTGATGAGTCCGGGCATGCCGATTACGGCTGAAATGCTCAAGCAAGATCCTTTGCTGTTGTTTCCGCGCTATGCAGTGGGGTTAGGTGCTTTACAAAGCAATGCCGATATCAATTTAGAGCAGGGCTTTGCCACGATTCGTGATGAGCAGGGCATCTCGCGCCTGATGGTACTTCAGCTCAATAACAGCCCCTATAACATTGCCTACCAAGAGCAGACCGCTGCATTTATCCAAAATATCAATCAGCAACTCAACCAGTTGCAGGTCAAACCGCACTGGACAGGTACGCTGCTGTTTGCACAGTTCGGCACTAACTCTGCCAAAGAGGAAATTTCCACCATTGGAGTGGGTTCGACCATCGGGATTTTGCTTCTAGTCTGGTTTGGCTTCCGTTCGATACGACCCATGCTGACGGAAATGGTTGCAGTCGGCACAGGCAGCTTGGTGGCCTTTGCTGTGACCTATTGGGTTTTTGGCGAAATTCACCTGATGACACTGGTCTTTGGTGCCAGTCTGATTGGGGTCTGTGTCGATTTTTCATTTTACTTCATGGCCATGCAGTCTCAGCACCGACAGATCGATGGATTTACTGTTCTAAAGCCGTTATTGCCGAGTCTATTTGTGGGGTTAATGACCACGCTATTGGCCTATGTGGTGCTTAGTTTTACCCCATTTCCGGGCTTTAAACAGATTGCAGTCTTTTCTATGGTTGGACTGAGTGCCGCATGGGTGACCAGTATTTTACTGCTGCCACGTTTGCCTGCGCTGAATGCGGAACCTGCGATACGTGCACTGGGCTTTATTGGCAAAGCGCGTAGTTATGTGCAGAGCCACAACAAGCTACGTTATGGCATGATTGCATTGATTGTACTGGTGACGGGTAGTAGTCTCACCTTGCTGAAAAGCAATGATGACATCCGTAATTTACAAAGTATGGATGCCACTTTAAAGCAGGAAGATCAATATATTCGTTCACGTTTTATGCAGCAGCAAAGCAGCGAATACTTTGTGGTACGGGGCAGAAGCTCAGCAGAGTTGGAGCAGCGCGAACAGCAACTACTGGCAGAGCTTGCGTCCTTGCAACAGGCTGGTAAGTTGGATGCTGTACAAGCTTTAGGGCAGTGGATTCCATCGCTTGAGCAGCAAAAAAAGAATGTTGAAATGTTACAGGCGATTCCTCAGCCGGCTTTAGTGGAATATGCGCAAGCGTTGCAGCTCAACGCAGCGGATATTTTAAACTGGCAAGCGCATTTAAAAGACCAACCGTTATTGACCGAAGCGGTCTTTAAAGATCATCCTCTGCATTTTTTGCAGATGAGTCCGACACAACGTTTGGTGATGCTGCAAAATGTGCATGACGTCAAAGCCGTGCAACAGCTTGAAAATGCGGATGTACAACTGTTACGCCCCGTTCATCAACTGTCTGAATTGTTTAAACAACACCGTGAGCAGGCACAGTGGCTATTACTCAGCGCTTTGCTGATTTTAGCCATTGGCTTAGGGGCACTGTATGGCAAAAAATCCATTCTGCCTTTGGTGTTGCCTGTCAGCATGGCCTTAATGACCACGTTTGCGATTCAAGCATGGCTGGGTGTCGAGATTAATTTATTCAGCATTATGGGTACCTTCCTGATCATTGGAATTGGGGTGGATTATGCTATTTTCTACCGCCATGGACATGATCATCCACAAGTGGTGGGTATGGCTTTGTTTCTGTGCATGATGTCGACGTTCTTTGGTTTTGGTTTGCTGTCCTTTAGTCATACTTATGCCATTCACAGTTTTGGCCTAACAGTGTTGCTGGGCGTTATTTTTTCATTTATTTATGCCACACTTTTTACATCCTCCGATGCGAAACATGTGGTGGTTCAACAATATCAGCCAAAGAGCTGAGTCAAAGGGTACAGTGCAATGAGCACCATGCAACAGACAGATGTTTTAATTATTGGGGCGGGACCATCAGGCAGCTCGGCTGCAGCTTTGCTGCGTCAAAAAGGTTACCAAGTCACGGTCATCGAAAAGCAATATTTTCCGAGGTTTTCCATTGGTGAATCTTTATTGCCGCAGTGTATGGTGTTTTTGGAAGAAGCGGGTTTGTTGGAGACCGTTCGCGCACATGCCGATGAATATGCCTTTCAGTTTAAAAATGGCGCGGCTTTTTTAAGAGGTACGCAGCGCAGTTTTTATGACTTTACTCAAAAGTTTAGCGAAGGTCCAGGCACTACATGGCAGGTAAGACGTGCCAACTTTGACCAGCTTTTGGCACAGCAAGCCGAAAAAATGGGCGCAGATATCCGTTTTGGTCATGAAGTTTTGGCGGTCGATGTGGCATCTACACAACCGATTTTGACGGTGAAAGGTGAGCAAGGCAACAACTACCAAATTCAAGGCAAATTTCTATTGGATGCCAGTGGTTTTGGCCGAATTTTGCCGAAGTTTCTCGACTTAGAAAGTCCATCGGACTTTCCAGTGCGCCGTGCGGTCTTTACCCATATTGAAGATGGTTTGTTGGATGATCCTGAGTTTGACCGCGAGAAAATTTTAATTACCGTGCATGAAAAAGACCACCGTGCGTGGTATTGGCTGATTCCCTTTGCCGATGGGCGTTCTTCATTTGGTATTGTGGCGGAGCAAGATTTTTTTGAAAAATACGGCTATGACGGCAGTGTAGATTATGATTTAGAAGCCTTACAGAAACGTATTTTGGCCGATGATGTCAGTTTGTCGCATTTATTGCGCCATGCTAAGCATGATACTCCTGTACGTACTTTGGTGGGCTACTCTGCCGATGTTAAACATTTGGCATCTGAAAACTACGCGTTACTGGGCAATGCCGGTGAGTTCCTCGATCCTGTCTTTTCTTCAGGGGTAACCATTGCCTTAAAATCGTCTAGTCTAGCTGTGCCATTGGTCGAGCAAGTGTTGCAAGGTCAGAAGGTAAACTGGATGGAGCAATATGAAAAACCGCTACGTAAAGGCATTCAAGTGTTCCGTGCCTATGTCGAATCATGGTATTCAGGTGAGTTTCAGGATGTGGTATTTTCGACTCAACAGGATGAAAAAATCCGCCGTATGATTGCTTCCTTGCTAGCAGGTTATGCGTGGGATGCAAGCAACCCGATCCATCGTAATGCCAAGCAACGCTTGAGCACTTTGGCCGAATATTGCCGAGAAGAACAACCGCAAAAAGAGTCGCTAACTGATGAAACTTGAGCTGCGTTTTAAAACTGTCAGTTGGGTTTTAGCCAGTGCTCTGCTTTGTAGTGCCTGCCAAAGCTTGATTCCCAAGGCGCTGGGGCTCGCGACCCCACAGTGGGTTGCGCAAAATTATCAACGTCAAGATCAAATCGAAGTACAGTGGAAAACCCAGAGTTTCAGCTTTTTACTGTATCAGCAACAACGGGGGCAGTCGCTTGACATGTTGGCACTGAGCCTCACAGGACAGCAGTTGTTTAAGCTCAGTTTTGATGGTCAAAAGGTCGAAGCTGAACAGCTCATTGATCCAATGAAAAGATTACCTTTTGATTATGTAGTGCGTGATATTCTCTATGCCACATATCCAAATTTTGCTGCCTTACATACAGCTCAAAATGCGGTCGTGCAGAAAGACGATACCATTTATATACAGCAGCAACCCGTGTTGAAAATTCAGCAAAATGAAGGAGCAATTAAACTGGATAATTTGCAAGTGCCTTATCAAATGATGATCAGCACGGTGAGCAATACTTTAGAAGATGATCAAGGTGACCATCATGACTAAAAATCTACAGCATGTTTCAGCCGTGGGTATTCAGTTCAGTGCGGCGCTGTCGGCTTTGGGACAAAATGCTGCTGAGCTTCAACATGCCTTGACCAACCCTGAAAATACCCTATCGCAACGAGGAGATCTGATTGCGGGGCGTTCGGTCTGGGTCGGTGCATGTGATCAAACCTTAGTTCAAGCAGTGCCTGAAAGCTTGAACGGTGTAGACTCACGGAATCTACGCTTTGCGCTGACGGCTCTGGCGCAAATTGAAACTGAAATTCATGCTTATACAGCACAGTTTGCTAAACAACGTCTTGCTGTGATTGTCGGTACTTCAACCTCAGGCATCGCGGATAATGAGTCTGTCTTAAAAGTCCAGTTTCAACAGTCTGTACCGCAGTCTGTACAGCACCAAAAACAAGAAATGGGCAGTTTAGCGGAAGCCTTACAACAGTATTTGGGCTGGGAAGGGCCAGCCTATACCATTTCTACCGCTTGCTCCTCGGCAGCTAAAGCACTGGCGGCGGGGCAACGTCTGCTGAATGCAGATCTGGCTGATGCTGTCTTAGTAGGTGGAGTTGACACCTTATGCAAGCTAACCTTAAATGGTTTTGATAGTTTAGAAAGCTTATCGAACGGAATTTGTCAGCCCTGTGGAGCCAACCGTGACGGCATTAATATTGGTGAAGCGGCAGGATTGTTTTTACTGTCCAAAGCTCCTGCCCCCGTGATGTTGTTGTCGAGTGGCGAGTCAATGGATGCATGGCATATTTCAGCACCGCATCCAGAAGGAATAGGGGCTGCGGAGGCGATGCAAAAAGCTTTAGACGCTGCACAGCTTGAAGCAGGCGATATTGGATATTTGAACTTACATGGCACTTCTACACCGCAAAATGATGCGATGGAAATTAAAGCGGTACAGACCGTTTTCTCAGATACAGTTGTGGCCATAAGCAGCACCAAACATAAAACAGGACATTGTCTAGGGGCCGCGGGTGCAATCGAAGCTTTTATTTGCCAACAGGTTTTATTAGATCAATCCTGGTTACCGCTACATCATGCAGATGAATTGGACGATGCTTTGGCTGGGCAAAACTATGTGCTTACACCGCATTTAGCTGCACCGATTCGCTATGCGATGAGTAATTCTTTTGCTTTTGGTGGCAGTAATATCAGTTTAATTTTTGGGAAGGCTTTACCATGATGGATGCAGTACAGTTTATTCCACATGCAAAACCGATGGTTTTCGTGAGCCATTTGATTGAAGCCAATGATGAATTTGCTATTGCAGAACTTCACATCACACCTGATTTGATGTTTTGTGAGCCAGAAGGCTTGCCCACCTGGAGCAGCATTGAGTTGATGGCGCAGACCATTAGCGTCTATGCCGGTTATAAAGGAAAAACTCAGGGCTTGCCACCGAAAATTGGCTTTTTATTGGGAACGCGTAAAATGCAGTTGCCTTGTGCCTATTTTAGTTTGGGCACAACCGTGCGGATTCGAGTAGAACAAAGTTATCTGCACGAGGGTTTGGGGCAGTTTCATTGTGAAATTGAATATCAAGAACATCGGTTCAGCGCCATGTTGAGCGTATTTGAGCCTGAAAATATGAATGAAATCATCGGAAAATTAGTGTGAACAGAAGAATTTTAGTCACGGGTTCGAGTCGTGGGATAGGTAAAGCGATTGCTTTGGAGTTGGCAAAGGCAGGCTTTGATGTCACGGTCCATGCCCGTTCAAGACAGTCTGAGGCCGAAGCGGTGGCTCAGGAAATTCAAGCGCTTGGACAGGCCAGTCATGTACTGATGTTCGATGTGAATGAGCGTGAAAAAATTGCCGCTATTTTAGAGCAAGATATAGCACAGCATGGTCCTTTTTACGGTGCAGTGCTGAATGCAGGATTAACCCGTGATGGTGCTTTCCCCGCACTGACTGATGAAGACTGGGATGATGTGGTCTCGACCTCTCTGAACGGCTTTTATAATGTGTTGAAACCATTGATGATGCCAATGATCCGCTTGAAAAAGGGTGGACGTATTGTGACATTATCTTCAGTGTCTGGAATTATGGGGAACCGTGGTCAGGTCAATTATAGTGCTGCCAAAGCAGGCTTAATTGGTGCGACCAAAGCATTGGCACTAGAGTTGGCAAAACGCAAAATTACGGTGAACTGTGTGGCTCCGGGCTTGATAGAAACCGAAATGGTCACAGAGGAAGTCAAAGAACATGCCTTGAAAATGATTCCGATGCAACGTATGGGGCAGGTGGAAGAAGTCGCTAAAGCGGTAAAGTTTTTATGTAGTGATGATGCCAGTTATATCACCCGCCAAGTGCTTTCAATTAATGGAGGCCTGATCTAATGAAACGTGTTGTTGTAACAGGCATGTCTGGGATTACCTCTTTGGGTGAAACCGCAGAGCAAATTTTTGAGCAATTTACACTCGGTAAAAGTGGCATTCGCTATATGCCCGATTGGGAGATCTATCCTGATTTACGTAGTAAATTAGCTGGCCCAGTTGAGTCATTTACTGTACCGAAGCATTTTAACCGTAAAGTTACTCGTGGTATGGGGCGTGTTGCCTTAATGTCCACGGTATGTGCTGAAAAAGCATTGGAAGACGCAGGTTTACTCCATGCTGATATCTTGAAAAGTGGCGATGCAGGCGTGGCTTTTGGTTCTTCTGCGGGCAGTGTGGATGCTGTGCGTGAGTTTGGTACCATGTTGCTTGAGCATAATATGAGTCAACTCAATGCCACGACCTACATTCGTATGATGTCACATACCAGCGCGGTCAATATGACGGTGTATTTTGGGCTAAAAGGTTTAACGCTGCCGACCTCAAGTGCGTGTACTTCCGGTTCGATGGCCATTGGACAAGCTTATGAAGCGATTAAATACGGCAAGCAAACTGTGATGATTGCAGGTGGAGCAGAAGAGCTCAGCGCTGCGGGTTCAGCTGTGTTTGATGTACTGTTAGCGACCAGCGTTCAAAATGATCATCCAGAGAAAACTCCGCGTCCCTTTGATGCAAATCGGGATGGTTTGGTTGTTGGTGAAGGTGCAGGCTGTTTGATTTTAGAAGAATATGAACATGCTCAAGCACGTGGAGCGACTATTTATGCTGAGATCATCGGTTATGGTAGCAATACTGATGGTCAGCATGTGACGCGACCTGATTCTGAGATGATGGGACGCTGTATGCAATTGGCACTGAAAGATGCACAGCTTACTGCTGCGGATATTGATTATGTTAATGCACATGGCACTTCGACTGATCAGGGTGATATTGCTGAATCACAAGCAACTGTGCGTATATTGGGTCAAAAGCCAATCAGTTCATTAAAAAGCTATTTTGGTCATACTTTAGGTGCATGTGGTGCAATTGAAGCATGGCTCAGCATTGAAATGATGCAACGTAATCAATTCGTGCCAACTTTAAACTTAGATAACATTGACCCTGCGTGTGCGGAATTAGATTATATTTGTGGTGATATTCGCCCGATGTCAGCAAAAATTATTATGACGAATAATTTTGCCTTTGGTGGCATTAATACATCATTAATTTTCAAAAATAATATAGACCATAACTGAAACAGAGGGTAAAAAATGGGGTTTAAAAAAACACTATATATCTTATCAGCAGTGAGTATGCTGGGATTAACAGCTTGTAGTACTGTAAAAATTTCTGATTATCCGCAGCGGCAATTAATGACAGCAAAATATGCGACTGCGGCTGATATTGTGAACAATATTCGACTTGGTGTTGGGCAAAATGCGCGCACTGGTTGGGTAGTTGAACAGGCAGATCAGACAAAGGTAGTTGCGGGTTTAACCCGTCGTAGCCATTATTTACAAGTAACCTATCTCATCTCAGGTAATCAAGTCAGTTCACAAATTACAGGTAGCCGTAATCTCGATCAACGTGGTAATAAAATTCATAAAAATGCGATGGCATGGAAGGCACGTTTAGATAATTCGGTATTTACACAACTTTCAAAAACGTTAAATTAAATAAGAGAGCAATTACTATGAATATTAAGCAATTTGGCTTCACAGCTATTCTGGGGCTAGCTGCATTTACATCAGCACATGCAGCTGACCAAATGCATGATTTCAATTTCCAAGAAGCTGTAAGCCGTGCTGTTGCTGATGGGGTTTTGGATGGTTCAGTAAAATTTTATTTGGCGGGAACCAAGTCGGGCGGTAAGGTGATTGAAAAAGGCTTAGTGACCAATAAAAAGACCAATGGTTTTGCCAAATCTGCGGAAAGTTCATGTGATCATGTACTTCGTTCGGCATTGATTCAATTTCAAAATACAGCCAAAGCCAAAGGCGCCAATGCGGTGACCAATCTGGTGAGTTTCTATAAGTCCAATGAAACACGTAGCACCACGACTTACCAATGTGCGAAAGGTACGGCATTAGCAGGGGTGGCATTAAAAGGTGACTTAGTAAAGTTCTAATATGGTCTGATAGCATGGTCTTTCTAGAAACAAGAGAAAGACCTTATCTGACTGGATTGGTCGCTGCGGTGTGGAACTGGAACCTTTGGCCAATGCTTTAAAAGAGGTGGGCTGCATGGCACATGCGCGTCGTAAATTCCATGATCTACATGTGACTGGGAAAAGTCAGATCGCTGAACAGGCATTACTGATGATTCAGAAACTGTATGCGATAGAAGCAGAACTCAGGAAAAAGACCGATAGTACAGCAGAACACCGCCGCGAATACCGACAACAGCACAGCCAACCGGTGATGCAACAACTCTATGAATGGCTCAACCAACATTATCTGACGGTGCCATCGAGTTCTCCAACCGCCAAGGCGATCAATTACAGTCTGAAGCGTTGGCCAGCTTTAAGCCGCTATCTGGATGATGGCAATCTACCCATTGACAATAACTGGGCAGAGAACTCAATGCGTCCCTGGGCATTGGGCCGTAAGAACTGGTTGTTTGCAGGTTCGCTGCGCAGTGGACAGCGAGCGGCAAATATCATGACTTTAATCCAGTCAGCAAAGCTGAATGGGTTGGATCCGTATGCCTATCTCAGTGATGTGCTGAAAAGGCTGCCGACGCATAAAGCGACCCAAATAGAAGAATTACTGCCACATCGCTGGAAATCCAACTCAAATTAAAAAATAGGCATGGGGTTCAGCGGACGCTTACGCTATAACTTTTTGTTCAGCTAGAGGTGGGAGTGCTATATCTTGACTATATGCATCTTCCCTATTTAAACCAGGTATTGCTGTAGACCTGTTCAACTCTGTTAGGTGCAAAAACTTAAGTTGATAGAACCAGTATTTTAATGGCTGACTAAACAGCTCATCTATATAATAAGTTGTATCGATTGGAAAGAACGGAAAATCTGATAATTGCACCTCTCTACATGAGCCTTTTCGACCCACTACCACTATAATCCCTTCTTTTTCTACTAATAGTTCAGAATGACCCCCAACAACACCGTTTGAACCATATACCGGAAATTTACCACCATCTCTTTTAGAAGCTGTTAAGGACCTTCCGTATTTTAATTCAACTATAATTCCTAAATTTGTAAGGCACCATTCCTTTGGGAACTCAACACTGCTCATAAATTAACCCCTTCCAGTGCCGCCAGTAAACCATCTAACTCACTCGAAGCCCGCTTCCAACTCCTCTTTTACTTCACTTGCCAATATCCCTGGCTCTGGCAGATTAGCAGTATCGACACTACCTTTATCTTTCAGCCAAAATATATCCAGAGAGTCTCCCTTAACGTTAGCAATCCACTCACGGCTAAACCAGCCGCCAACGAGGATGCAAAAGACAATCATCTATATCTGGATTTTCCTCTAAGATATTTTCATCCACTTCAATATCTTGTACTTCAAAACTAGACTCACCTTCGGTACGCTTACTGGTTCCATTAGCTTTCTCACCAAACACTTTCTCGAACGCACCAAGGTGCTGATCTGTACCTAACTCTTCTGACGCAAAGCCAATGTCATAATCACCAAATGGCGTACGTTTACCAAAAATAGGCATATTAGTACGTAGATCGTATATCCAGACGTTTTCAGTACAACTTTCCTTTTGAAATTTATTTTTAGCAGAACCTTTAGTGAAAAATAACACATTAGTTTTAACTCCATGCGCATAAAAAATGCCAGTGCATCACCATGAATAATTTTTGCATTTAAATTATGCAAAAAGGTGTTCATTAAGCAAATTCTACGAGTATTTTTTTCTATTTCTACCCCTTGATATTGAGGAGGATTAATTTTATATTTCTCTCGTGAGTTGTTTTTTCGAATATACTCATCGGCAGAAACTAAGAAACCACCGCTTCCTGTCGCTGGATCTTGAATTAACTCTCCAAGACTCGGCTGTATTAATCTCACAATAGTGTTGACCTAAAGGTCGTGGGGTAAAGTACTACCCAGCCCCCGAACGGGCATCTTGAGCTCTCTTATCAATTAAACCGCTATAGAGGTCACCAAACCCATCTTTTCCTACTCGATGCCATTCAATTTTGGATATTCCATTTATCACAGCTTTTAAATTTTCAGAATGGGGGAAAGCCGTTGTAGGAAATGCGTAAATTGCTCTTATAACCTCATTTTCAACATTTGCACCTAGATGAGTTAGCATCTCCTGATAGAATCCTAACAATCCTTTCTCTTCATGGGATTCTAGATCAGCCCATCGGTAATCTTGAGGTATTTGCTTTTCTGAACCATTTTCCTGCGCAATCTTGAGAAACAGTAGATAACTAAGCTCATAAACATACTAGTAATAGGTGATCCCATCACCTCTCAAGATGTTACATAAACTCCAAATTTTTTGAACAATTGTTTCTTGCTTC
>LSQX01117003.1_pt2 | contig 19981 bp, 17 predicted proteins | sample 654561 | NCBI WGS metagenome assembly LSQX01 (sample SAMN04489861, study PRJNA283612) | anaerobic digester metagenome | isolation source: 4 biogas reactors fed with cattle manure at either 37C or 55C with and... | place: Denmark: Kongens Lyngby | collected 2014
GTTTTCGTGGAAGCCATGATGCTGCACTGGCCGGATTCGATGATGACCTATCTTACCGGTGATGCGATTTTATTTTCCAATGACGCCTTCGGCCAGCATTTCGCCACCGAGCATATGTACAATGATCTGGTCGTACAGTCGGAGCTCTTCGAGGAGGCCACAAAGTACTACGCCAACATCCTCACGCCCTTTTCGCCGCTGGTCACAAAGAAAATCAATGAAGTGGTGGCGCTTAATCTGCCTTTGAATTTCATCTGCCCCAGCCACGGTGTCATCTGGCGCGACAATCCCCTGCAGATCGTCGAGAAGTATCTGCAATGGGCCGCAGACTATCAGGAAAACCAGATTACGATCATCTATGATACGATGTGGGACGGCACACGTGTACTTGCTGAAAATATCGCCAAAGGAATCAAGCAGGCAGATGAAAAAGTCACTGTGAAGCTCTACAACGTAGCCCGCAAGGACATCAATGATGTCGTGACGGAGGTCTTCAAGTCGAAAGCGATTTTACTGGGCTCGCCTACAATCAACAGGGGCATCCTCAACACAATGGGCGCTTTCATCGACATGGTCACCGGGCTGAGGTTCAAAAACAAAAAGGCTGCTGCTTTCGGCTGCTATGGCTGGAGCGGCGAGAGCGTGAAAGTTCTCTCCGATCGTCTGGCTGCGGCGGGATTTGCCATGGTCAACGACGGCATGAAAGCTCTGTGGCAGCCCGATAATGATGCACTTGCCCAGGCGTTTTCATTCGGGCAGGAATTTGCCCAAAAGGTGAGTGGCCAATAGCTTGCGGCCCGCAAGCTGAAGGGCAAATATCCGGACGAAAGTGACGGGTGATGAGCAGGGCTACAAGGCGGCTCGTCACTCTTCACTGGCCTGCGGCCTCCACCGGCGGGAACACCATCAACCATGAACTATAAGCCACGAGCTATTTGCTCATTATGTTCTGGATGCCGGCCTTCGCCGGCATGACGATACCGTCCCACGCCGGCGAGGGTAAAAAAACACTTTAATGAAAAGCGCGAAGCGCATCCCTACTGTCCACCGCTGGCGGGGGTGGTCCGCAGGACCGGGGGTGGACTTTGCAATCTTGGCTTCCCATCCTCCCCCTACCCCCTCCGAAGGGGGACAAAAAAGGAAAAGCGCGAAGCGCATCCCTACTGTCCACCGCTGGCGGGGGTGTCACGAAGTGACGGGGGTGGACATAACACTCCAATGATGCCGCTGATTTTTTCCATCCAGGAAAAGGAACGGTTCTTTTCCATAGAACCAGCCAGAGACAAATTAGTATTTGTGCAAATATCTCAAAACACAACCGACAATGTCTTTCCATCTCACACGTTGAATTTTTAAAGTTATTTTGCTAATCTTACGGCCATGGATGAGAGGCGAGATTGGAGAGGATAAAGATGAAAAGCTATTCAACCGTATTATCAGGAAAAGAAGTCGGCAAATTTATCAGTATTCCTGATGAGTTCCGGGAAATCGATCTGGAAGTTACCTTGAAGCCTGCTATCAGGAAGAAAAATCGTTTTTCGAAGTTATTGATGAATCCCATTAAAGTAGAAAATATCTCAATACCCACAAAGAATGAGATAAATGAAAGATAATCGCGTCTTCGTTGATACAAATATTTTCATCTACGCTATCATGGAAGATGAACGATCGAAGGACAAGCACCGTCGCGCCGTTTCCCTGTTCAATCAGCTTTCAGACCAAGTCGTCTTCATTAACACACAGGTGATCAATGAAATATACAGCGTAATGCTGAAGCACGACATTGACGACAAAGCCATTCAGGACAAGATAGCCGCCATCATTAAGGAAACAAACATATCATTTGTAAATCTTGAAACCATCAAAAAGTGTTGGGACATCCGAATAAGATACAAATACTCGTATTGGGACAGCTTGATACTGGCATCGGCAATTGAAAACCATTGCGATGTTCTTTACAGTGAAGATATGCAGAAAAATCAAGTAATTGATAATTCAATAAAAATAATTAATCCATTCATTAATTGAAATATCATATTGTATGTTTCCAGTGAACCGTTATCGGCAAACACCTTTTTAATGGATTCTTTCGTATAACAAAACCGCGAAGCGCATCCCTATTGTCCCACGCTGGCGGGGGTGGCCCGAAGGGCCGGGGGTGGACTTGTTATCTTCGGTTTTCCATCCTCCCCCTGCGCCCCCTCCGAAGGGGGACACCTGGCGGTACGGCTCTTATCACTTATTACTTATTACTTATCACTGTATTTCTGCCCGCAGGACCGGGGGTGGATGTCCAGGGGTAGAAATCCAGATGACTCTTAACAACTGCGGCTACAATAAAAATCTTCAGCCCTTTGCCTCAGCGTTAAGAAAAAACATGACCAAAGCCGAAGCCAGCTTATGGAAATACATTTTAAGAGGCAAACAACTTAAAGGATATCAATTTCGCAGACAAAGACCGGTTTTGAATTACATTGCGGACTTTCTCTGTAAAGATCTGATGCTGATCATAGAGGTTGATGGCATTACACATGACACAGAAACCGCGATTTCGAAGGATATGCAACGCCAGCAAATTCTCGAAAAGAACGGCTTTAAAGTGGTGCGCTTCACAGACGAGGAAGTTTTGAACAATATAAGTGGAGTAGAAAATCGGCTGACTGCAATTATAGAACAGTTGGAAAAATCCACCCCCGGCCCGCTAAAAGCGGGCCACCCCCGCCAGCGGTGGACATGAGAGGAAGGATTCCTTATATTCTAGATACCGGCCTTCGCCGGCATGACGACACTCTACCACGCTGGCAGGGGTGAAAAAACACTTTAATGAAAAGCGCGAAAGCGCATCCCTATTGTCCACCGCCGGCGGGGGTGGTCCGCAGGACCGGGGGTGGACATTGCAACCTTGGCTTTCCCATCCTCCCCCTGCCCCCTCCAAAGGGGGACAAAAGAGGGATCCTGGATGCCGGCCTTCGCCGGTATGACGATTCTGTCCCCCTCCCAACGAAGGACAAAACCAACGGATAATTAAAAATGAGTGGTATCACCGGTTTTATAAATTTCTCTCACAGCTTCCCCGATGCAACCGAGCAACTGCGGGCAATGATGTCCGCCATCCAACATCGCGGCCCGGATGAATCCGGCATGTATCTGGACAATCATGCCGCGCTGGGGCAAACCCGCCTGAGCGTCATCGCGCCGGAGGCGGGCAAGCTGCCGATTCATAACGAAAGCCAAACACTCTGGCTTGTGTCCGCAGGAACCATCTTCAACTATCTGGAGCTGCGCAGCGAAATGGAAGCCGCAGGCCATCGCTTCCACACATCGACAGACACGGAAGTTATCCTTCATCTGTATGAAGAACAAGGCATGGAACTTCTCTCCCGGCTCAACGGCCAATTCGCTTTCGCGCTTTGGGATACAAGCCGCAAGAAATTATTTCTGGGACGTGACCGTTTCGGCGTCCAGCCCCTTCACTATACTTTTCACGAAAAAACTTTTTATTTCGGATCGGAAATTAAATCAATTTTCGCGATCGACAAAGTGCCGAGGGCAATTGATCCTCTGGCAATGGAACAGATTTTCACCATGTGGGCGCCATTACCCGGGAGAACCGCATTTCGCAACATAAACGAATTAAAGCCGGGCCACTATGCCGTTGTCTCAATCGATTCCTTCGCAGAAAAAAAATACTGGGATATCCCCTACTCTCCTCGCGAAGAACACTTTCAAGATGATCCCGGCAGGCTAAGTCAAGAGGTGGGTGAGCTGCTGAAAGACGCCATAAGGATCAGATTACGCTCCGACGTGCCGATCGGCGCATACCTGAGCGGGGGACTGGATTCATCCGGCATCTGCGCTTTAGTCACCCGGCATTTTAACGCCGGCTTGCAGACTTTCGGCGTCCGTTTTGAAGAACAGAATTTCGACGAAGGCGTCTATCAAAACCAAATGTCATCCTTCCTGAATGTGCAGCATTCAGAATTGCACGCCTCCAATGCGGACATCGCCCAGGCCTTTGCCAAACAAATTACGTACGCGGAAAAACCACTTTTACGGACAGCCGCCGCGCCGCTTTTTTTACTGTCTCGTTTTGTTCACGAAAAAGGTTTTAAGGTAGTCCTGACCGGCGAGGGATCCGACGAAGTGTGTGGAGGCTATGATATTTTCAAAGAAGCACTCCTGCGCCGTTTTCTGGCACGTCAGCCCCAGTCGCCCTGGCGCCGTTTGCCGTTTGAGCATCTTTATCCCGACATTTTCAAAAACGAGCGCGCCAGGAAATCCCTGGCCCTGTTTTTTGGCGCCACCGCCGATGACGCACAAGACCCATTTTATTCCCACTCGATCAGATGGCGAAATACCGGCCGCATCAAAGTATTTTTTTCAAACGAACTGCGTGAATCCATAGGCGATTACAATCTTAATGAAAACCTCATCTCTTTCCTGCCGGATGGATTTGTAAAAAGAGACTGCCTGTCCAAAGCGCAGTATCTTGAAATGATCATTTTTACGAACAATTACCTGCTCTCATCTCAGGGCGACCGGACGGCCATGCCTCATTCACTGGAAATGCGCATGCCCTTTCTTGATCACCGCCTGGTTGAATTTATGGCTAAAGTTCCGCCCGTCTGGAAAATTCTGGGTATTAAAGAAAAATATCTGCTCAAAAAATATTTCCGGGGCATCTTGCCGGATACAATCGTCGGGCGCACCAAGCACCCTTATCGTGCCCCGGTTCACCAATCTCTGTGCGCGCCTGCCGCGGCAGACGATATCCGCCGTCATCTGTCAGCGGATTCATTGAAAGACAACGGATTATTCGATCCGATAAAAGTACAGCGCCTTTTGAATAAACTAAACACCAACCCAAATGTTTCCGAGGTGGATGCCATGGCTCTGGCGGGCATATACTCCAGCCAGCTTTTGCATTACCATTTTGTCCAAAACCGGCCCGCGCCCGTTGGCCGGTCAATTCAACCATCAACAATTTTTGACAAGAGGAACAACTGAAATGACTACTAAAACAGTTTTTAACGCAGATGTTTTAAAGCTGGATTGCGAAAAAGAAACCTCCCGCATTATCCTCAAGCTCAGAGAACTTCTGAGAGACAAACTCAAACGAAGGGGATTTATCGTTGCCATCTCCGGCGGCATAGACAGCAGCGTGACCGCGGCTCTTTGCGTGCGGGCCATCGGCAAAGAACGTGTCTTTACAATCCAAATGCCGGAAAAACATTCCTCTTCCGACACTGCGACACTCTCCTCAATGCTGGCCCGGCACCTGGAAGTGGACACAGTTCTGACCGACATTTCAGGCATCCTTGAAGCAGTAGGGTTTTACGAAAAATATGATAACGCCGTCAGGTCGGTAATTCCGGAATACGGCACGGGATGGAAATCAAAAATAGTTCTGCCGGACATCGTCCGCAAGGCGACAATTTCTTATTATTCCATCGTCGCCCAGTCGCCGCAGGGTGAAGAAATCAAGCAGAGACTGCCGCTTAAACCATACCTGGAAATACTGGCGGCCACAAATTTCAAACAGCGTATCCGTAAAATGATGGAATACTATCATGCCGACCGCCTGAACTACGCCACAACCGGCACGCCGAACCGCCTGGAATACGATCAGGGCTTCTTTGTAAAACTCGGTGACGGCTCGGCGGATGTCAAACCCATTGCTCATCTTTATAAAACCCAGGTCTTCGAACTGGCCGAATATCTGGGGCTTCCGGATGAAATACGGCTGCGTAAACCAACCACCGACACATACTCATTGCCGCAGGGGCAGGATGAATTTTACTTTGCCCTCACTTATGACAAAATGGACCTGTGCCTATATGCTAAAAACAACGGCATTTCCAAAGAGCAAACCGCCGATGCAACCGGACTGACGCCTGAAGAAGTTGAAAGAGTTTTCAAAGATATCGACCAGAAAAGAGCAACAACAAATTATCTGCACCTGCCTCCTTTGCTTATAGATGAAGTTACGGAAATCGGCGGCAGAGGCGGCAACCCATAACCGCCTCATCATTTAATGTCCCACGCTGGCGGGGGTGGCCTGCTTCAGCAGGACCGGGGGTGGATGTCCAGGGGTAAAACAACACTTTAACAAAACCGCGCGAAGCGCATACCACTAATGTCCACCGCTGGCGGGGGTGGCCTGCTTCAGCAGGCCGGGGGTGGACATTGCAACCTTGACTTCCCATCCTCCCCCTCGCCCCCTCCGAAGGGGGACACCTGGCGGTACGGCTCTTATCACTTATTACTTATTACTTATCACTGTATTTCTGCCCGCTGGCGGGGGTGGTCCGTAGGACCGGGGGTGGATGTTTTGTACATTGGAAGGAATGGTTTGAAACCGTCTCCTGTTTCCTGTCTCCTGTTTCCTGTTTCCTCGTTTCCTCGGCTTCCCATCCTCCCCTCGCCCCCTCCAAAGGGGGACAAAAGAGGAAGGATTCCATCAACCATAATCCCGGATATTTTAAATGCTGCACGTCAACCTCTTTTCCGCCCTGAAGCCTTTTGTGCCAAGACGCATACAGATCGCTTTGCGCAGGATGCTTGTGCGTGCAAAAATCAATTCATATAAAAACGTCTGGCCCATAGACCCATCTTCAGCCAAAACGCCCGAGGGATGGCAAGGCTGGCCGGGCGGTAAAAAGTTCGCCCTTGTTCTGACCCATGATGTTGACACACAAAACGGGCACGACACAGTCCCCCGGCTGGCAAATATAGAAGAAAGCCTGGGGTTTCGTTCGTCCTTTAACTTTGTCGCGGAAGATTTCACGATATCTAAAGACCTGCTCCTCAATTTACAAAACAGGGGCTTTGAAGTAGGAGTGCATGGCATCAGTCATGAAAACCCATTCAAATCTGAAAAACACTTCCGAAAACTATCCCCCAAAATAAACCATTATTTAAAAGAATGGAATGCCGTGGGCTTCCGCGCCCCCAGCATGTATCACAATCTGGACATGCTTCACTCTTTGAATATCGAGTATGACGCTTCCACCTTCGATACAGACCCCTTCGAACCGCAACCGGACGGCGTGGGAACGATTTTCCCTTTCTGGGTACCGGGTAAAAATGGCCGTCCCGGTTATGTGGAATTGCCTTACACTCTTCCCCAGGACTTTCTTCTGTTTATTCTTCTGCAGGAAAAAGGTATAGACATCTGGAAGAAAAAGCTCGACTGGATAGTACAACATGGCGGGATGGCCCTGTTTATCACACATTCTGACTATATGGACTTTCACAACAGCAATCACTATGAAAAGTATCCCCCACAGTACTATGAAGAGCTTCTCAATTACATAAAAACCAGATACGAAGGACAATACTGGCATGTACTGCCACGAGAAATGTCACGCCTCTGGAGAACAAATCATGGGGAAACGATATGATAAAAGACAAGCAGAAGCTTCCAGACGAAAAAAAAATCTGGATTGACCTGGACAACACGCCTCACATCCCTTTTTTCAAGCCAATCATCGCCGAGCTTGAGAAACGTGGTTACGAATGTGTTGTAACGGCGCGTGATGCCTATCAGGTTCTTGATATGGCCGAACGTTACGGCATGAAATACACAAAGATCGGCCATCACTACGGCAAGAACAAGCTCATGAAGGTAGCAGGCACACTTATAAGAAGCATGGAAATGCTGCCTTTCATTATAAAAAAAAGGCCCTCGGTTGCTGTTTCGCATGGTTCGAGAACACAGCTGGTGGCTTCCAGATTATTAGGAATTCCGTCTCTTGTCCTGATTGATTACGAATACGCCCGTGGTCTCGTATCCATAAAGCCGAATTACATTATGACCCCTGATGTCATTTCAGGGTCTTCCTTTAAAATGGCCAAGGGCAGAATATCTCAATATCCGGGCATTAAAGAAGATGTTTATGTTGTAAGTTATACTCCCAATCAGTCAATCATAAATGAACTGAATATTGATGAAAATAAAATTGTGGTTACGGTCCGCCCACCGGCCACGGAGGCCCATTATTTTTGTGAGGCAAGCGAAGAGCTGTTTGAAGCATCCATGAAGTTTCTTCTGCAGGAAAACGTGCAAATAATCCTGCTCCCCAGAAACAACAATCAAAAAGACTTTATAAAACAAACGTGGCCGCAGGCAATCACCTCGGGCAAAGTTATCATCCCCGTGCATGCCGTCAACGGCCTTGATCTGATGTGGTATTCAGACCTTGTGATAAGCGGCGGAGGCACCATGAACCGTGAAGCAGCTGCCCTGGACGTGCCTGTTTACAGTATTTTCCGGGGAACCATCGGCGCCGTAGATCGTTATCTGTCGGATGTGGAAAGACTTGTACTTCTGGAAAAGCCGGATGACCTGAAAACCAAACTTAAACTGGTCAAGAGACCAAAAAACATTAAATTGGCGGATCGGGACAAAAAAGCGCTAAACGCCATTGTGGACAAGATAGAACAAATTCTTGCGGAAAGATCTTAAATGAAAAAAACAATCAAACTGGCCTTAATCTGTGGTGCAAGGCCGAACTTTATGAAAATTGCACCGTTAATCTTTGCCATTGAAAAGCACAATCGTACCTCCAAAAGCCACGCGAAAATAAAGCCGCTTCTTGTTCATACCGGACAGCATTACGACGTAAAAATGTCTGAAGCTTTTTTCCGCGACCTGGACATCCCTGAACCGGACTTCAATCTTGAAGTAGGTTCAGGATCACACGCCGTCCAGACAGCCGAAATCATGATCCGTTTTGAAAAAATCTGTCTTCAGGAAAAACCGGACTGGGTTGTCGTGGTGGGAGACGTTAATTCCACAATGGCCTGTACAATTGTGGCATCCAAGCTTGGCATCCGCGTCGCTCACGTCGAGGCCGGCCTGAGAAGTTTTGACAGAACCATGCCCGAAGAAATTAACCGACTGGTCACGGATGCTCTGGCCGATATGCTTTTGACACCGTCCACGGACGCAGACAAAAATCTGCTGCGTGAGGGTGTAAGTAAAGAAAAAATCAAATTCGTCGGCAATATTATGATCGATACCCTTCTTCGTCATACCGAAAAAGCAAGGGCACTTAAACCTCAAAAGAAATACAACCTGGAAGACGGACAATATGTTTTTGTCACACTGCACAGACCATCAAACGTGGATGAGAAAAAATCTTTAACCACAATCATAAGGCACTTAACCAACTTGTCCAAAAAAATTCCGGTATTTTTCCCCATGCACCCGCGCACCAGAAAAAATCTGATCGCCTTCGGATTACAGGATAAAATCGCCAAAACAAAAAACATGATCATCACCGACCCTATCGGCTATCATGAAACTATCGGTTTGATCGATAAAAGCGCATTTGTACTTACCGACTCCGGCGGCCTGCAGGAAGAGACAACCGTGCTGGGTATTCCCTGCCTTACACTAAGGCCCAATACCGAAAGACCGGTTACCGTCACGCACGGTACAAACAAGTTAACCACCCTGAAATCATTAAGTGAAGATATGAAAATGCTTTTTGTGGGAAAGAACAAAAGAAGGCGCATCCCGCCACTCTGGGACGGCAAAACAGCCGAAAGAATCATTAAAATCTTAACAACACCTTGAAAATCCACCATCCTGTCCCACGTTGGCGGGGGTGACCCGAAGGGCCGGGGGTGGAAGCAACACTTCAACAAAACCGCGCGAAAGCGCCTCCCTCTTCTCCCCCTTGGGAGGGGGCGCAGGGGGAGGATGGGAAGCCAAGATTACAATGTCCCCTCCCGACAGAGATGGCCCCTCGCCTGTGCGAGGTAAACTTCGGGCCGGGGCTGGAAATCCAGGGGGAGGATGTTGTTTAACCATATCTTGAATACAGCATTAAACTGACATGCCGATTTCTAAAAACAAATTAATGGATATTACGAATCGGTTGTTTAACTACTGCCTTTCGAACAACTGGGCCGGCTACGACCCTTATGACGCCCTCAACAGCGAACTTTTTAAAAAATTGCCTTTTTTGGATTGGCGGCTACCGCGTTTGGCAATGACGCAGATATTGAAAAGAAGCCCCATTAATTTTCGTCCGCTTCTCATGATACCTAAAACCCAAAATCCCAAGGCGCTCGCACTTTTTCTGATGGCCTTATTAAAATTAGACAAAGCGGGCATGCTGAATGACAAAAGCCTTATTTCATCAATGGTCCAAAACATCATCGCCCTCCGCTCTGACAACAATCTTTTAACTGAGAACCGTAAACCGGCAACCTGTAACCATCGTTATCCGTCAACTGACAACTGTGAACCGGAAACCGTTAAATGTATTTCTAACCATCAACTGGAAACTGACAACTGTGAACCGGAAACCGGCAATCGTTATTACTGCTGGGGTTACAGCTTCCCCTGGCAAGGCCGATCTGTCCTCGCGCCCCGGGGCGAAGCCAACCTTGTCTGTACCGTCTTTGTCGCCAACGCACTTTTGGACCTCTACGAAACACAACTCTGTCAACAGGAAACTGTGAACCGGAAACCGGAAACCGGAAACTGTCTTTATCCATCAACTGATAACTTGCTTAACATTGCTTCAAGTTCCGCCGATTACTTACTGAATGAATTATTCTGGGCCGATGAGGACGAGGCAGGCTTTAGTTATCCAGTACCCTTGGTCAAAACAAAAGTTCATAACGCCAACTTTCTGGGTGCCGCCCTCCTGTGCCGTATATATAGACATACCGACAATAAAAAATATCTTGAACCGGCGCTGAAGGCTGCACGCTACTCCGCCCGGATGCAACAACATGATGGTTCCTGGAACTACGGCGAGCTTCCCACGCAACGCTGGATCGATAATTTTCACACCGGGTATAATCTTGTCGCACTGCAAACAATAAGCAAAAATTTAGACACAGATGAATTTCTTCTCAACATAAAACGTGGTTTACAGTTTTACAGAAATCATTTTTTCCGTGAAAACGGAGCCCCCAAGTATTTTCATAACAAAGCATACCCATTTGACATTCACAGTGTAGCACAAAGCATCATTACACTGCTGGAATTTAAGAGCCTTGATCAGAATAATATTGAACTTGCCAACAGCATTTTTGATTGGTCTGCTACAAACATGTGGGATAAGCGAGGTTATTTTCACTATCAGATAACCCCCTGTTATAAGAACCGGATAAGCTATATGCGCTGGTCGCAAGCCTGGATGCTTTTAGCGCTTACGACTCTACTGGAAACCGGCAACCGTCAACCGTAAACTGTCTTTACCCGTCAACCGGAAACTGTGAACCGGAAACCGGAAACCGGCAACTGTAAACCGGGAACCGTTAACTGTGAACCGAAAACTGTCTTTCTAACCGTGAACTGTAAACTTCTTATGAGCTGGTCATAAACGTTGATGCTCCTTTGCCTTATGACCATATTGCGAGACAGTAAAAACGAAATTTGACTAACTAAATATCTCGTGAAAAAAGTCCTTCTGATTAATCAAAAAACAACTCCACACTATCGCGTACCAATTTATAATTATTTAAGTACGTATTTAAATAATTATGGATACATTTTGACAGTTACATCCGAAGGTCAACAGGGTGGCAGTCCACATAACGCTGAATATAATCATATCGACATGCCCTTAAATTTTATTAATTTGGCTAAATTGATAAAAAAAATCAAACCTGACGTGATTATCTACTGGGTGAATCTTAAACACTTATATATGTTTCCCTTATTGCTATTCATCAAGTTATTGAAAATTAAATTAATATATTGGGGGCATGGTATTGATCTACTTGATAAAAAAGCATACTGGCTCAAGCGCTATGCTTATATTTTTGAACATTCGATCAGCGATGCCATAATACTTTATGCGCCTCACCTGCAAAAGAACATTAGTCGCAATTTTAACAAAAAAACATTTGTTGCTAATAACACTCTTTATTTTGACAATTATAAAATTGAAAACTTGAATAAAAATCAAGTTCTTTCAAGATATGGAATTGATACGAAAACAAATATCATTTGCATGGGACGAATGCAAAAAAGAAAAAGGATCGACAATTTATTTGAAGCATTTTCATTACTCAAGCGTGACGACATTGGCTTAATATTTGTCGGTCCTGATGATGAGAAGATACTAAAAGATTTAAGTGGCAACAATATTTATAAGCTGCCCCCAATATATGACAGCAAAAGATTAGAGTTACTTTCGGCTGCTGATATCTTCTGCATACCTGGCGCAATCGGCCTTGGCATCGTGGATGCCTTTTATTGCGGCGTGCCTATAGTGACAGAGGAGGGTGATATGTCGCCAGAAATTATGTACCTTAAAGATGGCATTAACTGCTATATTGTGCCGAGGAATAATATTCAAATGTTGGCTAAAAAACTTCAAGTACTCGCCGATAATATTGAGTTAAGAATGAATTTTTCTCAGGCAGCCAAACATGAAGTTATGACAAACGGCCATATTGACAAAATGTGTGAAGGGTTCTTAAAAGCTTTACAGTATGTTTGGAAATAAAAAACTAGGGTTTTATTATTCCGTTCATATAAGGCGATATGAGGGAGTGGTTATCTATAGGCTAAGCCAAAAATAAATCGGCAAATGTGGAGTTACCGTTCACCTTTTTGTAGCCAATGTCCCTTCAGAGGTGATAATTTTGAGGATATACGCCACAGAACAACCGTCACTTAAAGCATAATTATTAATAATATCAATTTGTTAACCTTGAATAAATGCAATTTCATCACAAAAGTATGTGATAAAAAACAGTAACACAAATCGATAACCAGTTGAGTTGTACAAAAATCTTATATTGAATCGTAAAAAAGACATATCTGTTTGTATCTGCACATACAAAAGGCCACAGTTGCTTTCCAAGCTATTGAACAAGCTGCAGGATCAGGTAACCGAAAACCTGTTTACCTATTCAGCCGTTATTGTTGACAATGACGCCCAACAATCAGCTAGGCAAACTGCGCGGGAATGGCAGTCCAAATCCATTATACCTATTAATTACTATTGTGAACCGGAACAAAACATTTCCATGGCCAGAAACAAGACAATTGCAAATGCTCCCGGTGATTATGTGGCTTTAATCGATGATGACGAATTTCCGGATACACAATGGCTTCTCAATCTTTATAAAGCCATTCAACAATATGGAGCCGATGGCATTCTTGGCCCGGTTTTACCGCACTTTGAAATAGCACCGCCGAAATGGGTAGTAAAAGGTAATTTTTTTAAAAGGCCGCAACCCATAACTGGTCAGAAGTTGAGTTGGCAAGATACACGCACCGGAAATGCATTGCTTAAAAGAAACCTGTTTGCAGAAGGTCAGATTTGGTTTGATCCGGCTTTTGGCAGCGGCGGCGAGGATCGTGATTTTTTCAGAAGAATGATCGCAAAAGACCTGACATTTATATGGTCTAACGATGCGCCTGTCTTTGAAATAATACCGCCACAGCGCTGGGACAAGAAAATCTTGATTAAGAGGGCGCTCCTCAGGGGTAAAATGGCGCTGAATTCTGCAAAATCAAAGCCATTGAGTGTCTCATATTCTCTCGTGGCGGTGGTTTTATATACCTGCTTCCTGCCCGTATCTTTCCTTTTCGGCCATCATGTTTTCATGAAATACCTGATCAAAACTTGTGATCATGTTGGAAAAGTAACCGCTTTTTGGGGTTTGAACTTGGTTAATGAAAAATACATTGGTGTTTAAATGTCATCAGTAAACAATCGCAATTACATCATAGGGTCTTCAGATACTATTCTCGTCACAGGCGCAGGCGGTTTTGTCGGCTCAAAACTGGTTGAGACTCTGCTCCATTACGGATTCAAAAAAATACGCTGTCTGGTCCGATCCAGCCATAATCTTGCAAAGTTAAATAAAATCGTATCCGGTACGGATGCCTCGATAGAATTTGTACAGGGCAATTTACTTGATCGCAATACTTGCTCAAGCGTCGTAAAAGACGTTTCCGTAATATATCATCTTGCCGCCGGTGTGGAAAAATCTTTTCCGGGATGTTTTCTTAACTCCGTTGTTACAACCAGAAACTTAATGGATGCCGCCCTGCAGGAAACAGAACTTAAACGTTTTGTAAACGTCAGCTCTATTGCGGTTTACACTAATGAAAATATTACAAAAGGCGGCATACTGGATGAAAACTGCAAAGTTGATACAAAATTTGTAGAACGTTTTGAAGCTTACACATATGGCAAAGCAAAGCAGGACGAACTTGTTGTCGAATACGGCGATAAATTCAATTTACCTTATGTCATTGTCCGGCCCAGCGTAATTTTCGGCCCCGGAAAAGCTAAAATTACTGATAGGATTGGCACAGATAGATTCGGCATCTTCCTCCATTTGGGATTAGGAAATACTATCCCACTCACATATCTTGATAATTGCGCAGAGGCAATCATACTTGCCGGGCTTCAGCCCGGCATTGAAGGTGAGGTATTCAATATTACGGATGACAATCTGCCGACAAGCAGACAATTTTTACGTAAATATAAAAAGCAGGTAAAAAAGATGCTGTCAATTCCTGTACCCTACCCTCTTTGGTATTTCTTCAACACAATATGGGAAAAATATTCTAAATGGTCGGAAGGCCAATTACCACCGGTTTTTAACAAACGCACATGCGAAGTCTATTGGAAGCGCGTTAATTATTCTAACGAGAAAGCAAAATTTATTTTGAACTGGCAACCCAAAATACCCATGCACATAGCTTTGAATATTTTTTTTAATTATATGAAAAGCAGACAGGTAAACAAGCAATGATCAGAACTGCCATCATCGGTTGCGGCAAAATGGCCGATCAACACGCAATTCAAATCCAGCGAATTTCTAATGCCGCTATAATAGCAGTTTGCGACAATGAACCCTTAATGAGCAGGCAAATGGCAGAGCGCTTTAATATTGAAATGTGCTTTACAGATGTTCAGGAAATGCTGGATAAGGCAAAACCGGATGTGGTGCATATAACCACCCCGCCCGCAAGCCACTATCCTTTGGCTAAGCAGTGCCTTGAATCAGGATGTAATGTTTATGTGGAAAAACCTTTTACATTAGACACACTGGAAGCTGAGGCACTGATCACGCTTGCCGAACGAAAGAACCTGAAAATTACCGCCGGACATAATGCACAGTTTACGCACGCAATGATTAAAATGAGACAGCTCGTAAAAAACGGTTATCTGGGCGGTGTGCCTGTACACATAGAAAGTCACTACTGCTATGATTTCGGTGATATAAGCTACGCTAAAGCAATATTGGGAGACAACAACCACTGGGTGCGGAAACTACCCGGAACATTGCTTCAAAACATAATCAGTCACGGCATCAGTAAAATTACAGAATTTCTGACAGGCGATAAACCGACAGTAATTGCTTGTGGATTCACAAGTAATTTTCTGAAGGAGGCCGGTGAAGCCGGTATCATTGATGAAGTTCGTGTTATTATTAAAGATGAAAACAATACAACTGCATATTTTACTTTTTCGTCACAGATTAAACCTGTGCCGCACCAATTAAGACTCTACGGTAAAAGGAATTCTCTGATTGTTGATGACGATCATCAGATTGTGATCAAGGTTGATGATAAAGAATACAAGAGTTATTTGAATTATTTCATCCCACTTTTTCAATACGCAAAGCAATATATAGGAAATTTCACAACTAACTTGAAAAAGTTTTTTAAAAGAGATTTTCATCTGCCGAACGATGCCGGATTAAAATTATTGATTTCGTCTTTTTATCAATCGATTGAGGGAAAAGCGCCGTTGCCTCTTTCCTACCGTGAAATAATTTTAACTTCAAAAATCATGGACGCCATATTTACACAGATAAAACAATAAAACACCTTTGAGCGTCAGTCTTTTAAGATTATTATTTTCTCCCCCATCTCTTCAGAAAAAAAGACATCTTAAAGGTGGCACCAAAACTTTGACAGGAAGATGCTAGCTATGGTTACCTTGAGTCCTCGGCACGGAAACAGACTGTGGCATACACATTAATCCGAATTAGCTTTACACTTCCTAATAAAGTCGTGCTATCCATACAGAGAGTTCAAACTACACATTAAAAGGAGATCACTATGCCTGGCCTACTGGGAATAATAAGTAAAACATCCGCTGGAGATAACAAAGCTCATCTTTCTCGCATGCTTGACAGCATGTCGCATGAAGCATTTTATTCTAAAGGTACATACTTTGATGAACATTTGGGGGTTTATGTTGGCTGGATAGCTCATAAAAATTCTTTTTGTGATTGTATGCCGATATGGAATGAAAACAAAAAAATAGCTCTATTTTTTTTCGGAGAAAACTATACAAATAAAGATCTATTTGAACAATTGAAAGAGAAAAACCACGACTTTGACCAAGCCAATGCCAGCTATTTAATTCATATGTATGAAGAACAGGGCATCGATTTTGTAAATAATTTAAATGGTTTATTCACTGGCTTATTAATTGATTATCAAACAAACCAAATTTATCTTTTCAATGATCGCTACGGAATGCAAAAAATATTTTACCATCACTCCAAAGAAGCATTTTATTTTGCTTCTGAAGCAAAAGCATTGTTTAGGGTATCAAAAAAATTACGTGAACTAGATTTTCGCGGCTTAGGTGAGCTGATAAGCTGTGAATGTGTATTAGAAAATCGCTCACTCTATAAGCACATTTTACTTTTGCCCGCAGGATCATCTTGGCTATTCCAAGGCAATGAGATAAAAAAAACGTACTATTTTAACCCGGCTACCTGGGAAAATCAGGAATCTATAGAGAAAGAACTTTTCTATGAAAAATTAAGAAATACCTTCGTAACAATTTTGCCTCGATATTTCCGAGGCTCTCAACCAATAGGTATTTCTATGACAGGTGGTCTTGATACACGAATGCTAATGGCAAATATCCACCTATCACCTGGCAAGTACCCCTATTATACCTTTGCCAGCATGTACCGTGAGTGCAATGATCATATTATCGCTCGGGAAGCTGCAAAAATAATGCGTCAGACTTTTACAGCTATCCCCGTCAATTATACTTTTTTAAACAAATTTAATCTTTATGCTGAAAAAACTGTTTATATCTCTGATGGCTATGTGGACGTATCAATAGCACCTGAAGTTTTTGTCAACAACATAGCAAGAAAAATTGCACCTGTCCGCATGACCGGTAACATGGGAAGTGAGGTGTTACGAAACATTAGGTGGCTTAAGTTAAGTAAATATCATGAAAATATCTTTCATTCTGATTTTAAACCATATTTGAACCAATCGTCAGAAACCTTGCATCAAATATCACTTGATACCTTAAATCCTCTGACTTTTACATTATTTATTGAGACACCGTGGTGGGGCAACAATCGTCTTGTGATGGAGCAATCTCAATTAACCCTTCGAACACCATATTTAGATAATGACATAGTGTCTCTTATGTACCAAGCACCAGAAGGAGTGAGAAATAGTAAAGAACTCTCGTTTCGTCTTATCGAAGATGGAAACATCTCCCTAAGTATGATACCAACAGATCGTGGACTCGGTGGCACTTATAAATTTCCTTTTTCATTTTTCCTACATCAATTTCAAGAATTTTTATTCAAAGCAGAGTATGCGTATGATTATGGAATGCCACAGTGGCTGGCATGCTTTGATTATGTTTTCAAATTTATGCATTTTGAAAAGATATTTTTAGGGCAACATAAATTCGCACATTTTCGTTTATGGTACCGTGATGCACTGGCCGACTATATTAAATCCATTCTCCTGGATGAGAAATCATTAAAAAGACATTATCTGAACAGAAAGTTTGTCGAGTTCATTGTAGAAAGTCACACTAAAGGTTACCGGAATTATACAACAGAAATTACAAAGTTATTGACTGTGGAATTAATCCAAAGACTTTTAGTAGAAAGCGATAATCATGATAGTAACAACTTTTAGCAATTACTCTGACCAACTCTAAAAATATATACCAATGTACAATCACAAACACATGCATTATTCTCTTGGACCAAGACCGTTGATGGAATTAAAAAAACTGTTTTGTCAAAACCAAAAAACCTGTCGACTGCTCTAGCTAAATCTGTCTAGCATCGGAGGTGCAATCAAACTTTGGAGGTGCACATTTGCAAAAACATTTTACAAACATATATGTAAAGGGTAAATGGACAAAAGTACCCGCTCTGCTCGTTGACAATGTAAATATAATCTTCACCGGTAAAATCTTAAAATGGGCATCTATTCAAGATGAGGCTTGGCTTAAAGATATACCGCTCACCGATCCGCAAAAATTCATATACGCGATTAAACAAAACAAAAACAAAGCTGATATATTAACTTTCTCACAGAAACTGCCCGACACAGAACCTAAATATGGGTATCCAATGGAATGGGATAATGTTGCAGCTGTCCCCATCATCACTTTTGAAGACTGGTGGGAAAAGCGTCTTCCTCAGGTAACAAGAAAAAGTATCAGAAGAGCTGTGAAGCGCGGGGTATCGTCTAAGGTTGTAGAATTTAATGATGAACTGGTTCAAGGTATTATCGGAGTTAACAATGACACACCTATAAGACAAGGTCTGCCCAATGTGGACTACGGAAAGGATTTTGACGTTGTAAAAAATGAATATTCCTCTTTTCTTGAAAATACAATATTTATAGGTGCTTATTTAAAAGATGAACTAATCGGCATAATAAAAATGATCGACCTGGGCGCCTCAGCCAGCATCATGCAAATTGTATCAAAACCATCGCATTACGACAAACGACCTACAAATGTTCTCATCAAGAAGGCTGTTGAAGTATGCAATGAAAAAGGCATAAAGTACTTAATTTATGGTAAGTACGTTTACGGTAATAAAACCGACAGCTCTCTGACGGAATTCAAACGGCGCAACGGCTTTGAACAAATCGACATCCCCAAATACTATATCCCCTTGACAATCAGAGGCAAAATTGCTATGAAACTCGGCATTCATCTCGGTTTGCTGAAAATTTTGCCGAGTGGCTTAATTAACTTTTTGCGTAACCTTAGAACAAAATGGTACGTGATGAAAACCAAAGGAAGTATCACAAAAAAAGAAGAGTAGCTCAGAATCAATAACTGCGCCGGTGTAGTTTAACAGCAAAACAACTGAATTGTTTTCAGTAGATGGAGCGTTCAAATCCTCCCGCCGGCTCCAAAAACAATCTTTAAAAATAATGTAACCGTCTTGCATCCCGTCTATACAGCTTCCAATATTAAGAGATCTTTGAACAACGTCTCATTTCAATAGCATTGGATATTTTCTTCAATTTTTAAAGCAATGCATTTCCGTTTCAGCCGAATGATAAGCTAAGATGATTATGACGGATCAATTATCCTCCACATTCGAGCTCATTTATCCCGGAATGCCGACCCATTCGTTCATTGGTTCCCCCCCTGCACTATGCGGGTTTAATGGCCTTGTCTTTCCTCTTCCAGTTTTTCTGTTTTGAACCGCCTCTCGTCTTCGGAAAATCTTCCTCTGAACCGGAAGAAAGTGGAATGATCGGGAGAAGACTCGTCAAAAGAAAGTCCCAAAACTTTTTGAAAGAGATTCTATCATTAATTTTGGTTTCCAATTGCGGATCGGAATCGATTCGAAACCATTGCTGAAGAAGAAGACATTTAATCAGCAGGAGGGATGGATAGGCATCATTGTCTTCAAATCTTTTCCCGACGGGATAGTTTCTCATAAGAAGGCTTTCAATTCTGGACCAGTCAACGATAACGTTGATCAGTTCCATTCTTTTGATAGTCCTGTTATTTTCCTGGGGGGATACCTCAAGTGCCTATTCCGCTGATTTCGCCACCTGATTCCGAGGGAATCCGCCATGCGATTCCGAAGGATGTCGCCACCCCCTTAGTCGGAGCGTAGCGACGCTGGTTTTTCGTTGTTTGTCATAACTTGTTTGTCGGTGTCAAGTCGGCATATTTTTTTCGAAGCGACCCTCCTTTCAGGTTTATTTTGTGAGCATTATGTACCA
>LSQX01142872.1_pt1 | contig 19981 bp, 17 predicted proteins | sample 654561 | NCBI WGS metagenome assembly LSQX01 (sample SAMN04489861, study PRJNA283612) | anaerobic digester metagenome | isolation source: 4 biogas reactors fed with cattle manure at either 37C or 55C with and... | place: Denmark: Kongens Lyngby | collected 2014
TCCAGTGCCCGGAAATATTCTTCTTGCCTCAGTTTTTCGAAGCCGGGCTTCGGCATCAGGGAGTCGGGTGGTCCGGATCGGCGTCAGAGGGTTGCTCCCCGTTCGACGCTTCCGTGTCCGGCTCATCTGTATCGGGCTCCCGCTCCGCCGCGGCAGGCTGTATTTCGCTCTCCCCGGATTCAGGCTCAGTAGATTCGGCTTCGTCCGTTGCCACTGGCGACAGGTCGGCCGCGGGAAGGAGTTCCTCTCCCTCTGGCCCGGACACGGTCGCTTCCGCCATGTGGCTCTTGCGATAGAACAGGGTCAGTATGACGAGGGCGGCGACAACCATTAAGGCCGACAACACCTGCGAGATCCGAAGCCAGGTGTTGCCGATAAACAACGCGTCTGTGCGGATCCCCTCGACGAAAAAGCGCAACAATCCATAGAGAAGAAAATACCAGATCGTGACCTCAAACGGCTTTTTGGCCGCACGGCGCACACGCAGCAAAATGAAGAAAATGATCAGATTGCCGATGAATTCATAGAGAAATGTCGGATGTACCGGTTTTTCCGGATCGAGCCCGGCCAGATTGAGACCCGCGAGGTAGCGGTTGGTCTGCTCGCTGTACATCCCCCAGGGAAGTGTCGTGTTCGTACCGAACGCCTCCTGGTTGAAAAAGTTGCCCCATCGGCCGATCGCCTGTCCCAGCGGCACATACACCGCGAGGTAATCCGTCATGCGGGAGAAGCGGATCTTCTTCAGTTTGGTGACCAGCCAAATCCCAAACAACCCGCCCATCACGCCGCCGTAAAAGGCCAGCCCGCCTGACCGCGTGGAAAAGATCGACATGAGATCGTATCGGAATTGCTCCCAGGAAAACACGACAAAAAACAAACGCGCACCGATGATCATGAAGACCACGATGGAAATAAACACGTCCATGATGTCGTCCTGCCGGAGTCCGGAGTGTTTCGCGTGCCGGACCGCGAGCCACATGCAGAAAAAGACGGCCAGCGTCAGCAGAATGCTGTACCAGTAAATGTCGAAACCGAACAGATTGAAGGCGACCGGTTCGACATAAACAGAGATCCCAAGGCCATCAAAATTGACGTCATATCCAGTCGTCATGGGGTACCCTCCTCGGAATGTTGGACAACATATACGTGGGCGACGCGTTCCGGATCCGCCATGAACCGCATGGAATCCATCGCCTGCCGTGCGTCTATCCTATCATATACAGCCGGATATTCAAATAAATCGATCCGATCGAGTGCGGCGCGTGCGGCCGCCATACCACAGGACCGGACCTGGTCCATGGAACGCAAAAAATCACCGGCCGCCACCCGCTTTTGCATCTCAAACAATTCAGCATCCACACCGATTCCGAGTGTCTGGCGGAATGCTTCGATCACCAGCGCAGCTGTTTCGCCCGGATTCTCGGACTCACCGCCTGCGACCAGATAGGCAAAATCCCGTTCGCAAATATACTGGAAGCCAAACGAATCGTTGAGGATTCCTCTGGCGAACAGATCGTTGAACAAGGAGGACGACGGTCCCAGCAGGCTTTCCGTCAGCAGTCGGCCTGCCAGTTTCCGTTCGACCAGAGCCAGGCCGTCCAGCGGAGAATCCGGAAGGACGTGGGGATCCTTGATGCCGATCAAAAACGAAGACGCCCCGACATCCATGTGGAGCGTAGTCTCCCGCAATGGGATGGAAGGCCCCTCTTCCACCGGTTCCGCAAGAGGCAGCGGGACAGACGTCGCATCCATCCGGGCGTCAAACCCTTCGAGAATCGAGGCCTCGTCCAAGTCGCCCACCAGTGTCACAGTAGCCGCGGATGGCCGGTAAAACGCGTCGGCAACGGTTTTAAGATCCGTCGCGGTGATGCGACCGACACTGTCCGGCGTCCCGGCGATGTCGACGCGGACCGGGTGGTTGCCGTACATCCCTTCGAGCAGCGTCGTAAAAGCCCTGCTGTCCGGGTCGTCGTGGTACATCCCGATTTCCGAGAGGATGATCCCGCGCTCTTCTTCCACCCGACGGTCGGTCAGCGGGGGCGCCATCACGGCGTCGAAATAGGTAAACAACGCCTCGTTGAACCGCTCCACCGAGGTGAAATGATACATGGTGTGGGTATGCGAGGTATAGGCGTTCGCATCCGCACCAATCGAAGACAACCGGGACAACAATCCGCCGCCCTCTTCTTTGCTGAATACACAATGCTCCAGATAGTGTGCGGTTCCGGGTGGTATTTCCACCTTCCCGCGGGCATCTCTCCAGGTTCCGTGAACAGAGCCAAAGGGAATACAGATCGATCCGAAGCGGCGCGCGAAGCCGGGGCGTGGCAACAGAATCAAACGAAATCCCGAACAATGGGTCAACGACCTGATCCGGGTCCCCGACAGGGGGTCGATCTTTTCCGTGAGGACCCATCCGGGCAAACTCATTTTGAACCCTCCCCTTGCGTGTCGGGATCCACCACAAACAGGCTGGACAGGCGGAGCGGCATCGCCAGCTTCGAGATGTGTGCGGGGGTGACATCCGCCAGCAACCGCAAAGCGTCCGAGAGCTGAAACAACCGACCGTTGGTAAGTCCTGCCGCGTAAAAGCCAAGCAGACCGGCCAGGCTGTCCGACAGGGTCAGCAACTGGGTGCGCACCATGGTGACCGCATTGTCAAAGAGCGCGGACTCAAACCTGCCCGACGCCAGAAGGTCCATCTGCTCGGAGATCGTCTCCATCGCCTGTTCGACATCGCGGGGAGCCACACCAGCATAGACCGCCACCCCGCCCACATATCGCAGCATCGACGAAAAAACGCTGTATGCCAGCGACTGCTTCTCCCGGACGCTTTCGAACAGCAGTGAATGGGCGTCTCCGCCGAACATGCTGTTCATCACATTCATCACCATGCCGTCTCCGGAAAAATACGGGGGTAGTCCGGAAAACACAGCCAACAGACGGGCTTGTTCCATGGGGCGGTGCTCCCGCTTTGTCCGCATGGTCGGCGCCAGAGGGCATGGGGCGGGCGAGACCCCCGGCATCGGGGGTAAAGCACGCTGACTCGAGGGCAGGGACGCCATCCGGTTGGCAAGCCATTGCCGCTCTACGATCCCGATGTCGCCGCCGGCGACAACCGTGACCGATGCGGAAGCAAGCAGCGTGTGGTACGCATCGCGCAGTTCTTCGGCGGACACGAGGGAAACCAGTTCCAGAGCTCCGTCTGTGTCGACCCCGTGCGGGGTTCCCTCCAGATACCACGCGACGCCTTGGTCGTAGGTGTATTTTTCCCGGTCGTTCCACCGGCCCCGCAGCTCGCTGAGGTAGCCGGTGCGCTCGGACTCCACCAGGGCGGCGTCAAATAATCCGTCGCTGTCGAACAGCGGATCGGTGAGCATGTCCAGCAACAGCGTGGCTGTCTCATCAAACACGCGTGTGCCGTCGATCCAGGAAGATACGGCATCCGCTGTGAAATGCATACACAGAAGATCCCCTTCTTTGTCGACCGACGCGTCGATCCTGGCACCGTACAACCGGTCGAGCGCGAGCGAAAGGGATTGCCGTGTGGGAAACCTGCGACAGCAGGAAATCAGAATCCGGGACAGCAGATTCCACACCGTAGCCCGGCGCGCATCGATCGGCATCCGGAACGTCACGCCCAGGATGGAGGTACGGAACCGAATGCTTCGCAGGACCCAGATCGGGATCCGGTTGACCGTAGCCGTCTTCCATAGACGCTCGTTGCCGGCATGCCATTGTCTGGCATCCGAGATGTCTTCGCGAATCTGCGCTGACAGCCGAAGCAGTCCGTCAAACCGCTGTTCTTCGCGGAGTCGCTTTAAGAACTCCACATGGATTCTCTTGCCGTACAGGTCGCCGTCCATATCGAACAGGAAAGTCTCCACGACCATCCGGGTGTCGGACTGGTCGACGGTCGGCCTGGTCCCGATATTGGTGACCGATTCGTACGCAAATCCGTCCACGATTGTGCGTGTGGCATACACACCGGTCGCTGGCAGGACCTTCCCTTCCTTGATCGAGATGTTGGCCGTCGGGAATCCCAGTCTGGCTCCCAGTTGCCGGCCTGGCTCGACCGTGCCGGTCAGCCGGTAGTCCCGTCCCAGAAAGACCGACGCCTCTTCCATATTGCCTTGGGCGACCAGCCTGCGGACGAGGGTGCTGGAGGCGATGGTGCCCTCCAGGGAGAAAGCCTCGACGACAACGACCTCCACTTCCCTTGTTGCCGCCCAGGCGCGCAGAGAGTCCGCGCTGCCCGACCGGTTTTTGCCAAACCGGAAATCATATCCGATCACGACCAGTTTGGCGTGCAAAGTATCAATGAGCACATTGTCGAGAAACGAGGTGTCGTCCATGTCCGCCAACGCGCGGTCAAAATGCTGGAGATAAATCTCTTCCGTCCCGGATTCCGACAGACACTGCATTCTCTCTTCGCCTTCACACAGGAACCCTTCGGGGTTTTCTCTCCCGGAGATCACCGAAGATGGATGGACGTCGAATGTGTAGATACAACTGCGCAATCCACGCTCTGCGCTGAGATACGCCATGGTGCGGACGACCTGCTGGTGACCGCGGTGCATGCCGTCGAAAAACCCCATGGCAACGCCGCGCATAACCGGTTCGGGATGAGTCGTCTCTCTGCTGTCGATGATTCTCACGTTAATGCGAACACCCTTTCAGCGTGGATCCAAAGGGATCCCTCTTCGTCTTGCCAACACAATCCGACCCCCACAAACCCATCCGGACCATGGACTGCCATCCGCAACTCCGGACGGAGGCCAACGGGCATCTCGGCCTCGTCGATACCCAGGGGGCGCCCCTGCGCAAAGCGCAACGCGGCATCTGCCCCGCAGCGCACGATCGGAAACGTCGAGATGGCGGTTTCCATCGGCAGCAATATCCCGCGGGTCCGAAGGGTGTCCCAGATGGTTTCCGGATTCTCTTCCGCCCATTCTTCCAGTATATGCAAAGGCAAAGCTCCATCCAGCGTAAAGGGCCCACAGGCCGTACGTGTGAGCTCCGCGGCATGCGCACCCCATCCGGTCGCTTCGCCGAGATCCTGACATAGAGTACGGATATACGTTCCTTTGGAACAATCGATCTCTACCGTCGCTTCCGGCAGTCCGTCCACGACCCCGACCGAGAGAAGTTCGGATCGGAAGACGTGGATCGGCCGCGCTTTGCGTTCCACTTCCATACCTTTGCGCGCGTATTGATACAGCGGTCTGCCGTCGATTTTGACGGCAGAATACATCGGCGGCATCTGCATCCTGTCACCGGCCAGATCCGCAACTGCCGTGCGAATGGCGCGAAATCCGTCCGCCACCATGACGTCGCGTTCAGCATCGGAAGGGATACGGCCTCCAAAGGCGATTCCCGTGCGGTCCTGTGTATCTGTGAAAAAACCGAAACGCACCGTGACACGGTACGATTTGTCATATCCTTCCATATAGCGGGCAATACCGGTCGCCCGGCCGAGCAGGATCGGCAGTACGCCGCAGGCAAACGGATCCAGCGTGCCGCAGTGGCCAACGCGACGGAGCTTCATGACCCGGCGCACACGTGACACCACGCCGAAAGAGGTGATTCCCACCGGCTTGTCGATATGGAGGATACCCCCCGCGGGAACCGCGGTCATGCCCGATCCAGCCATTCCCCGGCCTTTTCCGCCAGCATTGCCGTCGCATCCTGCATCGTGGTGCCATCCAGATGAAACCCGGCCGCGCGTGCATGCCCTCCACCGCCGAACAGGGCCGCGAATCCGGCGGAGTTGAATCCGTCTTTGGATCGGATATTCACGCGGACCGTCCCGTCCTCCCCCTCCTTGAGCACGAGGGCGACACGGACGGGTTGGATGGCCCGCAACATGTTAGCAAGCCCGTTGGTGTCGTTTTCGTCCGCTCCGGTATCCACCAGCATCTGCCGCGTAATTCCCAGGATTGCGATGGCGCCATCGTGGTGAAAGGCCGCCCGGCTGCTGGCGACTCCGGTCAAACGGTATTTCTCAACCGTCATGGATTCCAATAGCCCGTAACTGAGCTCGCCAATATCCAGCCCGTACGACATCAAATCGGACGCAATTTCAAACGTGTCGCGTGTGGTGTTGGAAAAGCGGAATCCGCCGGTATCGGTCAGAATCGCCCCCATCATGCACACTGCCATATCGTGAGAAAGAAGAGCCCGTCCAGTTTCTTCTTCCAGCAGACGGACCAACCGATAAATGATCTCGCCGACCGCAGCTGCAGACGGGTCGATGTGACTGAGTCCTTCGGTATGTTGGCTTGAGAGGTGGTGATCCAGTACAATGCGGACCCCCGCCCGCGTGAACAGAGGCGCACGGGAACCCAGTCGGGTTGTCTCACCGCAGTCCAGCATAATGGCCGCATCTGCGTGATCGGAATTCTCTTCTCCCTCCGTGCGCGGCATGCCGACCAGAATCGAGTCCGCTCCGGGGAAGGACGCCAGGGTCCAGTCGAGGGATTCCTCCAGAACAACCCGGGGATGTCCGCCAAGGGAAGAAACCACATGGGCAAGCGCAAGAGAAGACCCTGCCGCATCTCCGTCCGCACGGACGTGCGGGAGGATGTCGACAGATCCACCGGAACGTGCCAGCCGGCCGATCGTCCGGGCGATCGCGATCAGGGAAAGGTCCGAGCCGGGAAGGTCCGTACCAGTCATTTCCCGGTGCCCTCCCCGTTCCCGGACTTGTCGGTATTCTTGCCGATGACCTCATCGATGAGGCGGTTGATTTCGATGCCGCGCTCAATCGAATGGTCAAATACAAAATGGACCTCGGGTGTCATCCGAAGACGCATCCGGTGTCCGATTTCGCGGCGGATGAATCCGCCCGCACGCTCCAACGCTTTTTTGCAGTTTTTGCGTGCCAACTCGTCGCCCAGCACACTGATGTACGCATACGCGTGCGACAAGTCGCGCGTGACCCGAACCCCCACCACCGAAACCATCTCGGGCATGCCCGGATCCTTGAGGTCGTCACGTATGATATCGGACAGGACCGTCCGCATTTCGTCGCCTACGCGATCGGAACGTTCCATGTCAGTTCCTTTCCACTTCCTTCATCTCGAACGCTTCGATGATGTCGGATTCTTTGATGTCGTTGAACTTCTCGATGGCGATGCCGCACTCGTAACCGGTCGCCACTTCCCGCACGTCGTCTTTGAAACGCTTGAGGGACTGGAGTTTTCCTTCGTGTACGACGATCCCGTCACGGACGACGCGCACTTCGGCGGACCGCAGGATTCGACCGTCGGTCACATAACAGCCGGCCACGGTACCCGCTCCGGTGATACGGAATACCTGGCGCACCTCGGCATGACCCAGAATGCTCTCTTTGTAAACCGGTGCCAACATGCCTTTCATCGCAGCCTGGACGTCTTCGATCGCGTTGTAGATAATCCGGTACATCCGCAGATCGACTCCGTGTTCATCCGCGATGTCGGCGACATTAGACGCCGGCCGCACATTGAACCCGATGATAATCGCATCGGCGACTTCCGCCAGGGTGACGTCCCCTTCTGTGATGGCGCCGACCGCGCCATGGATGACGTTGACACGGATCTCCGTCGTCGAGAGTTTCTCCAGCGACTGTTTCACCGCTTCGACGCTACCCTGGACATCTGCTTTGACGATCAGGTTGAGATCAAGCACCTCTCCGGCGGACATCTTGGAGTACAACGACTCCAGCGACATACGGGAGCTCTGGCGCAATCCCTGCTCGCGATGTTCCGAACGGCGGCGTTCCACGAGGCTGCGTGCCGTTTTGTCATCCGTGACCGCATAGAACAGCTCGCCCGCTTCGGGCACTTCCGGAAGTCCGATGATCTCGACCGGGGTCGAAGGCCCCGCCTTTTTGATGGGCGTACCTTTGTAGTCCGTCATGGCGCGCACGCGTCCGACGACCGAGCCAGTCACCAGCGTGTCGCCAGCCTGAAGGGTACCGCGCTGCACCAGCAACGTCGCGACCGGGCCGCGCCCTTTGTCGAGTTTGGCTTCGATGACGGTGCCCTTCGCCTGCTTGTCGGGATTGGACTTCAGATCGAGGATGTCCGCCGTCAGCAACAGCATTTCCAGCAGATCGTCAAATCCTTCGCCCGTCTTGGCGGACACGGGAACCATAATCGTGGAACCGCCCCATTCCTCGGGGATCAATTCGCGCGTCGCAAGTTCCTGCTTCACGCGGTCGATATTGGCACCGGGCAAGTCGATTTTGTTGATTGCCACGACAATTTGTGTGTTGGCGGCCCGCGCGTGGTTGATCGCCTCAACGGTCTGCGGCATGACGCCGTCATCCGCGGCGACCACGAGAATCGCGATGTCGGTCACCTGCGCACCCCGGGCGCGCATGGTGGTAAAGGCTTCGTGACCCGGCGTGTCGAGGAAGGTGATGCGACGGCCTTTGGTGGTCACCATGTAGGCGCCGATGTGCTGTGTGATGCCGCCTGCTTCGCCCTCGGCGACCGAAGTCTCACGAATGCGGTCCAGCAGCGAAGTTTTACCATGGTCGACATGACCCATGACAACCACGACCGGCGGACGCGGAATCAGGTCTCCGTCCGTATCGTCGGTCTCGTCAAAGAGGATGTCTTCTTCGGTCACCACCACCGTTTGTTCGGTCGTGATGTTGTACTCGCTGGCGATGATCGTAGCAGTGTCAAAATCGATCACTTCGTTGAGGGTGGCCATGACGCCCATTTTCATCAATTTTTTGATGATCTCGGCGGATGTCTTCTTGATGGCTTCGGCGAACTCTTTGACCGTCAGGTTTTCGGGCAGGGCGACATGCGTCAGGATGGCACGCGCGGCGGCTGCCTGGGACGCTTGTGCGGATCCTCTGTCTCTCCTGCGGCTGCTGCCGCGGCGACGGGAAGAACGGGGCGGCGGGCTGTAGATCGTCTCCATGATGGTTTCGTCTGTCAATGCCGCCGTCAATCCGCTGTCCGGAAGGATCTGCGCCTGTTTTTTCAAAGTCGCGTGCTTATCGGAGGCCGCTGCCGCTCCTCTTGCAGACGTCTTGCGTGTGTCTTTGCTGTCATCACGGCGCACAGGTTTTGCAGCTCCGTCGCGTGCGGTGAGGGTGCCTCTTCCGGTCTGGGGACGCCCGATCAGTTCGGCGGGAACGTCCGAATCAGTAGACCTGCGCGGTGCATATCCACCCTGGCCGCCCTGCGGACGAGGGGCGTAACCACCCTGGCCGCCCTGCGGACGCGGTGCGTATCCGCCCTGGCCGCCCTGCGGACGAGGGGCGTAACCGCCCTGGCCGCCCTGCGGACGAGGCGCATATCCGCCCTGGCCGCCCTGCGGACGAGGCGCATAACCGCCCTGCTGACCGCCCTGCGGACGAGGTGCGTATCCACCCTGACCGCCTTGCGGGCGCGGCGCGTAACCGCCCTGCTGGCCGCCCTGCGGACGTGGCGCGTAACCGCCCTGTTGGCCGCCTTGTGGACGCGGCGCGTAACCGCCTTGCTGCCCGCCTTGCGGACGTGGCGCGTAACCGCCCTGTTGGCCGCCTTGCGGACGAGGCGCGTAACCGCCCTGTTGGCCGCCTTGCGGACGCGGCGCGTAACCGCCCTGCTGGCCACCTTGCGGACGAGGTGCGTAACCACCCTGCTGGCCGCCTTGCGGACGAGGCGCGTATCCGCCCTGTTGGCCGCCCTGCGGACGAGAGACAAACTCGCCCTGCCTCTCCTGTGTTCGTGCAGGAGCCGGTGCAGGTTCAGCCGTATCGCTTTTTTCCGCCTCGGATGCCGGTTTTACAGCTTCCGCGGGGGGCGCTGCGGCAACCGCAGGTTTCGCAGTCGTCTCGCCGGGATGATCGGCAACAGGTGCGGCAGGCGTGACGGGTGCCGACGGCACGGGCGCGGTTTCCTTTGCCGGAGCCTCGGTTCCCGCTTCTGTCGGGGCGGTGGTCCGTTCAGGGGCAGCGGATTCCGCTACAGGCGCGCCAATCGACGGAGCCGTTTCTTCCGTCTCCGCTTTCGCCGCCTTTTTCACGACCTTGACCACACCGGTGATTTTTTTGCCGGACACACCCTGCATCGTGATCGTCGGCGCATTGGGGTGCTCCTCTGGCTCGGAAGCCGGAGGCGGGGTCTCGACTACTTCATCGGCTTTTTCAACCGGTTCGTTGTCGGGCTTGGGCTCGGCTTTCTTGCCGGCCTTCCTGTTTTGTGGTGCGGAAGTGTCCGCCCTGGTGAACCCGGCACGAAGCCCCGAACCCGAATCTTCTCGTTTTGCCATTAACCGAATCATCCTCCAATTATTTTGTCATTCCATTTTACTGGTCCCGGCCATCCATAGTTCCCGGATCCGCTGTGCGAATCCCCGGTCCAAGACCGCCGCTGTCATATGGATCCCGCCGCCTGTATATTGTCCGATGGTGGCGCCGGTTCCCGTTCTCAGGCAGGGTATCCCCGCCTTGTGACACATGTTCTCTGCTTTTTCTGCTGTATCTCGCGCGGCGTCCGTCGCCACGATCACCAGTTCCGCTCGTCCTCTCGTGACTGCCTTTTCGCACGCGACTGCCCCGTAGGCGGTTTTTCCCGCTCTGGTAGCCAGCCCCAGCATCCGCAGCACGCGATCCTGATCATCCACTGTCATTGCCTTCCGTTATCAAACGATCCAGCAGTATGGCTGTTTCCGCCGGTATGCGGGACTTGAGAGCACGCTCGAGTCTCTTTTCTTTGACCGCCTTGGCCAGGCAAGCCGTGTCCCTGCAAAGGTAAGCGCCCCGCCCCGCGGCTTTTCCGGTCGAATCCAGCGAGATCTCGCCATCCCGTCCGGCTACGATTCGCACGAGTTCCCGCTTCGGCCGCATCGTCTGGCAGGCGACACACATGCGCATCGGCGCTTTTTTCTTTTTTATCGCCGTCTCGGGCATGCGTCACTCATCCTTTATGTTGTCAATCCGCCTGTATTGCGGGGTCGGCCTGCGCCACTTCGGAGTCCACCGCAAGATCCGCCTCGGGAGCCGATGCCACATCGGCGCCCGGCTGTTCCTCCGATCCGTTTTCCGCGTCGGGTTGTGCTTCCGCATCGTTTGCGGCAGATTCCGCTTCAGCTTGTGCGTCCGATTCGTTAACGGCCGATTCCGTGGCGGCTGTGAAACGCGCCAGAATCTCCTGTTCAAGCAACTCGCGGAACCGCGATTCGCTCTTGATGTCGATCTTCCAGCCGGTCAGCCGTGCGGCCAACCGGGCGTTCTGGCCTTCTCTACCGATCGCGAGCGACAGCTGATGGTCCGGAACAACCACTCGTGCGGTGTTTTCCTCTTCGTTGATGTCCACACGCAGCACTTTCGCGGGATTGAGGCTGTTGGCGATAAAGGACTCCAGTTCCGGGCTCCACTGGATGATGTCGATCTTTTCTCCCATCAACTCATCCATGACCGCCTGCACGCGCAGTCCGCGTTGGCCCACACAAGAGCCGACGGGATCAACGTTTTCGTCACGCGACGCGACCGCGATTTTGGTTCTGGACCCCGCCTCGCGGGAGACCGCCACAATTTCGACCACGCCGGATGCGATTTCGGGGACTTCGTTTTCAAACAGTTTGCGAACCAGGTTGGGATGGCTCCTGGACACATAGACGATCGGGCGGCCTTTTTTCTCATCCACGCGCAGGATGTAAAAACGCATGCGCTGGTTGAAATTATACCCGTCCGAACGCACCTGCTCATTATAAGGAAGCACTGCTTCCGCGCGTCCGATGTCGACGATCACTTCCCTGTGGTCGCGGCGTTGTACCACCCCGACCGAAAGCTCGCCGATGCGGCTGGAGAACTCGTTTTGAATGCGCTCCCGCTCCGCGTTGCACAGCTTCTGGTTGATCACGTTCTTCGCGGTTTGCGCCGCCAGGCGGCCAAAATCCTGGGGAGAAAGCTCGTATTCCATCTCGTCGCCGATCTCGAACTCTTCCGAATAGCTTTTGGCTTCCTCGAGAGAAAGTTCGACATTGGGGTCGGTGACGGTCTCGACCACGGTTTTGGTCAGGAACACTTTCATCTCACCCGACGTCCGGTTTACCTCGGCACGGATGTTGTCGGTCGTCTTTGCGTCGAATTCCCGTTTGTAAGCGGAAACCAACGACTCCTCAATCGCCTCGAACAACAGCTCGCTGTCGATGGCGCGCTCTTTTTCCAGCAACCGGATGGCTTCGATCAACTCTGGGTTCATGCTCGTTCTCCTTATGTTGCCCCGCCTGTCGGTCTGGGCACAAATCCTGATGTGGTTTTGCTAAAACTGAATCACACGCTTGACGCGGGACGTCTCCGCCTTCTCAAAGGAAATCTCCCCGCCCCCCGCCGTACGCAGCAAAAGGGTTCCGTCCGCGTCGTACGACACCAGTTCCCCCTCAAACCGCTTGACTCCATCGCGCGCCTGGTACAGCGAGACCTCCACCTGTTCTCCCAGATGTCTTTGGAAGTCCGCGTCCTTTTTAAGGGGACGGGTCAACCCGGGAGATGACACCTCCAGATAATAGGAATCGCTGATCGCAAGTCCCGCATCCAGCAGAGGGTCGATCGCACGGCTCGCTTCCGCACAGTCGTCGATGGAAACGCCACCGCGTTTGTCGACATAGAAGCGCAAGAACCGAGCACCGCCCTCCCGCACATATTCGACGTCGACCAGGTCGAGTCCCATGGCGGTCAGGGTATCTATGACCAGCGCTTCCGCTGTTTGTGCGATACTGGCTCGGTTGGCCATGGATCCTCCGGATGTCCTGCACGTAGAAAAAGTGGGGGAAACCCCACTCTCTGCCAAGGCGTTCAAAAGTACATGCGGATTATACCATCGTGTGGGTTCTTTCGCAACAAGCACCGCGCAGGCCTCTCCGCATTCCCTGCCAGAATTCAGATCGGAGTTTTGTCTGCTTTGACTATTCATTCCCCCGGCCAAGTGGGATAGAATGAATACAATCCGGTGGCGTCCAATCGGATGATCACAGGAAATACAGGACAAGGGGTGGTCTGCCTATGATAAGGGTTATCGTCGGAAACAAAGGCAGCGGCAAAACGGCCCGGCTGGTCGACGAACTGAATGAGCACGCCGCGCAGGACAACAATGTCGTCTGCATCGAGTATGGCCGGAGACTGGACAGCTCGGTCAACTTCAAAATCCGTCTGGTCGACATCACGGAGTACCCGACCAACGGATATCGAGAGCTTCTGAATTTCATCAGCGGCATGTACGCCAAGGATTACGATCTGGGTTGTGTCTATATCGACAGCATTTACAAGGTCGCGGGATCCGAAGATCTCGACGAATTGGCGGGTTTCCTGGCCGATGTCGAAAAGTTCGGAGAAAAAAGCGGGATCGATGCCGTTGTCATTTTGAGTGCCGATCCGGACGCGGTTCCAGAGGGCGTTCGTCGCTACTGCTGAGCACCGCTACACGGCGATCATACATGGGACACGACAGGGCGGTCGCCGAATCCGGCGGCCGCCCTGTTTGCGCATCCCCGATCGGAACCACTAAATCATCGACAACATGCCGCCGCCCACGTAGATGATCTGACCGTTGATAAAACTCGAATCATTCGCGGATAACAGGACTGCCGTCCCGACCAGCTCTTCCGTCCGCATCCAGTCCCCTGGCCTACCCTGTCAACAGTGCCGTTTTGTGCGGGAAGCAAAACCCCCTCCCACCGCATAAAACGGCAGGAGGGGGCACATCACCGGACGGGATGAGATGCGTTACAGGTGCTCGGCGACCAGACGACTCATTTCCTGGGTCCCTATGCGGGTCGATCCGGAACCTTGGAGAATATCCGCGGTCCGGTATCCCGCATCCAGTACGCGCGAAACCGCCTTCTCGACCGCATCGGCCTCGGCGTCCATCTGGAAGGACAGCCGCAGCATCATGGCGGCGGACAGGATGGACGCGAGCGGATTGGCGACGTCTCTGCCTGCCAGATCCGGAGCGGAACCGTGGATCGGCTCGTACATCGCAGGCGTGCCCGGCTGCCCGACCGACGCGGAGGGGAGCAGACCGATGGAACCGGTGATCATGGCAGCCTCGTCCGACAGAATGTCGCCGAACATGTTGGATGTCACAATCACATCAAAATCAAAGGGGCGGCGGATCAACTGCATCGAAGCGTTGTCCACATAAAGATGGTCCAGCGTCACCGCGGGGTACTCCGCCGACATGGCAATCACGGTCTCACGCCACAACCGGGAGGACTCCAGCACGTTGGCTTTGTCCACACTGGTCAGGCGGCCCTTCCGCCCGGCAGCCGCCTCAAATCCGACGCGGGCCACCCGCTCGATTTCGCCGACGCTGTAACACTCGGTATCAAACGCTTCCGGACCGTTCGGGCCGAGGCGCCTGCCCCGCTCTCCGAAATACATGCCGCCGGTCAGTTCACGCACGAACAGGATGTCCATGCCCTGCGCCGAGATGTCCGGGTGCAGCGGGCTGGATCCGGACAAGGCGGAATACAGCCGCGCCGGCCGGAGATTAGCAAAGAGTCCGAGTGCTTCCCGCAGTCCCAGTAGCGCACGTTCCGGACGCCGGTCGCCGGGCAGTGTGTCCCACCGGGGTCCGCCCACTGCGCCCAGCAGCACCGCATCACTGCGTTTGCAGGCCGCGACGGTCGCGTCGGGCAGCGGCTCGCCGGTCGCGTCGATGGCGATCCCGCCCGCCAGCAGTTCCGTGTAGCGCATCTCGACGCCGGCGCGGGAAGCGACCGCATCCAGCACCAGGCGGGTTCCATTGAGTACTTCCGGGCCAATGCCGTCGCCCGGGATAATCGCTATTTCCAATCGCTTCATACCGCGTCACCGCTTGTTCCCGCTTCGTCGTGCCGGCCGGAGATGTATCCCACCAGACCGTCGGCCGCGATGATGCGCTTGATGAAGGCCGGGAAGGGGCGCGCCTGGAACTCCCGTCCGCTGGTCAGGTCGCGGATGACGCCGGTGTCAAAGTCGACTTCCACCTCGTCACCGTCGTTGATGGCCTCTGCCGCCTCTGCGCATTCGAGGATGGGAAGTCCCATATTGATCGCGTTCCGATAGAAAATCCGCGCGAAGTTCGGCGCGATCACACAACCTACACCACAGGCTTTCAAGGCGATCGGTGCGTGTTCCCGTGAGGATCCACACCCGAAATTGCTCCCGGCGACCACGATGTCTCCGGGCTTTACGCGGGTGACGAAGGAGGCGTCGAGATCCTCCATGCAGTGGGCTGCGAGTTCGACCGGATCCGACGTATTGAGATAACGGGCCGGGATGATGACGTCGGTGTCGACATTCGTTCCGTATTTGAAAACGTTCCCTTTGGTGTTCATATCTATCCTCCCTTGTTCTCTCAGAGCTCTTCCGGGCTGGCCAGTCGACCCAGCACCGCGGACGCGGCGGCAGCAGGCGCACCGGTCAGGTAAACTTCCGAACCCGGATGACCCATGCGGCCGACAAAGTTACGGTTGGTGGTGCTGACACAGCGCTCCCCCTCCGCCAGGATGCCCATGTGGCCGCCCAGGCAGGGGCCGCATGTGGCTGCGCTGACGATGGCACCCGCTTCGGCAAAGATCTCCAGCAGCCCTTCCTTGAGGCTTTGTGCCCACACTTTGTTGGAACCCGGAATCACCAGACAGCGCACCCCGGGGGCGACGGTGCGTCCGCGCAATACGGCAGCTGCCGCCCGCATGTCTTCGAGCCGGCCATTGGTGCAGGAACCGATCACAACCTGATCGATCCGCACCTCTTCATGGTCGCCGATTTGGCGCGTATTGTCGGGTAGGTGCGGAAAGGCCGCCATGTAGGGCAATTCGGACAGGTCGATCTCCATGGTATATACGTATTCCGCATCCTCGTCCGCGAGATCCACCGTGTATTTGCCGTCCCGAACCGCGTCCGGAGCATGCTCGGCCATATAGGCAAGCGTGGCTTCGTCCACGGGGAAGATCCCGTTTTTGGCACCGGCTTCGATCACCATGTTGCAGACCGTGAAGCGATCGGCCATGGTCAGTGACGCGACACCCGGGCCGGTGAACTCCATGGAACGATACAGGGCACCGTCGACACCGATCCGGCCGATGATGTACAAAATGAGGTCTTTGCCGGCGACTCCTTCGCGGAACGAACCCTTCAAAACAAAGCGCATGGCCTCCGGAACCCGGAACCAGGTGCTCCCGGTCACCATCGCGCAGGCCAGGTCGGTGCTCCCGACCCCGGTTGAAAACAACCCGAGTGCGCCATAGGTGCAGGTGTGGGAGTCGGCACCGATCACGGCGTCCCCCGGGACGACCAGCCCGTTCTCCGGCAGGATCACATGCTCGATGCCGTGACAGGGAGAACCTACTTCATAGTAGTTTTCGAGTCCATGCTCCTGTGCGAAAAGGCGCATCTGCTTGCAGTTCTGCGCGGATTTGATGTCCTTGTTCGGCGTAAAGTGGTCCGGCACCAGGACGACACGGCTCTTGTCGAACACCGAGTCAGATCCGGTCTTCTGGAAAATGTCGATGGCGGGGGGTGCTGTCACGTCATTCCCCATCACCAGGTCCAGCTTGGCCTCGATCAGTTCGCCGGCCGCGACCGATTGCCGTCCGGCATGCCGGGCGAGATTTTTTTGTGTCATTGTCATGCCCATATCTGTTTCCTCCCGTGATTCATGCTTCGCCCGTGGCGGCTGTCTGGCGGTCGTCCTGTAATTTGCGCAGCATCAGTTTGTACTCAATCGAATCGACCAGTGCGAGCCAGGACGCTTCCAGCACGTCGGTGGAGACCCCCACCGTGGTCCAGATGTCCTGACCATCTGTCGTCTCAATCAGTACGCGTACACAGCTTGCTGTGGCGTCCGCATTGATGACGCGGACCTTGTAGTCTGTCAATCGAAGATCCACCAACTCCGGATAGAATACTTCCATGGCTTTTTTGAGTGCGCGGTCCATCGCGTTGACCGGGCCGGCGCCTTCCGCCGCGGTCACTTCGTCCACACCGTCCACCAGGATCTTGATATAGGAGTAGGCGGAGTACTCCCCTACCATGGGTTGTTCACTCGAGATCCGAAGCTTTTCAAGATTGAAGAACGGCTGATACACTCCCAGTTCCTTGCACACCAGCAGATCCTGTGAAGCCTGTGCACCCTCAAACTGATAACCCCTGTGCTCCATGTCCTTCATCCGTTCCAGCACCTGGGAGACGACCGGCGAGGATTTATCGATGTCCGGACGGATGCGCCGCACCACATCCAGTACCGCGCTACGCCCTGAAATCTCGGAGATCAGGAAGCGCCTGTCGTTGCCGATGGTGGCCGGATCGATATGTTCGTATGTCGACGAACGCTTTTTGATCGCGTCGACGTGCATCCCCGCTTTGTGACTGAACGCCGACGTCCCCACAAAAGGTTCTCCCGCGGGCAAGGTGAGATTGGAGATGTCCGCCATCCGCCGGGTCGTGGGGGTCAACAGCCGGAGCCGGTCTTCCGGGATGCACCGATACCCCATCTTGCCCTGGAGGTTGCCGATGATCGCGGACAGGCTGGCGTTGCCGCACCGTTCTCCGATGCCGTTGAAGGTGCCCTGTACATGGGTCGCACCGGCCTGTACGGCCAGTACCGAGTTGGCGACCGCCAGCCCACAGTCGTTGTGGCAGTGGATGCCGATGCGAACCTCCGGATAAGCCGCCACGGATGCGGATACGCAGGTGATGATTTCATCGGGCAGTGCGGACCCATTGGTATCGCACAGCACCAGGCTTTCCGCACCGGCTTTAGCAGCCGATCGCAGGCAGTCAGCCGTATAATCGGGATTGTCCCGCCAGGCTTCGAAATAGTGCTCCGCGTCAAAGATGACGCGCTTTCCGTTGTCGCGGAAAAACGAGACCGTGTCGGCGATGATCTCCAGGTTTTCGGCCAGGTCGGTCCGCAGGATTTCGCGGACTTCCACATCCCATACCTTGCCGAACACCACGATGACCGGAGTGTCCGCCTCCAGCATCGCAGTCAGATTGGAGTCCTGCGAGGCAGCCGTTCCTTTGCGCCGGGTCGATCCGAACGCACACAGCAAGGTATTTTGCATATTGGGTTTGCGCTGCGCGTACTGCGCAAAGAATTCGCGGTCCTTCGGATTGGAGCCCGGATTGCCGGCTTCGATGTACCCGACCCCGATCCCCACCAGCGAGTCTAGAATGGCAAACTTGTCGTTGATGGAAAAGGAAACCCCTTCAGCCTGGGCACCGTCGCGCAGTGTCGTGTCCAGAATCTCTACGTGCTTCCCCGCTTGATCCGTACCTGCCATTTCACACCTCGCTTTCTCCCGGCCGGAGTCCGGTCCGGGTCATGGGTTGTGACAACCGGAAGGTTGTCGCGGCGGCCTCCGGTTGCGGTGGCCGCCTGTTAACAGGATACGTGGTGGACCGCACGGTTGCAATCACGGACCGGATGGTTATTCTTCACGCTTTCTGCCCATCCCCTGCCGTCTGACAACCCCCGCGATCTGTTCTATAATGTTGTTTCGGGCGGCTCTGGAACCGCCGGAATCGCACGGACGGGACCCCTGCAGGCTCCCATTCGTCGGAAAGGATGTGTCCAGCTCGCATGATCATGGCCTTTGAGCAGATCGAAAAGTCCTATTTTGACCGGACGATCCTGCAGAGTGTCTCCTTCCGCCTTGACGCCGGATCCAGAATCGGATTGATCGGACCCAACGGATGCGGCAAAACCACCTTGCTCCGGATCGCGGAAGGGCTGGAGTCGCCAGATATGGGATCGGTGGTCCGCTCCGCCGGGATCCTGACCGGTTATCTCTCCCAGGATGTCGACGAAGCCTGGGATCCGGATCAATCTCCCTTGTCCAACCGCGAACTGGAGCGGCTGGAGTCCCAACTGCGCCATCTGGAGCACACCCTCGCGGCCACCGGAGACGATCCGGTGGAACACCGTCGGCTGATGGAGGCCTATACGGCGGCGACCGCCCGTTTTGAAACACGGGGTGGCTACGATTACGAGCGCAATATGAAACTCACCCTGGACGGATTGGGATTGGCCGGGGACGTGCTCCAACGTCCGCTGTCTTCCCTGTCCGGAGGCGAGCGCATGCGTGTCCGTCTGGCGCGCCTGTTGCTGCTGGAACCGGATCTTCTGCTCCTGGACGAACCCACCAACCATTTGGACATGGCTGCGCTGGAGTGGCTTGAGCAGTATATCGCCCATTTCCGGGGTGCGGTATTGGTGGTTTCGCACGACCGGGCCTTCCTCGACCGCACGGTCAACGGCATCATAGAGCTGTCGAACGGGCTTATTCGCGAGGGAACGGGCAACTATACCGCCTACATGGAACAGAAGAAGCTGGAGGAGGAGACCCGCTTGCGCGAAATGGCGCGGCTGGAACGAGAAATCGAACGGCAGCAGGGCGTCGTGCAGACCATGTTGTCCCACCGCAAGATGTCCGCCTACCACGCGCGTGAAAAGGTGGTGCGCAAGCTGTCCGACGCGCTCGCCGGAAAAGCCGCGTCTCTGAACACCCGGCGCGGCCCGTCGATGCGGATTCGATTTTTGCCCGAACAAGGTGTGCCGGACGCTTCCCGCGTCTTGATCCGGGCCGAAGACCTGTCAATGGGATATGGGGAGCAACCCCTCTTTACGGGGGCAGGGTTTGTACTGCGCGCGGATGACCGCACTGCGCTGGTCGGACCAAATGGGTGCGGCAAGACCACGTTGCTCCGGATTCTGCTCGGAGAAGAGACCGCCCTTTCCGGTCAGGTCTGGCTTTCAGGCACCGCGCGAATGGGCTATATGGGTCAGTTCGCTTCCTTTGTAGACGAGAATCATACGGTAGAGGAAGAGGTCGAAGCCGTCACCCAGATGGGGACCTATGGCGTTCGATCCCTGCTCGCCCGGTTCGGGTTCCGGGACACCGATCTCAAAAAGAAGCTCCACGTGCTGTCCGGCGGAGAGCGTTCCCGGCTTTACTTGTGCATCCTGTTGGAGAATACACCCGACGTGCTGCTGCTGGACGAACCCAC
>LSQX01129843.1_pt1 | contig 19971 bp, 20 predicted proteins | sample 654561 | NCBI WGS metagenome assembly LSQX01 (sample SAMN04489861, study PRJNA283612) | anaerobic digester metagenome | isolation source: 4 biogas reactors fed with cattle manure at either 37C or 55C with and... | place: Denmark: Kongens Lyngby | collected 2014
CGCTGGAACCGCCTGAAAGGATTTCAACTGCTAACCCTCGTGGTCAATAACGTTAAATTCCAAGACGGCGAACAAGTAATGGAGCAATCAGACAGGAAAACCGCCTGATGCTCGTACACCAGATTTGACCATAACTCCGAAGTGTATCTATTGTCGTAAACAGCGTTTAACGGTTTTTTTTGTTAAAAGTACGCTAGAATCTATTTGTGCTGTCAAACAGCCTTTAAGCATGCGTTTTAGCTTAGAATAAAGGCGTAGTATTACGTTTGGCTCATTGTTCGCTGCGTCAAAGGCATGAAAGCTTTAGAGCAGAATCAGCCAATTGCAAATCCAAAGATTTGGTTGTTCTAAGGTTTGTATTAAAAAAGCCGCACTGGGTGCGGCTTTTTTTTACGCGTAATACGTTATTTGCCTTCGGGCTTAATGATGAGCAAGTCACAATCTGAGTTTTCTAGAACGCGCTCTGCCGTATTACCGATCAGTGCGTTCTCAATATTGCCGCGTGAGATAGCACCCATAACCAGCAAATTGACATTTTTGTTTTTAACAAACTGAGGTACTGCTTCTTCAGTAACCCCTCTGAGTAAAAACTGCTGCTCATTACTAATGTCATACTGACCAAGTAAATCGTTAAAAGCTTGCTTATGGCGTTGTTCGGTATTTTCCAAATAAGAATCGTAAGAAACCACTAGCTCAGCTTCAAAAACCAAGGATCTTGGCAGGGGGTTGTAGCTGTGGACAAAATACGTCTGCATGCTGAGCTCCTCGCCCAGTAGTTTGGCTACATTAATTAAGTTGTGATCCAGTGATGCAGGCTTGTCTGCTGAATGAACGGGATCAAGTGCTGTAGCAATATTCTTAGGGTTCCACTCGCCGCTGCGAACGAGCCATAGTGGGACAGGGCAGAAACGGATTAATTGCCAGCTGGTGTTGTTAAATAATAGGCGATGCAGCGTACCGTGCGTAGTTGCATTGCGCAGTAACAGATCCGGCTTAAGTTCTTCTACATGCTTAAGGATTTCTGCGTACAACGGCTTGCCCCAACGAGCTTTGGTGGTTACTTCAATGCCTTGCTCGCGTAGTGGGGCGGCGAGCGATTCCAGCCAATCAAGACGTTCGGTCAGTAAAGCTGTACGCGCTCTTTTCTGGGTATCTTTATCGCTAAAAAAGCCATCTTCTAAGGCTTGGTTATGATCGCAAATGAGTAGCTCAACAGCGGCTTTTGTCTGAGAAGCCAGCCAAGCGGCACGCTCGAGCGAAGGTTGTGAGTTTTTAGCGGTAGGATCAATAACCACTAATAATTGTTTTAGCTGCATGTCTACTCCTGATATTGCTGATGGCTGCTAGGTCTGCACTAATGACTTTCGGCAAACAGCTGTTGTTTGTCAATAGTCGATTCATAGCTATAAAATCTATAAAAGTATATCATTAGCGCGCACTTAAAATATGGAATTAAGTATGGGGCTTGAAAACATATGTGTCGAGTTTTTAAACAGTGCAACACGATTGGCTAAGCGGTTAAGGAATAAGCGGTTAAGGAAGGTGGCTGGTGAAAGAGCGCGCACAAAACCTGTTAAAAACGATTCAGACAGATATTTTAAGCAACCGTTTGATTTTACCCTCTTTGCCAGAAGTGGCGATACGGGTGCGAGAGCTGGCCGCCGATTCAGACTGCTCAGTCTCTGTATTGGAGCGTGAGGTAGCTAAGGATGCAGCGATAGCAGCGCGTCTCATCAAGGTGGCTAATAGCTCTGCTTTGCGGCGCGGCATCCCTGTCACGGCGCTAAAACAAGCAATAATGAGTCTGGGGTTCAATCAGGTACGCTCGCTGGTGACCCAGCTGGCTATTTTACAAACCATGCGTGGCAGTAAAGATACTGCACGTTTGCAGGGGTTCGTTGCCAGCGGCTTACATATCAGTGCGCTGTGCCACAACTTGGCAGCACAGCATGTAGGTCTTGATGCAGAGTTGGCTTCTTTGGGTGGATTGTTACACGATATTGGCAAGCTGCCTTTGCGTGATTTCTTGTTGCAGCGAGTGGAACTTTCGAAGCTAGAGCGTTTGCAGTTTGAGTTGGTTTTGCATCCTTATGTGGGTGCAATGTTGTTAAAACATTGGGGCATGACGGGTGAGCTTGTGCAGATGGCGCGCTGGCATGAGGCGGTGTTGCGTGAAACAGGCAAGGCAGAGCCTGATTATGTAGACGTAGTTATTGCCGCCAATATCTTGCACTACGGGACGCAAAAAGGGCGTTATGCCAAGTACGCTGAAATGAGCATTCCGGCGATAATCAAATGCACAAGCAAGAGCACGGATGCGTTAAATGTCAGCCAAGCTGAGCAGCGAATGCAGCTCAGTCAAGCATTGGCCAGTGCTTAGTCTTTGAGTATGCGTAAAGGACTGCTGTTCAGAGCTTTACGTGTCCCCAAAAAACCCGCCATATTAATCAGCAGTGCGCCAAGCAGTGGCAGCAGTATTAACCAAGGGTGGGGTTGCCAGCTGAGCTTGAAAACGAACTGATACAGCAGCCAGCTGGTTAGCTCGCAACCCAACCATGCCAGCACGCCGCTGACCAATCCCAAAGTGGAAAATTCGTACATATTCACTTTCAGTAGTAGCTTTTTGGGTGTTCCCAGTGCGCGCAATAATGCACCTTGATGAATGCGGCTGGCGAGTGTGCTCTGCACGCCGGCAAGCAATACAGTGATGCCGGCAGCCAGTACAAAGAGCAATATAAACTCTACTGCCAAAGTGACCTGAGCCAAAATAGCTCGTAGTTGGCTAAGCAACGCTTCAATCCGCAATAAACTTACCGCTGGGAAGTTCTGGTTTAATTGGCGCAGCTGTGTGTCTTGTTCGGGTGCTAAATAAAAGCTGGTAATCCATGTGTAGGGCACATTACCAAGCTGTTCAGGTGCAAAAATCACAAAGAAATTCGGCTGCATACTGCCCCAGTCCACGGAGCGAAAATTGCTCACCTGACTTTCAATGATTTGCCCGCCTAAATTAAAAGTGACCCTATCGCCAAGCTGCAAGTCAAGACGTTCGGCGAGCTCTTGTTCCACGGATATTTCGATAATCTCGCTTGGAGGATTGCCAGAATTTGACCACCACTGTCCGGCGGTAATCTGGTTGTCTTTGGGCACCTGGGTGCTCCAGGTTAGGTTCAGATCCCGCTGTACGGTACTTAGCGCGCGTGAGTCTGGGTCAAGGCGATCTAACACAGGCTGATCATTAATATGCGTCAGTCGGCCCGGGGTCATGGGATAAAATTCAGCAATCTGTGGGCTGATGCTGTGCAGTTGCTGGGCAAAGTCAGCCTGCTCATGGGGCATGATATTGAAGGCAAAGTGATTGGCGGCTTGCTCAGGAAGTTGCTGTTGCCAGTTCTCTAGCAGCTCGGAACGCAGCAGCACCACCAGAGCCATGGCGAAAATAATCAAAGCAAAAGCCAGGATTTGCCCTACGGCCAAGAACGGGTTGCGTAACAAGTGGCCTAAGCCTAAACGCCAAGCGAGGTTGCGACGAGCTAACAGGGCGGTGAGACGCTTAAGCAACAATAAAATACCTGCCCCCAAAACTAAGGCAAAGGCTAAACCGCCAAATAAAAGAATCAGCGTTAGGCGCAAGTCTAAACTTAAGCGCCACATAATCAGCGCTAGAGCAGCGATGGCTAGTGAGTAAACCAGCCAGCTAGCAGTGGGCATGGGCTGTAAATCACGACGTAATACCCGTAAAGGCGATACCTGTCCTAGCGCTATCAGCGGTGGCAAACCAAAACCCAATAGGCTGATTAAACCGGTAAAAAGAGCGGTTAAGCTAGCGCCTAGCCCGGCTGGGGGAATGTCTTCAGGCAGCAAGTCGGCCAGTAACGCAAATAAAGCCTGCTGACCAAACCAACCTAAAACAATAGCAATGAGGCTGGCGAGCACGCCAAGCAGTAAAAGTTGCAGGCTAAATAGCAATAGGGTTTGGCAGCGTGATAAGCCAAAGCAACGCAGTAAGGCGGCATGGTCATAACGCTTGTTGGCAAAATTACTGGCTGATAAGGCGATACTGACGCAGGCCAATAAAATAGCGGCAAGACTCGCAAGGTTTAGATATTGCTGAGCTCGCTCTAGGGCGTTGTTAAGCTGTGGATTACCATCGCTAAGCTGTTCTATTTTTTGCTGGGGAGCTAACAGGGGTTCGATTGTTTCGCTATAGCGCGCTAATGCTTGGCTGTCTCCACGCCACAGCAAGCGGTAATGAATACGACTGCCGGGTTGAATCGCCTGAGTGGCAGCTAAATCAGCTTGATGCATGATGACTCTGGGCGTAAATGCAGAAAAGCCGCCGGCACTATCAGGCTCAAAAGTTAAAATCCGGCGCGCAATCAACTCGGTTGCGCCGATTTCTATGCTGTCACCGGGTTGAATGTCGAGCACGTTAAACAGTTGGGTGTCCAGCCATGCCTCGCCTGGGGCAGGGCGTCCGCCGATTTGTTCTGTATCGCCTAATTGCAGGCTGGATTTTAACGCGCCGCGCAGTGGGTAGTGGTCGTCTACCGCTTTGATGCTGGCCAGATGCATCCCTTGCTCACTGCTGAGCATGGTAGCAAAGCTCACTGTGCGCGCGGGTTCCAAGCCAAGCGCTAAACCCTGTTCGATAAGACGCTCATTCGCGGCGATACTGCCACTGACCACCAAGTCCGCGGCTAAAAACTCACTGGCTCTGAGCTGCATGGCTTGATGTAGGCGATCAGCAAAATGGGCGATGGTGCTGCTGCTGGCAACTGCGACAATTAAGGCAAAAAATAAGGTGTACAACTCGGGGGAGCGCAGTTCGCGCAAACTTTGTTTGATGGCGAGACTGAAGATAGTCAGAAAGCGTATTTTCATGCGTTGTCTACCAAACGACCGCCTTCAAGCTGAATTTGCCGTGCACAACGCTGCGCCAAGCGCTCATCGTGGGTAACCAGTACCAGTGTGGTGCCCTGAGCTTGGTTGAGCTCAAACAACAACTCAGTAATCACTTCGCCTGTTTGGCTGTCTAAATTGCCAGTTGGCTCATCAGCAAACAAAATTTTAGGCTCAGCAGCAAAGGCACGGGCAATGGCAACGCGCTGTTGTTCACCGCCTGAGAGTTGACGTGGATAATGGTCCAGTCGCGCCTCTAAACCGACCTGCTGCAATAGAAGCGTTGCTTGTTGTCGTGCGTGCTTGTGGCTTTTAAGCTCTAGCGGCAACATCACGTTTTCTAGCGCATTAAGGCTGTCCAAAAGCTGAAAGGATTGAAAAACAAAGCCCACGTGCTCGGCTCGCACCAGTGCGCGTTGATCTTCATCGAGCTCGGTAAGTGATTTTCCTGCGAGGTTGATTTTTCCACTGCTAGGCAGATCCAGTCCCGCTAATAAACCCAGTAAAGTAGATTTTCCCGAGCCAGAGCGGCCAACAATGGCTAAACTATCGCCTTGCTGAAGGGTCAGTGACATCTCTTGCAAGATAGTTAGAGGTTGTCCACTGACTGTTACGGTTTTACTAAGGTTTTCGGCGTGCAAAATAGATTCTGACATGAGGTTCCTGATGCGTAAGTTACACTTACTGATTTTTACTTGGTTACTTTTTTGGGTTGTGCCGAGTGTTTATGGACAAACGATTTTAGTGGTTGGCGACAGTATTAGTGCAGCCTACGGGCTTGAAATAGAGCGAGGCTGGGTAGCGTTATTACAGCAGCGCTTAACAGAGCGTGGGTTATCTTATCAGGTTGTTAACGCTTCTATAAGTGGTGATACCAGCGCAGGTGGACGTAATCGGTTACCAGCGTTGCTGGAGCAGCACCAGCCTAGCCTAGTGCTGATTGAGCTGGGTGGTAATGATGGATTGCGCGGTTTGCCGCTGTCTAATCTGCAGGATAATCTTCGTGCCATGGTGCAGCTTGCTAAACAGCAGGAGGCACAGGTTATGCTGTTAGGTATGCGCATCCCGCCTAACTACGGAACCCGTTACACCGAGGAGTTTTATCAGGTCTTCCAGCATGTTGCTGAGCTAGAGTCGGTACTTGTGGTGGATTTTTTCCTCGAGGGTGTGGGGGGCGTGCCGGGCATGGTTCAAGCCGATGGCATTCACCCGACTGAACAAGCGCAAGCTATTTTGCTGGACAATGCTTGGCCAATCCTAGAGAAGGCGATCGATTTGGTGCGCTAGAGGCTATTTTCGTTTAGAGGCGCTAACTAGGGTGAGTAGAGGTGTACTTTGGCGGCTGTTTTGTTGTTTAACTTTAAGGTAATGTAGCGCAGCTAAAATTATTGTTTGAGAACAGTTGTTTTTTATTTTTAAGGGCTAGTCTGTGGTGAGAATTTTACAAGTAGTAACTCAAGTAACGCTTGGTATGTGCATGCTGCAAAGTGTTTCCGCAGCGCAGTTTCCACTGCCGACAGAGGGTGACATTATTGGCGAGGTGCAAACACGTATTGCGCTGTACGAAGATACCTTCGCTGATATTGGCAAAGCGCTGGATTTTGGCTATTTAGAGATGGTTGCCGCCAATCCACACGTAGACGCTTGGTTGCCGGGTGAAGGAGTCGAAATTACCTTGCCGTCAAAATATATTTTGCCCGCAGGTGCGCGCAGTGGCATCGTAATGAATTTGGCCGAGTATCGATTGTATTACTACCCGAAAGACAAGCCTGTTGTATATACCTTCCCCTTGGGTATTGGTCGCGAAGGCTGGAGTTCGCCCATCAGCGAAACGCGCATTGTGATGAAAACCCCAAACCCAGGCTGGACACCGCCTAAATCCATTTTGCGCGAACACGAAGAAGCCGGTGACCCTCTACCAGCCTATGTGCCGCCTGGGCCAGATAACCCGCTAGGGCCGTACAAAATGACTTTGGCTTTGCCGGGTTACTTGATTCATGGCTCTAACAAAAAATTCGGTATCGGTATGCGCGTCAGTCATGGCTGTTTCCGCATGTTAAATCACAACGTGTTAGAGTTGGCGGGCTTGGTGCAAGTAGGGGAATCGGTACGCATTATTAATGAACCTTACAAGTTGGGCTTTAAGGGCAAGCAGCTTTATTTGGAAGCGCACACGCCGCTGGATGATCATGGCCAGCCTTCGGTGGTGGATAAGCACGCCATGGTAATGCAGTTATTGCTCGCCAATGAAGGGCTGCAGGATAGAGCTAATATTGATTGGGACAGGTTGCGTGAAGTAGTTGCCGAGGAAACGGGGATTCCTGAAGTCATAGGTGAACTTATTTGATAAATGCTTGTTTTGCTAGGCTGTCAGCGATAATTATGTTGACATAAATAAAGCGGCATCTATAATGTGCGCCCCATATAGGCACATAGCTCAGCTGGTTAGAGCACCACCTTGACATGGNNTCGAATCCAATTGTGCCTACCAAATTGATGGAGAAAGGCCGCGCATGCGGCCTTTTTTCTTATTAAGCTAGATTTCCAGTGACTCCGGTTTGTTGGCTTGGATATATCCCAGCTTTCACTGTATGGCAGCTGTGCTGACAGATCGCTCTTACTGGCTCATCCCAACCCAAGTGACCTTTGGTAGCGGTCACCACTAGGAGAGGAGGCGCCATGCCCGTTATTACCCTTCCTGACGGAAGTCAGCGTTCGTACGAACATCCCGTATCCATTTTAGACGTAGCGCAGTCCATTGGCGCAGGTTTGGCCAAAGCGACTGTAGCAGGTCGTGTGAATGGTCGCTTGCTGGATGCCTGTGACATTATCAGCGAAGACTCAACGTTGCAGATAATCACGCCCAAGGATCAAGAAGGTCTCGAGATTATTCGCCACTCTTGCGCGCATTTAATCGGGCATGCGGTTAAACAGCTCTTTCCAGAAGCAAAAATGGTGATCGGACCGGTCATTGAAGATGGCTTTTATTACGATATTGCTATCGAGCGTCCTTTTAACCCTGAAGATTTGGAAGCCATTGACAAGCGCATGCGCGAGCTGATCGCGCAAGATTATGACGTCATCAAAAAATTAACTCCGCGCGCAGAAGTTATCCAGGTGTTCGAGCAGCGTGGCGAGGATTATAAGCTACGTCTAATCGAAGATATGCCCGAAGAGACCGAGATGGGGCTATATCATCACCAAGAGTATGTGGATATGTGCCGTGGTCCGCACGTGCCCAATACGCGTTTTTTAAAGCACTTTAAATTAACCCGTTTTTCTGGTGCCTACTGGCGTGGTGACTCGCAAAACGAGCAGTTGCAACGTATTTATGGCACAGCTTGGGCAGATAAAAAGCAGTTAGCAGAGTACCTCAAGCGTATTGAAGAGGCAGAAAAACGCGATCACCGCAAACTCGGTAAGCGTCTTGATCTGTTCCATATGCAAGAAGAAGCCGCAGGCATGGTGTTTTGGCACCCCAAAGGCTGGACGCTATATCAGGTGCTTGAGCAATACATGCGTAAAGTGCAGAACGATAATGGTTATCAAGAAATTCGCACCCCGCAAATTGTGGACCGCATCCTGTGGGAAAAATCCGGCCACTGGGCTAACTATGCTGACAATATGTTTATTACTGAGTCAGAAGCGCGCGACTACGCTATTAAGCCGATGAACTGTCCCTGTCACGTGCAGGTGTATAACCAAGGGCTGAAAAGTTACCGTGAATTGCCACTACGGCTAGCCGAGTTTGGTGCCTGCCATCGTAACGAGCCTTCAGGTGCACTGCATGGCATTATGCGGGTACGCGGCTTTACACAGGATGATGCACACATTTTCTGTACCGAAGATCAGATGCAGAAAGAGTCCGCTGACTTTATTCGTTTAACGCAGCAGGTATATGCCGATTTTGGCTTTACCGATATCGAGCTTAAGTTGTCGACACGTCCAGAGCAGCGTATCGGCTCGGAAGAGCAGTGGGATAAAGCCGAAGCAGCATTAAAGGCGGCTCTAGAGAGCGCTGGCTTAGAGTATGAACTACAGCTGGGCGAAGGTGCGTTCTACGGACCGAAAATTGAGTTCTCTCTGCGCGACTGTTTAGGTCGGGTATGGCAGTGCGGAACACTACAGCTGGATTTTAACTTGCCTGTGCGCCTAGGCGCCGAGTTTGTTAATGAGGAAAACAGTCGTGAGCATCCAGTGATGTTGCATCGCGCTATTCTGGGTTCGTTTGAACGCTTTATTGGTATTTTAATCGAGCATTACGAAGGTGCGTTCCCTGCGTGGCTAGCGCCAACTCAGGCGGTGATTATGAATATCAGTGAGAGGCAGAGTGAGTTTGCGCTTGAAGTTGAAAAAACATTGCGCGAGAAAGGCTTCCGCGTAAAAACTGACCTGCGTAACGAGAAAATCGGCTTTAAAATTCGTGAGCACACTTTACAAAAAGTACCTTTCTTGTTGGTGGTAGGTGATAAAGAAGTTGAGAGTCGACAGGTGGCTGTGCGTACCCGTTGTGGCAAGAACCTAGACTCATTGAGCCTAGATGAATTCATTGCCACACTCGAAGCCAGCATTGCACTGCGTGGTCGTGTGGAATAAGTTGTTTTAACTCGCAGTTAATAAAACGCCCCATTGCTATACAGTAGTGGGGCGTTTTTACATTGCCGTTAACACCGGGAAAATCCCAATCGCGCAAGAGTTGCGATCCCACAGAGTATCTACCGGTCATTGCGTTCCTGCAGAAGCCTGCGAGGTTGGATTAAAGCCAGCGCAGTAGGCGCAAGAGTGCTAGTTGCACTATTGCCAAAATACCCAGCCCAACACAGGCCAAAATAAAGCCTGGTTCAGACTCGCCGCCCGGAATGCCGCCTAAATTAATCCCCAGCAAGCCTGTGACAAAACTTAATGGTAAGAAAAAAGCGGTGATCAGGGTGAGTAAATAAATGGTACGTCCGCTACGTTCTTCACGCTGACGCTTTTCGGCCTCTAAAATAAACCCAACACGTTCTCTACTTAAATCCAGCTCTTCAAGACTGCGGATAGTGCTGTTGTGGATTTCGCCCAGTTGTGCCTTGACGTTGTGGTTAAATTCCTCTGTTTGTACGCGCTGTAACACGCTAAATAAGTCTCGCATCGGAATTAGGTAGCGGCGCAAGTTAGCACTATCGCGCCGTAGCTGTAGCATCTGCTTTTGATTGGTGCGAAAGCGAATGTCCTGCACCATGGACTCTTCCTGGGTATCAATGAAATCGGCTAACTGCTCAACCAGAACATCAATGTCTTGAGCGCTGGTTTTAAGGATTGCTGTGAGCAATTCGGTCGTGGTTCTGGGGCCGGTATTTTGCTCGAAACTTTGCTCCAGTTCAGCATCAGGGTAGGCATCGGCGTGCGCAAAACTAAGCAGTAATTGATCTTTGACCAAAATACGCAGCGATAAGAGCGCGCTGTTCTCTAGCGAGTAATTACGGGCTAGCACCCGTGAAAACAGTAGCAGCGTTTGGTCATGATGCTCAAGCAAGCGTGGGCGGGTGCCTTTAGCCAGTAACAGTTGTCGCTCAAGCTCGCTCACTTGACTTGTGTGCTGCAGCCAGTCTTGGGTATCCAGATTGTCCTTATCCCAGTGTAGCCACAATTTTTGTTGCGCTTGGAGCTGTAAGCCTGCTAACTCGCTGCGTTGTAACGGTCGTGCACCGCCGTTGCCGTCCAGTAAAAAGCCAAATACTAGACCGGATTCCTGTTGTTGCATGGCAGGGCCTCATAGTGAGCTACCTGTAGTAAGACTACTTTACGTGTTTTTCGTAATTCGAGCACGGTTGTTTGCTGATATCAATAGCATCCTGCAGCCTCAGTATGGTGGGGCGTGCTAAGATTCATGCGTGTAGGATCAGTCCAGTTAATGCTATAGAATCGCCAGTGAGTGATTGTTTTTAAAGAGCGACTTGCGAAAAGAGTCGATAGGATATAAAATCCGCGCTCTATTTAGATTAGGTTCCTCGTGCAGATTGATGTGCGCAAGGGATAGCAACACAAGTAATATGGCAGTGACTGTTGGCTTGCAAACAAGTCAAATGTAAGCAAGGTCTGCTATGTTTTTCGGCGAAATCGCCAAAATTTGGAGTGAGAATTATCAAGCGAGATATGAGACAAGACAGACGTTCTGCCAATAAGGCACCGATTAATGAAAATATTACTGCTCGTGAAGTCCGATTGATTGGAGCAGAGGGCGAGCAGATCGGGGTCGTCTCGATTGCTGAAGCACTAGCAGCCGCTGAAGAGGCGCGCTTAGACTTAGTGGAAATTTCTCCTGATGCAGCGCCACCTGTGTGCCGCATCATGGATTACGGCAAGCATTTGTTTGAAAAGAAAAAACAACAAGCGCAAGCGCGTAAGAACCAAAAGCAAATTCAAGTAAAAGAAGTGAAGTTTCGTCCTGGGACGGACGTAGGGGATTATCAGGTAAAACTACGCAACCTGATACGTTTCCTAGAAGAAGGGGACAAGACCAAGGTCACTTTGCGTTTCCGCGGTCGTGAGATGGCTCACCAGGAGCTGGGTATGGATCTGTTAAAACAGGTTGAAAATGACCTGATTGAGTACGGCACCGTAGAACAGCATCCTAAGATGGAAGGACGCCAACTAACAATGGTCATCGCTCCCAAAAAGAAGAAGTAACCCCAAATGGTTTAGCTGCTTAGCAGCTATGCTTGGGCATAGGCAGGCCCCAAGGTTACTGTATTATTAATTTTGAATGCGGAGTTCAAACATGCCAAAGATGAAGACAAAAAGCGGCGCTAAAAAGCGCTTCAAAGCGACAGCAAACGGTTTTAAGCACAAACATGCTTTCAAAAGCCATATCTTAACCAAGATGACTACCAAGCGTAAGCGTCAGCTGAGAGGTACCAGTCAGGTACACCCATCAGATGTTGCAAGCGTTGAACGTATGTTACGTGTTCGTTAATTGGTAGGAGAGAGTAAGTTATGGCTCGTGTAAAAAGTGGTGTTCAGGCTCGTCGCCGTCACAAGAAAATTTTAAAACTTGCTAAAGGTTACTACGGCGCACGTTCACGTACGTTCCGTATTGCCAAGCAAGCGGTTATCAAAGCTGGTCAGTATGCATACCGTGACCGTCGTCAGCGTAAGCGTCAGTTCCGCGCTCTGTGGATTGCTCGTATTAACGCTGGTGCACGTATCAATGGTTTGTCTTACAGCCGTTTCATTGCCGGCTTGAAAAAAGCTTCCATTGAAATTGATCGTAAGGTATTGGCCGACTTAGCGGTAAACGAAAAAGCAGCATTTGCAGTTATTGTTGAGAAAGCCAAAGCTAGCCTAGCTTGATGCTTTTTTAGTAATACAGCGTTATTGCTTTTGATAAGGGAAGGGCCTCGGCTCTTCCCTTATTTCGTTAAAACAGTCTATTTAATGTTTTTAGAGCATCCTGCAAAGATACAGAGCGTTTTGCACGATTCTCTGGAGTTTATCGATGGAAAATATTCAGCAGTTAGTCAGCCAAGCGTTGACGGCTATTAATGGCAGCAACGATATGCCTGCGTTAGAGCAGTTGCGGGTGCAGTACTTGGGTAAAAAAGGCGAGTTAACTCAACTAATGAAACAGTTGGGCGGCTTATCGGCCGAAGAGCGTCCGAAAGCAGGGGCTTTGATTAACCAAGCAAAAGATCAAGTGCAGAATGCTATTGCCCAGCGCAAAGCAGGTCTTGAAAGTGCAGCTTTGGCCCAAAAATTAGCAGCTGAAACCATTGATGTGACACTGCCCGGTCGTGGTCAGCAATCCGGTGGCTTGCATCCCGTGACACGTACGTTGGAGCGCATTGAGCATTTTTTCAGTCACATTGGCTATGGTGTTGAAGTTGGACCTGAGGTTGAGGATGACTATCACAACTTTGAAGCACTGAATATTCCTGAGCATCATCCAGCTCGTGCTATGCACGATACCTTTTACTTTAATGGCAGCATGGTTTTGCGCACGCATACCTCTCCGGTACAGGTGCGTACCATGGAAAACCAATCGCCGCCCATTCGTATTATTTGTCCGGGGCGTGTCTATCGTTGCGACTCAGATATCACCCATTCGCCGATGTTCCATCAGGTCGAAGGTTTGGTGATTGATAAAGACATCAGTTTTGCCGACCTTAAAGGCACTATTGAAGAGTTCTTGCGCGTGTTCTTTGAAAAAGATCTAGGCGTGCGTTTCCGTCCTTCATTCTTCCCCTTTACTGAGCCTTCCGCTGAAGTGGATATGCAGTGCGTAATGTGTGATGGCGAAGGCTGTCGCGTGTGTAAGCACACCGGCTGGCTGGAAGTGATGGGTTGCGGCATGGTGCATCCGAACGTGTTGCGCATGTCAGGTATTGAGCCAGAAGAGTTTAGCGGATTTGCTTTTGGTATGGGTGTCGAGCGTTTGGCCATGTTGCGTTATGGCGTTAATGATTTACGCCTGTTCTTCGACAATGATCTGCGGTTTTTAGCGCAGTTTCGTTAATTGAGCATCGTTTAAGGAGAACAGTATGAAATTTAGTGAGCAGTGGTTACGCAGTTTGGTTGAGCCCAAAGTCGAGCGTGATGAATTAGTCGCCCGCCTTTCTATGGCTGGCTTAGAAGTTGACGCTGTTGAGCCAGTCGCAGGCGAATTTACTGGCGTGGTGGTTGGCGAGGTGCTTGAAGTCAGTCAGCATCCAGACGCGGATAAACTCAGTGTGTGCCAAGTCAGTGATGGTAAAGATACCGTGCAGGTGGTCTGTGGTGCACCTAATGTGCGTGCAGGATTAAAAGTGCCTTTTGCCCAAGTGGGTGCTGTGCTGCCGGGCGATTTTAAAATTAAAAAAGCCAAGCTGCGCGGTGTTGAGTCGCTGGGCATGCTGTGTTCAGCCGATGAGCTTAAAGTCAGTGATGATAACGAAGGGTTGTTGGAGTTGGCGGATGATGCGCCGGTCGGTCAGTGTGTTCGTGAGTACTTGAACCTCAATGATGCATGCATCGAAGTTGATCTCACCCCCAACCGTGGTGATTGCTTGTCATTAACGGGTTTAGCGCGTGAAGTTGGTGCGCTCTATAACCAGCCTGTGCAGTTTCCTGAAATTAATGCAGTACCTGCCAGCCATGATAAGCAAATCAGTATTGAGTTGTTAGCGCCGCACGCCTGCCCACGGTATGTGGGTCGAGTGATTCGCGGGGTCGATTTAACGCAGCCTACTCCAGCATGGATGAAAACGCGTTTAGAGCGTAGCGGCGTGCGCAGCATTGATCCAGCTGTGGATGTGACCAACTATGTCATGTTAGAGCTGGGGCAGCCCATGCATGCTTTTGATTTGGCGCAGATTAATGGCGGTATTCGCGTGCGTATGGCCGAGCAAGCAGAAAAAATCATTTTGCTTGACGGACAAGAAATCAAACTGAATACAGATACGCTTGTGATCGCCGATCATCAACAAGCCTTGGCTATTGCTGGGGTGATGGGCGGTGAGAATAGCGGTGTTAATGTAGAGAAAACCAAAGACTTGTTTTTAGAGAGCGCATTTTTTGCACCCTTGGCGGTCGCAGGCATAGCGCGTTCTTATGGCTTGCATACAGATGCCTCACATCGTTTTGAGCGTGGTGTGGATTGGCAGTTGGCAGAGCGTGCCATACAGCGTGCTACAGAGCTGTTGTTGCAAATGGTGGGTGGTGAGGCAGGGCCTGTTATTATCGCGCAGAGTGCTGAGCACTTGCCGCAGCCTGCCGTAGTTTCCTTGCGTGCAGAGCGTGTTAACAGCATGTTTGGTTTGCAGTTATCCGATAACGAAATCGAGCAGTTACTGGCTCCGCTTGGCTTGCAGTTAGATAAGCAAGCAGCAGGGCAATGGCAAGTCGCCGTGCCCAGTCACCGCTTTGATATCAGCATTGAAGTGGATTTGATTGAAGAAGTGGGGCGCTTATATGGTTACGAGCGCTTGCCTGTGCGTTATCCTGCAGCGCGTTTAGCGCCGCAACCACAGCCAGAGGCGCAAGCCAGTGTGCCTGTGCTGAGTCGTTTATTGGCGAGTCGCGGCTATCAAGAAGCCATCACTTACAGTTTTATTGATCCTGATAGCTATGCTTTATTTCACCCTGAGCAGCCAGCACTAGTATTAGATAATCCAATTTCAGCAGAACTGTCCTGCATGCGCGCTTCTTTATTACCAGGATTATTAAAGGCTTTGGCGCATAACCTAAATCGCCAGCAAAGCCGGGTTCGTTTGTTTGAGGCAGGGCTGCGTTTTGTCGGGCAGCTCGATGCGCTGAAACAAGAGTCTATGTTGGCTGGCGTAATCACAGGTTTGCGTTTGCCAGAGGCTTGGGCGCATGGAAAAGAAAAGGTTGATTTTTATGACATTAAAGCAGACGTAGAAGCCGTTTTGGCTGCTGCTGGAGCGAGGGCAGAGTTTAGCTTTGTGCCTGCTCAGCACACTGGATTTCATCCGGGGCAGTGCGCTCGCATTGAGCGCGATGGTCAGTTGGTTGGTTATTTAGGGGCTTTACACCCGCAAATAGCCACAGAGTTTGATATTGACCAGCCAGTGTTTATGTTTGAGCTTGAACATGCTTTGCTTGAGGCTGGTAAATTGCCCACATTTAAAGAGTTATCACGCTTTCCTGAGGTGCGTCGTGATTTGGCGCTGGTAGTTGATGCTGACGTACCGGCGGCACAATTGGTTGATTGTATGCGCGCGGCAGCTGGCGAATGGCTGGCCAAGATTCACATTTTTGATGTTTATCAAGGCGCTGGAGTAGAGCAAGGTCGTAAAAGCTTAGCCGTGGGCTTGACGTGGCAGCATCCTTCACGCACTCTAACTGACGAAGAAGTAAGCGATGCAACACAGCAGGTGCTAACCGCACTCGCACAACAGTTTTCGGCAACTTTGAGAGCGTAAGCCAGTGAGCACATTGACTAAAGCAGATATGGCAGAGCATCTATTTATGGAGCTGGGTCTTAATAAGCGTGAAGCTAAAGAGCTTGTTGATTTGTTTTTTGAAGAAATCAGAACCTCTTTAGAAAGTGGCGAACCTGTTAAAATTTCAGGATTTGGCAATTTTGAATTGCGTGACAAACGTCAGCGCCCCGGTCGTAATCCAAAAACGGGGGAAGAAGTGCCCATCAGTGCCCGCCGCGTTGTTACCTTCCGTCCAGGACAAAAGCTAAGAGAGCGAGTAGAGGACTATGCTGGAAGCCAGTCATAATAATGAGTTGCCACCTATTCCGGCAAAAAGATACTTCACTATTGGTGAAGTAAGTGAGCTGTGCGCCGTAAAGCCGCACGTGTTGCGTTATTGGGAGCAGGAGTTTGAACAGCTTGCACCTATCAAACGGCGTGGTAATAGACGTTATTATCAGCATCATGATGTGCTGATGATTCGCCAAATTCGCAGCTTGCTCTATGAAGAAGGTTTTACCATTGGTGGCGCACGCCAGAAACTCAATGGTGAGCAGTCTGGCGAAGAGAACACCCGCTATAAGCAAGTTATTCGGCAGATGATCACAGAGCTGGAAGAAGTATCAAAGTTGCTATCTAACTGAATCAGAGAGTTACTCGCAACAACAGTGCAAACACAGTATAAAAACAATTAAAACCACAGTAATTTCCAGCTAGTTTTTTAGCAGTCAACAGGCAAGGGGCTTTGTATGTCTTCCGTGACAATTATCGTACTTATCCTTGGCGGGATTGTTGCTTTGCTGCTAGTAGGTTATCTAAATAACTCCGTTGAAAAAAACAAGCTTGAAAAAGCGCGTAAAAAAGCTGAACAGTCTGAGCGTCAACAGCGAATTGAAGCTCTATCAGAATCCTTACCAAAACAGTTCTTGACGGTAGCGCTCAAGCAGCTACTGCATAAGTTGGAGCTCCATTTTGTTGAAGGGGTTTTGGCTAATGATGCGCAGAACAAAAGGATGCAAGGTCGCAAATTGCTGCTTAAAGAGCGCTTAGAGCAAGGCGAGCAATATGCAATAGGTAATCCTGAAGTTAGTGTGCAAACTGAAGAGCAGGTCAAGGAAATACGCTTTCAGTTAGAAAGCCTGCAAACACAGCTCGTGCGTGCTACCGAAGAAAAGCTAGTGCCTGTGGAGCAATTAAAACCAGCGGTAGCTCATATCCAGATGCAACTGATTAATCTTTATTTGGATTATTTTCGCGTTTCGGGTCAACGTTTTATGCGGCAAGGACAGCCGCGTCAAGCGCGACTGGCTTATGAGCGTGCGGTTAAACTGTTAAAGCGACAGACAGCCCCTCAGTTTACGCAACAGCTTGGACAGTTCGAGCAGTTGTTGGCTCAAGCCACCAAGCTTGTGCTGGAGCAGACGCAGGCCACGACATCGAGTGAAAGTGAGCTTTCCGGCGCCGTAGATTCGGAACAAAGCGATGAGTGGAAGAAGAAGCAGCTTTACGATTAGCGTCTGTCTTTCGTTGCATTCTCTTACTGCTTATGACTTTTTATCTTTTTTTGTTATAAATAGACTTTTTCCCTATCTTGTATCCATTGTGAATATGGTTTAATGAGTGTCGTTTTTTGACTGATGGGTCGATCTATGCAAGCTGAACCACGTAAGGTGCGTGAATTTCGCCGTCGCGAACAAGAAATCCTAGATACGTCGCTAAAGTTATTTTTAGCGGAAGGTGAAGACAGTGTCACCGTTGAAATGATTGCTGATGCAGTTGGTATTGGCAAAGGCACGATTTATAAGCACTTCAAATCCAAAACCGAAATTTTTTTACGGCTGATGCTTGACTATGAGCGCGAGCTTAACGAGCTGTTTTATTCAGATACCGTAGCCAAAGATAAAGAAGCCTTATCGCGCGCCTATTTTGAATTTCGTATGGGCGATCCCGAACGTTACCGCCTGTTTGACCGGCTGGAAGAGCGGATTGTTAAAGGGCGCCAAGCGCCAGAAATGGTCGAGCAGCTGCATGCTATTCGTGCATCCAATTTTGAGCGTTTAACGCAACTGATTGAAGATCGCATCCGCGAGGGTAAACTGGAGAATGTTCCGCCATACTTTCATTACTGTGCGGCTTGGGCATTGGTGCATGGTGCCGTGGCCTTATACCACTCGCCATTCTGGAACAATGTCTTAGAGGATCAGGAAGGCTTTTTCCAGTTTATTATGGACATAGGTGTACGCATGGGTAACCGCCGCCGCCGCGATGATTCCGCTCAGACTACTAAAGTAAGTGGCAGTCAAGAAACCAGTTAACCCTGTGTCTGGCTCGAGTTGGTACAAAAACTGCTTGTAATTATGCCGGTACACATTTAAGGCAGCTTTTGACACTCTGCCCTCGGAGACATTATGCGATTGGGTTTAATTCTGCTGGTTTTTGTAATGCTGACAGGTTGCATGAAGGCCAGCGAGATGGTTAATGAGGCAGGCTATCACCTCTCGGATATAGGCGTGATTAACCATCAACGTATAGAGCGTGCGGCAAGTCGGCGCATCCAGCGTGACTCGCTTATCTATATTGTGCAAAGCCACTTTCCGCCGGTCGAGCATCGCGTAGTGGCTGATAATGTTTTGGCACAAGAAACCTTTAATGCTTTTGTGCAGTATTTTCCGCACATGCGCCGCTCTTCTAGCCCCTTAGGCTTAGAGCAGGCGTTAATGGGTGCCAGACATGAACAGGCTGATTTTCTGCTGTACACAAGGTTTGCTCAGGCTAATGAGCGCCCAGTTCTGGGGCAAAGCGTCATCCAATTTATGTTGTATGAACTGGGCAGCGGCAAGCTAATTGATAATGGCTCTATTCATATACGTGGCGGCTTGCTGACTTCAGTAAACAAAAAACCAGAGGATTTATTGCGTAAACCCATGCAGGCTTATGCGCAGCGCTTGCTGGGGTTGCGTGAGTATTAGTTGTTTGCTGATGTGGTAAAAACCACGGGTTGCCTTTGACTGCTTTTGCTAACCACCCCTAACTGTAATACCATAGACGCCTTCAAATCGAAGGCGTTTTGTGTTTTTTTTTCGCAAAAAACAGCAGCGCCTCTTAATTCATAAAGCTTTTATAGATTCTAAGCAGTACATCCATGACTCATGCTTTATCCATCCAAGGACTTACCAAAACCTATGCCAATGGTTTTGTCGCACTCAAGGGAATAGATTTAGAGGTCAAACAAGGTGATTTTTTTGCTTTGCTTGGCCCTAACGGTGCCGGAAAATCCACCACTATCGGTATCATCTCGACGCTGGTAAACAAGTCCAGTGGCAAGGTTAGTGTATTTGGCAATGATCTTGATACGCACCCGCTACAGCTCAAGCGCTGCATAGGGGTGGTGCCGCAGGAGTTTAACTTTAATCAATTTGAACTTGCTTTTAATATTTTAGTTACCCAAGCGGGTTATTACGGCATTAAGCGCGCCGAAGCTAAGGTTCGTGCGGAGCAGCTGCTAAAGCAGCTTGAGCTGTGGGATAAGCGCGATACTCAGGCGCGGTTATTATCTGGCGGCATGAAGCGCCGTTTGATGATAGCAAGAGCTTTAGTTCACGGGCCTAAACTATTGATTTTAGATGAGCCAACCGCCGGTGTGGATATTGAACTGCGTCGCTCGATGTGGGATTACCTGATTAAGCTGAATCGAGAAGGCACTACTATTATTCTCACAACTCACTATCTAGAAGAAGCAGAGCAGCTGTGCCGCAACATTGCCATTATTGACCATGGGCAGATTATCGAAAACACCAGTATGCGCACATTGTTGACTACGCTGCAGGTGGAGACCTTTATTTTGGATTTAAAAAAGCCGCTTGAATATAAACCTGTGTTGAAGGGCTACGAGTTTCAATTGGCAGATGAACGGACGTTAGAAGTGCAGGTGGTTAAAAATATGGGTATGACCGATCTGTTTACCCAGTTAGCGCGGCAGGATATTGAGGTGTTAAGCCTGCGTAACAAAGCGAACCGTTTGGAAGAGTTATTTGTTTCCTTAGTTGAAAAAAACTTACCCGGAGGCAAGGCGTGAGTAGCGAATTTAAATCTAATTTAATTGCGCTCTATACCATCGCTTATCGTGAGGCGCGTCGTTTTTTAAGAATTTGGCCGCAAACGTTGTTGCCGC
>LSQX01340265.1_pt1 | contig 19969 bp, 18 predicted proteins | sample 654561 | NCBI WGS metagenome assembly LSQX01 (sample SAMN04489861, study PRJNA283612) | anaerobic digester metagenome | isolation source: 4 biogas reactors fed with cattle manure at either 37C or 55C with and... | place: Denmark: Kongens Lyngby | collected 2014
GGAGTGGTGATGGGTGAAGATCGGGCTTGCACTTGGTTCAGGCGGGCTCAGGGGTGCGGCGCACATTGGGGCTATTGATGAGCTTGACAAGACCGGGATACACATTCAGATGGTAGCGGGCACAAGTTCCGGAAGCATCATCGCCGCCATGCTTGGGGCGGGGATGAGCGCGGCAGAGATGGAAGAAGTTGCCCTGAGCATAAGGACGAGCGATATCATTGACCCTTTCGGGACTACGTTGTTTCATATTGTGGCGCCTCTTGTCTTCCCTTTCTGCGCTGGGAGAGCCAGGCTTCCCAGGGGAATACTGCGGGGAGCACGGCTTGAATCATTTCTACGAGAGAAGTTCGGAGACATGAAGATGAGCGACCTTAAGATGCCGTGTGCTGTTGTGTCTGTGGATGTGCACACAGGAGAGAAGATCGTGTTCACATCGGAATCCATAAGAAGTGAGAGATTCAAGGGGACAGTTTTTCTCGATGGTCACGTGGCTGACGCGGTCAGGGCTTCCTGCAGCATACCCGGAGTGTTCGTCTGGAAGGAGTGGGGTGGCAGATACCTTGTGGATGGCGCAGTGCGTGAGCCGGTGCCAGCAAAAGTCCTGAAGGAGCTGGGGTGCGACTACGTGATTGCTGTGGATCTTGGCTATACAGGGCAGGCCGATGCGAGCGTAGGAGATCTTCCGTCCATAATAGCTCAATCCCTCGACATACTCGGCGAAGAGGTGTCAGACTATGTGCTCTCATACTACGCAGATAGCGTCATAAAGCCGCGCCTCTATAACGTGGCCCTGACAGATGTGGCGAAGATACCGGAATGCATAGAAGCGGGGCGCCGGGCGGTCATCGAGGCATTGCCGGGAATCCGCCGAAGCATAAGGCGGAAGAGAATAAGGAGCATTGCTCAATTGGCCTAGCTCTAGGCGCAAACTGCCAGCGCTATTTACATGTAATGCTGTATAGTGCCAGCCCGCCGGGGTATTCTGACGCATGACCGATATTCTGTCATTGCAGGAAGCGCGCATGCGGTGGCGAATACAAAACGGTGTGGGGCTTTGTCCTTTCGTACTAGAGCCGCCACTGAATGGGCTTGGAAAGGGGACGGGTCATGGATACCAAGCAAGCGATCTTGCGCCTCGCCGATGCTCGCGGCGTGACCGGGTACGAGTTTCCTGCTGGGGATGTTGTAAATGCCCTTTTCGCAGACCTTGTCGATGAAGTCCGGCAAGACTCGCTCGGAAGCGTGATCATGCTCAAGAGAGGAGCTTCTCCCGAGCCCTCTGCAAAGATCATGTTTGCTGCTCACGTTGACGAAATTGGCATGATAGTATCGAAGATCGAGGACGAGGGGTTTTTGCAGGTCAGAATGATGGGGGGAGTGGACCGCCGCATTTTGCCTTCGATGGAAGTGACAGTGCATGGAAGGCGCGACATTCCAGGCGTCATAGGCGCCATTCCGCCGCACCTTCAAGACTCCACAGAGAAGGACAAGTCGTGGAAGTGGGAGGAGCTCGTTGTGGACTGCGGGATGTCTGCAGATAAGCTCCGCGAAGCGGTGCGCGTCGGCGACGTGGTCAGCTTCGACCGGGCCGGAATCGAGTTGGCAAATAATCGTGTTGCCGGAAAGAGCATGGACGATCGGGCCGGCGTTGCGGTCATGTACGAGTGCGCACTGGAACTGCAGAAGCTGAGGCACGACTGTGATGTTTACTTTGTTGCAACGGTGCAGGAGGAAGTGGGTTACGGAGGCAGCATTACAAGCACACACGGGATAATGCCTGACATAGGCATCGCCATAGATGTCGGCCATGGCGACATGCCGGGCGTGCCGGAGCACCGAACCCTCAAGCTGGGGGAAGGGCCTGCCATAAGCTACGGCCCCCACGTACACCCCCATATTTTTACCAAGCTGAAGGAGGTTGCCGGGGAACGAGGCGTTCCATACCAGGTGGAGGCTGGTACGTCTCCACGGGGAACTGACGCTTACGCCATGCAAATGACGCGCTCGGGAGTGGCGACAGGTCTGATCTCGGTGCCTCTTCGTTACATGCACACGTCTGTTGAGACTCTTGCGGTAGATGACGTGAAGAAATCCGGGCAGTTGCTGGCCTACTTTGCAAGTGCAGTCGACTCCCGGTTTAGGGAGGGATTGACTTGCTTCTAGCCAGGCTTTCGGAGGCTTCGGGCATTTCCGGCCAGGAGGGCGAGGTCCGCGCCGTAATCCGGAACGAGATCGCTCCCTATGTTGACGAGATCAGTGTCGATCCGATTGGCAATCTGATCGCCCTGAAGCGTGGCAGGGTCGGAAAGACAAAAGTGATGCTTGCTGCGCACATGGACGAAGTCGGTTTGATGGTAGTAGGCTTCGAATCCAATGGCCTTTTGCATGTGGCTGCTGCGGGGGGCGTAGATCCGCGCGTGCTTGTGTCCAAGACCGTTTACGTCGGGCGCGACAAGCGGCCCGGCGTCATTGGATCCAAACCCATCCACCTGCTGAAGCGGGAAGACATGGATCGTGCTACTGGGATAGATGCGTTGCGCGTCGACATCGGCGCTAAGAACAAGGAGGACGCCGAGAAGCTTGTAAACCTGGGTGATCCGGTGGTCTTTGCAACCAAGTGCGAACCGTTGGGAGACGGGTTCATGAGAGGCAAGGCTTTTGATGACCGTGTCGGTTGCTGTGCGATCATAGAGGCCCTCAAGGTCCAGCGCGACTTCGACCTTTACGGAGCTTTTACAGTCCAGGAGGAGGTGGGCCTCAGGGGGGCAGGAGTTGCTGCCTACCGGATTAAGCCCGATCTTGCCCTTGTGCTTGAGGGCACAACGGCCCACGATGTTCCTGAGACTCCCGCACACAAGGTATCTACAGTCCCGGGCAAAGGCCCGGCAATCGTGCCCATGGACCGGTCGTGGATGGGCGACAAGCGCATTATCGACCGTCTGGTTGAAGTGGCGGAGAAGGCTGGCATTCCGTATCAGCTGAAACGGACTGTCACCGGGGGTACCGACGCCGGCAGGATCGGGCTTACCAGGGAAGGGATTCCCACTGTAGTAGTCTCGATGCCGTGCCGATTCATCCACTCGCCGGTTTCGGTGATAAACCTCTCTGATTTCGAAAACTACGTTAAGCTTGCCGGGCTGTTCCTTGACAGCCTTGACGAAAGGGGTTTGCCGATAGATGAAGGATCTTGTAAAGAGACTAACTGAAGCATACGGCCCGTCAGGGTCTGAGGACAAGGTCAGGGAGATTATCAGGGCTGAGGTTGAAAAGTTCGCCGACGAAATCCGAGTCGACTCCCTGGGAAACCTCATCTGCCGCGTGGCCCCGAAAGCTCCCGTAGCCGGCAGCGCCCCGAAGCGCATAATGGTCGCTGCTCACATGGACGAGATAGGTGTAATCGTGTCATACATAGACGACAAGGGTTTTCTGCGTTTCTCCACGATCGGCGGGCTCAGCCCGTACCTGCTCCTGGGGCAGAAGGTGGTTTTCGAGAACGGAACTATAGGCGTTTTCGGCACGGAGAAGCTGGAAGACATGAAGTCGCTTGCCTTCGACAAGATGTTCATTGACATCGGCGCCTCAACCAGGGAAGAGGCTGAAAAGAAGGTCAAGGTGGGGGATTCCGCCGTCATACTCAGGGAATTCTCCGATCTGGGCGACAGGGTGACCTCGAAGTGCATGGACAATCGCATCTCCTGCGCTGTGGCTATCGAAGCGATGAAGTCTGTCCGCCTCGAGCACCATGAGGCGTATTTCGTCTTCAGTGTCCAGGAGGAACTTGGATTGCGAGGTGCCAGGGTGTCGGCATACGGCATCAATCCTGATGTGGGGATCGCGGTTGATGTAACCACCTGGGGTGACACGCCTGAATGCGCGCCCTTCAATGTGGTGCTTGGCAAGGGAGTTGCCATCAAGGCGAAGGACTCCAGCGTGATCGTGCATCCTAAAGTCAAGAACCTCATGATCGAGGTCGCCGAGAAGAAGGGAATCCCCTATCAGATGGAGGTTCTGGAGCGTGGAGGGACTGACGCAGGTGCAATGCACCTCACGCGGGAAGGTGTGCCGTCGGGCACGATCTCGATACCATGCAGGTATGTCCATACGCCCTGCGAGATGGTGGACATGAGGGATGTTGACGCTGCAGTCAAACTTCTGGTCGGTGTCGTGGAGGAGTTGGCATCTTCTTCTGGCGGTGGTATGCTTTAGAGAGTGTAATAGGTCAAACGGAGGAATCAGCGTGAATACTGACAACAAGAAGAAGACCAAGCATGTCAAGACGATCATAGTCTCTGATCTCAAGTCTACGGTGTCGTCAGGCGGCTGCCGGGAGTGCCAGACCTCCTGCCAGTCTGCATGCAAGACGTCGTGCACGCTTGGGAACCAGGCTTGCAGGAAGTAACCAGGATACCAGATAACGAGCGAAGGCGTCCGTCGGCAACTGGAATCAGGCGCAACTGGCACTGGTTCCAGGCAGCGGACGCTCGTTTCCTTCTTGACGTCCAGTCTGGCAGCTTGCACTCTGTTGATGAAGCAGCATGGAATGTTCTGGAAGCGCTCGCGTCACTGGATGGTGAGTCTGCGGGAAGCGGGAAGCGTTCTGCAACGGTTGCCGCCGTGGCAGGCCTCGATCTCAAGCAGACGGAAGATGTGTTGGACGATCTTGACACGTTGATCGCCGAGGGCACCCTTGCCTGGCCTGATGATGAGGATCCAGTTCCGTCGGAGTTGGGCCCGGGTGTGGTCAAAGCCATGTGCCTTCATGTAGCCCATGATTGCGACATGAGGTGCGGGTACTGCTTTGCGGGCACAGGAGGGTTCGGAGGGACTCGTAGCCTGATGCCGCCTGAGATTGCATGCGCTGCGCTGGATTTGCTCTTCGATATCAGCGGCCATGTAAAACACCTCGACGTCGACTTTTTCGGAGGAGAACCGCTTCTGGCAATGGATACCGTAGTCCGTGCCGTGGAGCACGGCCGGAAGCTTGAGGCCGAAACAGGCAAGGTGTTGAAGTTCACTATTACTACGAATGCCAGGGGGCTTTCGCCCGAGATTGGGAAGTTTCTGAATGAGAACAGGATTGCGGCAGTTCTAAGCCTGGATGGAAGGCCCGAGGTCCATGATGCCGTCCGGAAAACCGCTTCCGGCGAACCAACCTTTGAGCGCTCGTCGCAGAATGCGCTCAGGTTTGTGAAGACGCGTCCCGACGGCCCCGATGGCGAATACTACGCGCGGGGGACTTATACCAGAAAGAACACCGACTTCGTGAACGACGTGCTCTTCCTTGCAGATATGGGCTTTTCGAGCATATCTTTCGAGCCTGTAGTGGCGCCGCCGTCGGCACCGTATTCGATTCGCGAGTCTGACCTGGAGGAGATCTACGAGTCCTACGATCGGCTTGTTCGCGAGATGGATCTGAGGCGCCGGGAGGGCAGGGGGTTTCGTTTCTTCCACTTCGATCTGGATGTGGCCAAAGGACCGTGCCTGGCAAAACGATTGCTGGGATGCGGAGCGGGGCGCGAATACGTGGCAGTCACGCCGGATGGAGACCTCTACCCGTGCCACCAGTTTGTGGGCAGGGAAGGCTTTTCAATGGGAGATGTGTACCGGGGGATCGAAAAGCCTGAGATAGGGGAAGCCTTCGCATCTGCGCACATATATGCGAAGGAGGCATGTCGTGATTGCTGGGCGCGCTACTTGTGCTCCGGAGGGTGCCATGCCAACGCCCACCAGATGAACGGGACTCTGATGGAACCATACTCCATGGGATGCATGATAACTCGGAAACGCCTGGAGAGCGCCCTGGCCTTCGCAGGCATCGGATCTGGGTGTGACGATCAGTAGTTGGTATAGGCTGCTTGCGCACGCGCGACGATGACAGCTTCGTGCCGGATCGGAATGTTACTATGTCCTCGGCTTGTAGCCGAGGACTTTGACATTCTGGGAGGTGTGCGAATGCGGAACGTTGCTCGCTTGCCGGAGCTTGAGTTGATAGCCGCCGTTCAGGAAAGGAACTGCAACGATGCCTTTGCCGAACTGATCAAAAGGTACTCAAAGGCGATATACACATGGGCCAGGCCTTTCTTCAACGACAGGGTGATCGGCAGGGAAGATTTGCTTCAGGAAGCGCGGCTTGCATTCCTGGCGGCAGTGCGCTCCTATGATCCGAGTCTTGCGTCACTCTTCACCTTTGCGCAGCTCTGCGTCAATCGAAAGCTTTGCAGTGTTGCAAGGTCGTACGGGCGCCTGAAGAATACGCCTCCGGCACCGGTTATTCCGCTTTCGGGTTCAGCAGGGTCGTGGGATTCTGATGACCGAAGCCTGTTGGAGTCAGTAGCTGACACTGACGCTGTGGACCCTGTGGAAGAAGCAATTGCGCATGATTCTGCCCGAAGGATAGTTAGCATTGCCTCATGTGCGCTTTCGTCATTGGAGTTTGAAGTTTTCAAGGGCATCGCTGCCGGGGATTCTTACAGAGAGCTGGCCAGGCAGATGGGTGTGGAACCAAAGACAGTAGATAATGCCGCATTCAGGGCAAGGAGGAAGCTCAGGGACCTGATGATCCAGGAGATAGAAAGGGACGTAACCGCTTGATGTCGAATCCTCTTGTGGGTGATTGCTATGGCTGGAGGAAGAGACAACAGGCTTCTTCTGATACTCGAGATGATAGAGTCGTTCGGAGGTTCATGCCCGGTTGACACTGTTCTCGAGATGTTCGACATATCCAGGCGAACTCTCCAACGCGACCTTGCCAAACTGAGGATGGTAGGGAAGAAGATTCGGATACAGGATTCCAGGATTGCATGCGAAGATGGCGCTTCGTACCACATAGGATCCTCAGAAGCCGCTATGAGGCAACTGGCTATCATTACATACCTTACAGGCGGACCCGCGACCCTTACCGCGATTGTGGGATACCTCGATGATCCGATACGCGACTTTGCCGTGGATGAGCGCACTGTGAGGCGGGACTTGGATTACCTGGAATCTCGCGGTCTTGTGGAGCCTCCCGGGCAATGGGATGAGCAAGAGGCAGGAGCCCGGCCGGCGCAGGGCATGGCCGGGCGTGATGGCGCATCAGCTGCCTACAGGCTGAGCAGCGCCTTTATGCCAAGGTTCCTGTTGACATGTGATGAGCTTGCCGCGATGGTGCTCGCGCTGGAATCCGCACCTGAGGCAGTGGCTGATCCTGAAGCTGTGGCTTCAATCCGTGACAAGCTGCTTGCCAGTGTTGCGCCGGGAACGGATCCAGCCCATTTCCTGGCGCGGCGAAGGTTCACCAAGGGGCGCACTCGCTGCTCTGACCCGGCAATATTGAGGAAAGTTGATATGCTCGAGTTGGCGTCACTGGAGGGCAGGGTTGCGAGGATCAGGTACCGCAGCAGCCGCGACCAGGTTGGCGAAACCCGGAGCGTAGAGCCTTTAGGCGTCGTATACTACTGGTTTCATGACGCATGGTATCTCGTTGCCCGCTGCCCAAAGGCGGATGGACTGAGACATTTCAGGGTCGATCGGATCGACGGAGTAATGCTGACTGCTGCCACATTTGAGTATCCGGAGGATTTCGACCTGTCAGAGTACGTTTCCAGGATGTGGGGTATCTACTCCGGTGAACCTACCCGGGTGAAGGTCCGGTTTCTTGATGAGATGAATGTAGTGGACCGCCTCCATGCCGAGGTGTCGGGGAGGCCATCTGCTCAGCTTTATCAGGTGGATGAAGGCACATGGGAGCTTGTCGATACAGTGATGGGGATTTCGGAGTTCAGAACATGGCTGCGGACATTCGGAAGCTCCGCGGTGGTTCTTGAACCTGAAGAGCTGAGGAGTCAGCTCATTGGAAGTGCCGAGCGAATGAGAGAGATCTATTCCAGGCAGCCTGTCCTGTCTGGATCTGGAGAGGAGGGGCGGAGTGATGCAGGGTTCGGCAGCACGGGAGTCTCTGAAGGATGAGATGCTTCGGCGGATAATACGGGTGATCAACTTGCTTCTGGCTTCGGGCGACGGGATGAGTGTTGCAGAACTTGCTTCCGCATGCGAGGCAACGCCTGAAGTCATACGGGATGACCTTGAACGCCTGGCTGAGTATATGCGGGCCCCCCTTGTGAGCAATTGGGACGCGGGCGACGATGCTGATGATTCAGGGCGTCCCTCTCCGGATGAGGAGGTATGGTCTCTTGCGTCAAAGGATTTCGATTTTCCGGTCACGTCTCTTTCGGTAAAGGAGGTCAGGACTCTCCTGGCGATACTGAAGCGGGTTGGCTCCTCGCCCACGTCATCTGAGCCCGGGGAGAGCGGTGGCACGAACCAGGGTGGGCCCGGCAGCATTGCCCGGGCTGTGGCGAAGCTGGAGTCCAGCGTCGCCAGGGCGGAGTCGAGTGATGCGATTTCGCTTGCAGCCAGCAGGCGTGTGATCAAGGCAGGGCGCACGATCTACGGCGAAGGGCAAGAGGAGTCGAAACTTGACGCCCTGGGGCTGTATGTGTCAAGGCGGAAGCCGATACGCATTTCCTATGTCAATAGCGCAGGGGTTAGAGGCGAACGTGATACATGCCCCGTCGCCCTTGTTTACGATTGGCGCACATGTGCCTGGTACCTCTATGGTTACAACCGGGAACACGGGGGATATCGCCACTACAGGGTTTCGCGGATTCTGGGGCACTCGCCGTCGGCTGTGGGGATGAGCGCTCCATCAGATGAAGAGGTTGAAGCTCATGTAAGGATGTGCTGGGGGGTGGAGTGCAGTTCCGAGCTGGTGGAAGTCGTGGTGCGTTTCCTGGACGATTTCAACGTAATCGACAGGATGTATGCTGACACCGCGGACAGACCGAAAGCGACATATGAGGTACAACCCGATGGGTCAGTAATATATCGCGACATGATGCCTGGCTGGAACGAATTCCGCACCTGGGTGGCTACATTCGGGGAATCGGCTGAGATTCTGGCGCCGCCTGAACTAAGGGAGAGCATGGCGAAGGCGGTTGAGCGGGTTTTGGAACGCTATGGCGGGCTACCACACGCCTGAAGGCGGAAGCCTCCCCGGCGTGACTTTTTTCTGAAGACGGCTCCCTGCAATTGCCGAATGCGAGCCCTTTCGGTAGTGATCCGGGAATTGGTATGGCAGCAGAAGGAGCCGGATCGAGCAGGGATTGAAATACTGAGTACTGGCCAAAAAAGCAGCATGCACAGGCGCGCCCCCCGGGGCGCGCTTCGATTTGTCCCGAAAGAGCCATGAAGGGAAAGGGCGTGAGACGAAGAAAGAAATAGGGCGAACCAGCATTCAGGAGCAAAGTCTATATATAGGCGTACATAATCTCTCCAACGAGGGTTACGGCGACAAATGGCCTTTATCGACACAATATCGAAGTTTCCTGTGCGGTTCATCGCATTCTGTGATCCGGGAGGGCACAATCTTGGAACCTCTGAACATTCTACATACCTCAGATCTTCATCTTGACTACGTGCTTTCAGAGTACAGACGAGAGGTTCGTCCCGTTCGCCGTGACGAACTGATAGGCACATTCAACTTCCTCGTGAGCGAATCCATGCGTCTCGGTGTGAAACTGCTGCTTATAGCAGGTGACTTGATCTGTACTCGTTCGGCTGCCGACTCCACTGTTGAGGTCGTGAGGGACGCTTTTCGGAGGCTTGGGAGGGACTCGATCTTTGTTGCGGTAATACCCGGAGACGCTGAAGAGGAAGGCGGTTTGGAGTTGCTGCGGGACGCGTGTTCAGGAGAGAATGTCCACCTTTTCCTGGGCGAAGAGTGGTCGTCCATTTCTCCTTTTCCAGGAATCACTCTGTGGGGGCTGAGGACCACGTGGAGGAATTCCAACGTGCCTGTTCTCTCCAACTTGCTGGTTGAAGGGGCAGGAATGCATGTAGGCTTGATGCATGGAACCTTTGCCGGCACGCCTGGGCTCGATTCCTCGATGTGCCCCATCTCGCCTGAGGCGCTTTCCCAGTCGGGCCTTGACTATCTGGCCCTGGGCCATTACCACAACAAGGTCAACTGCTCAATGGGCCGGGCGACGTGCTGGTATTCGGGATCCCCTGTCCACTTGGATTTTGAAACGCGAGGCGAGCGGCATGCGCTCCTAGTAAGCCTGCGTGAAGATGGTGTGCGAGTCAACCCTATTAAGGTTCCAAGCCGACCCCATCGAGTTGTCACCATTGACATCACAGGCAAGTCAGGAGAAGAGCTTTACGAACGCCTGGCGGACATGGCCAATGCTGACCTGTGCCTTAGAGTGGAGCTTGAGGGGCTTGTTGCCCCAGGTGCGCGACAGACGTTGGCCAAACTGGAGGTGGAATTCGGAGACCGTTTCTTCCAACTTAAGGTGGTGGATCGCACCGACCTGCCTGCAGGCGACCAAGGGGGGCCAGACAGGAAGAAGCGGGACAGGTCGAGGGGAGGGAGACAGATCTCCAGGTCTGAGGCAGCCAGGAAGGCTGATCTGCCGGGCGGAGAAGACAGCATTCTACTGTCTGAAATGGCTCTCCGGAATGCAGAGCGGGAATTCGTGGCGAAGATCGTGGAGCGGCAGCGATCCGTCTCCAAACATGGCGATGAAGATGGCATGCGACCCGATAGACCTGATGGAGATGATGAGCCCTTTACCCTGGAGGCAAACAGGGAGACCAGTTCGAGCAGTTCATGTACCGGGTATGAATGTGATTACTCAAAAGAGGTTGTGGACCGTGCCACAGCTCTAGGACTCTCAGTGCTCGGGGAGGTATTCTGCCATGATGATCGAGAAGTTGCTGGTTGCAGGCAGAAAAGGCGGTCCAGAACTTGAGCTGGAGTTTCGAGAGGGCCTTCTGGTCGTTCTGGCCCGAGCTCCCGAGGCCTCCTCAGCCTTTCTCGATGCCATGGCATCCATAGGCCTGATTGGCATCGAAGAGCCGATCCCACATCCGAATATACGGGGCAGAGTATGCGTGACTGTGGTTGATGATAACCAGAAACGAATCATGCTTGTGCGCCACTCCCCGTCCGAACCGTCGGTCAGGGCGGTGGATCTCGACACAGGCAGGGAGACAGAGGTTTCAATTCCCATTGCCGAAAGAATGGTGCTCTCAGAAGGCTGCCTTGCTCATGGCGACGGAGACGAGGCGGAGTGCGGAGTATGGAAGGTGCCGATCAGGCTCCTCTTAGGTGAGCAAGGGAGCAGATTGGAAAAGGCCGCCTCGGTGCTCGGCGCGATCATGACCGGCTCGGGAGAGAACCTCCCTGACTTGGATGGGATTAATCGAGAAGTTGAGCGCATTGCCAGGCTGCGCACGAGAAGGGCAGAGCTCAGAATGAGAATCGCCTGGCTTGTGGAGCGGATTTCATTCCTGGAATTGAGGATATCTGCCATAGATGCGTCTTTGCGGGCCAGGGCGGAGTGTGACGACATAGAGGAGTATGTGAAGTCTCTGAAGGAGGAGTTCGAGTGTTGGCGGGTGAGTCTGGCCGACGCGCTGGCGGCCAGGAAAAGCGTGGAGGAGGCGCGCTCCGAGCTGCCGGAGTACTCAGGAATGGGAGGCGCTTTCCATCCTCGAGTAGCAGGAGAGATCAGGAGCCTGATGTGGGAGATGTCAGAGCTGGAAAAGAGGGCGGCGACCTGCGAATCGGAGCAGTCGAAGGTGTCGTCCAAATTGACGGGGCTCAGAGCGGAGATAGCCCTGGTAAGCAGGGAATTGGGTGACCTGGAAGCCGGGGGCTTCTCTCGTCGGACACTGGAGCAAGCACGATCCTCTGTCAAGGACATCGAAGATAGTGAAGCATCGCTCATGAGCTTGTATGACCGCATCGCTCAGGCAGATAAGGCCTCGGGACGCAAGAAGCTTGCTGATGGCCTTTCCGTTGGGGGAGCGCTTGTGACTGTGGTTTCCCTGACTGGACTTCTCCTTCCCGGCAACGTCTTTCCTCTTGTGCATCTGTCGGAGCCCCTTATGGGGCTGTTGATTCTATCGCTTTCCGCAGGGCTAATGTGCACAGTCTACGGTCTGTCTGCAGGCATGGAGCTCGACGCGAAAGAAGGAGTCAGGAAGGAGCTTGACCGCGAGAGGATCAACCTCTCAAACCGGGTGGCATGGCTCAGGCGAAAGCTGGAGTCGTCGTTGGGCGGTGCCTCTCTCAATGAATACGGCTTGGCTGTGGAAAACATGGAGTGGCTCAGGGAGAGAAAGGCCTGCCTATCAGAGGAGGTTAAGGAGTTATCAGACGAGCTTGCGAAGCTGAAGAACGGGAGCAATCTGGTTCACGTTAAGACTTTGCGTGCTAAGGAACGGCTGGCAGAGATGATGAAGATGTCAGGTTTCGCTTCTCCCTCGAGGTATCTGGAAGCGTATGAGAGCTACCGAATGGTTGAGGCGCGATACAGGGAAGCGGCAGACAGGATGGAGTCTGCGTTGGAAGGGCGGTCTGAGGCGGCCATCGAACGGGACATGGAGATTGCCCTGGAAGAGATCGCCACGGCAGAGGCGCAGCGAGCTTCAATTGCCGATCCCAGGAGTGAGGGGAAGATCCAGGAGCTGAGCGAGGAATACGCCGTGAAAGCGGACGAACGCGAAGAGTTGGTACTGGAGCTGGCCGAGAAGAACCTCGAGCTTGCGGATGTGGAACATGCCCTCGCCAGCGTAGACATGTGGGAGGTTTCAAGTGCGGCTGCGGAGGCTGCGTCGGAGCTGGAACTGATGAGGATTGAGAGGTCAGCTGCAGGATTGGCGCTGGCGGCAATCGAGGAGATGATTGAGGACAGACGCGCACAGGCGGCGTCGGAATTGGGTGAACTTGCGTCGGAGATAGTGTCATTTTTCACAGGCGAACCCGGAGCCAGGATCTCCTGCGATGTTCAGGAAGACCATGCGACGTGCTCTATCCCGCCATCTGCCGACCTTGACTTGCTGGTTCCCCTGGCGGCTCTCGCGGTCAGGCTCGGAGCCAGTGAAGCCATATTCGGGAAAGGCACTCTTCCGCTCATAATATCATGGCGTTTGCCCGCGAAGAGAAAACGCTCTGCGTTAGAGTCGGCATGGGAGTTCCTGGTCCCCATATGGCCGGCTCTGGAGAAGCTCGCCCGGACGAGGCAGGTAATACTGCTCCTGGAGGGATCAGATTCTCCCGGTTCTGTCCCGCCATCTTGCGAAATCGTCAGGATATGATTGACAGCCAACAACCAACTCGCAGGAAGCGAAGGCAAGATGTTGAATTGAAGTAGCAAGGCTTGAAGTCAGGTCCAGTGCCGGAGACAGGTTCGTGTTGCCCGGTTTGGAAACATCGATTGGCACTGGAAAACGTGGGGAGGAGAGGTGCCCAAAGTCACAAGTCTCACATGCGTGTCATGTGCCGCTTCACGCAGCCCTCGTCCGACAACCCATTCATGTCCGGCATGCGATGGAATGCTTGACGTGGTCTATGACTACGATTCCATGGACGGCGGCGCTTTCGATCGGCGGCTTTCCGTGAACCGCGATCGATCCATGTGGAGGTACGGGCAACTGCTTCCTTGCGAAGGTAGGAGTGAGAGAGGTTGTCGTAAAGGATGAAGGGCAAAACCCCACGGGCCCGCTGAAGGACCGGGCGTCTGGCGTGGCGGTCGCCAAAGCCCTCGAGCAGGGGGCGTCAGTAGTAAGCTGCTCATCGACCTGCAATGCTGCATCATCGCTTGCCGGGTTGGCCTCTTCAGCAGGTCTGCGTTCCGTAATATTCGTTCCGGAGAGGGTGCCAGAAGGCAAATTAGTGCAGCTACTGATGTTCGGATCTACAGTCGTCAGAGTCCAGGGCGCCTACAGTGAAGCTTATGATCTGTCGGTGGCCGCCATAGAACGGTACGGCTGGTACAAAGGGGTTTCGCGAGCTTTAAGATATTGGCCTGGCTTCTCAAATTCCCAGGATGCTGGGGGTTCAGGCTCAGGGCTGCAATCCCATGTCTACGGCCCATCGGACTGGCAATCCAGTTTCGTCTGGATCTGGCGATACCCTGGCGGATTCGATAGCAGTCTGTGCTCCGCGCGATTCCGCAAAGGCGCTGCGGGCTCTCGGGGTCGAGCTGGCAAAGGTTGTGCCGCCTGTGCTGCCCCAAGCCGGGCCTATCGAGACTGTACGGATCGAATGCCGGAGGGGGCATCCAATCAGCCAGTTGCAGGGAGCGCCACCGGAGGATGAAAGCTGTGGAACCTGACGGGATATGGGAGGTGAAACAAGATGCTGCCGAACTTGATTGTAGGGAACGGGGTCGTAGTGTCGTGCGGATCGCCTGCTCATGTGATAGAAGACGGCGCGGTTGCAGTATCCGGGGAATTGATCACGGATGTCGGCCCATGTGAAGAGCTGCGAAGGAAGTACCCGAAGGCGCGTTTTGAGGATGTGGGAGGCAGGCTCATAATGCCCGGGATGGCTTGCACACACACCCATCTTTACAGCACACTTGGCTTGGGAATGCAGTCTGACGGGCCGGCCCCGAGGGTTTTCTCGCGGATTCTGGAAGGGTTCTGGTGGCGGCTTGACAGGGCCTTGACCGAAGAGGACATATGGATAAGCGCGATGATGCCTCTTATCCGGTGTGTGCGGAACGGCACTACTACGATTTTTGACCACCATTCCAGCCCTAACGCCATATCGGGCTCGCTCGATGTTATAGCCGACGCTGTAACCCGTGTGGGAATCAGGGCATTGCTGGCATATGAAGTTTCTGACCGCGACGGTCCGGAAGTTGCGGATGAGGCCATTCGGGAGAATGTCAGATTCATGGAGCAATGCAAGAGGAACTCGTCACCGCTTCTCCGAGCCACATTCGGCCTTCACGCATCTCTCACCCTGTCTGACGGGACTCTAAAGAAGTGTGTTGAAGCGCCGGGGGCCACAGAGGCTGGATTTCACATACATACGGCTGAGGGCGTAGAAGACTTGATACGGAGCATACGGCGGTACGGCAAGCCGGTTGTAAAGCGTTTGGACGAGTTTGGGATATGGAACGACCGGTCCCTGGCAGTCAACTGTGTCCACGTCAGCCCCGAGGAGATCGAGATACTCCGGGAGCGGGATGTCAGTGTAGTCCACAATCCCGGGTCGAACATGGGTAATGCGGTGGGGGTCGCTCCTATTGAGGCAATGCTTTCAAGGGGCATGAGGGTAGGTTTGGGAACGGATGGTTACTCCTGCGACATGTTTGAAGTCCTCAAGCTGGCCAATCTTCTGCTTAAGCATGAGGAAGCCGATCCCCAGGCTGGCTGGGCAGAGGCGCCCCTCATGGCCTTCGAGAACAGCTATTCGATAGTTGCAAAATACTGGGACACTCCTGTCGGAGTTCTGAAGCCTGGCGCATACGCCGACTTGATAGTTGTAGACTACTGGGCGCCCACGCCTGTTTGCGAGAGCAACTTCCACAGTCACGTGCTCCTCGGAATCTCCGGAGGCATGGTTGACAGCACGATGGTGGGTGGGAGGTTTCTCATGCGCCACCGTGAATTGGCTACAGTCGACGAGCAGGAGGTAGCTGCAAGATCCAGGATGCTTGCGAAGGATCTTTGGAACAGAGCCTGAACATGTATGGGCGGCTGCAAAGAGACGATTGGCGGCGCTAGGGCGCCGCTTTCTCGTTCACGGATGCAGTGGCGTGCCTAACGCGGCAATATGGGCAGGCGGGGGTACACATTAGCATCGAAACCGATCGAAACAAGGGAACTAGCACTAAATTAGGGAATGTTTGACTGGCAAGGCATGGGATGGTATACTATTTATGGGCACAACTTATGGCGCGAGGAGTGGTTTTCCAGACAGTGCCTTCGAGTAGAGAAGCGCCACACAAGGGGAGGGATCTGCTGTGTCGAACCTGAGGAGGCGTTCGGTTTCGGGTGAGTTGAGTTCGGAGTTGGAATCGTCCGGCTCGTCCTGTGAGAACTCCAGGTTGCATTGGAGAGAGGCGCGCGCCGTGACTGGAAGGCCGCCAATCTTGGCAGAGGGCAGCTTTCCAATGCCTGCAGATGGGCCAGGGATGTTCCTGCTGTGTGTTTATCCTCTTGCTGAACGGAAGGGGCTTAGCATACCGCCTGGCTACGGATGGGAAGAGGTAGAACTGGCACTTGCCAACGCCGAACCTGAATACTTCCAGGAACGAGAAGTCCCAAGGCTAACCCCCACTGAAACGGAGGTAATGGACCGTCTTGCGCAAGGCAAGACAAACAGGGTAATAGCTGAGGAGATGTTCATCTCGATAAACACCGTAAAAACGCATGTCCGTTCCATCTTCCAGAAGCTTGGCGTCAATACGAGGGCATCGGCAGTGAGGCTGGCAACTGCGGCCGGGTTACTTGACCATTGGTTACCTCCCCCTAGTCCATAAAATCATCCTTTCGGGCAATACCCTTTAGACCCCTGTGATGGTACGATATGGATGCAAGCGGAGCCACGGCGGGATGCCTGTGCCCGACTGTACTATCAAGGGGGGTGAAGCGAGTGTTTCGCATTCAGGCAGGCCGAAAAAAGAGGGTAAACGTCTCGATCAACAGCTTCTGCCTATCGTTCCCAGTGTGGGGAGTGATGCTCACCATCGGGTGAGCGACGCTCTCCTCGAGCCGAGCACTGACTATTATCCATGAGCGCGCGTAATTCCAACTATCCCAGCGGGGGCCAATCTGACCAGATTGGTTCCCGCGCTTATGTGCGCACGCCATGGCCTGGAAGGGAGGAGGAAGGCGGCAGTGCGGATCGGAATTCCCGGGCTGCACCCGCCTTTTGCGTATGGAAGCTGGATCTTTTGCGTATTCGCTAGTTCCTTATGCACGCGTAGTTAGGACCGGCAAGGCCTATCTGATCGTCAATCCTGTCCTCGGAACGTGGGCGAAGATAAGCCGTTATGCCGGCGTCATGCTCGATAGGCTCGTTGGAATCAGCATTCAGGGGATAGTAGATACTGTAGGGCCAGCGTACGGGAGAGAGGCCCTTGTGAGCCTGCTGGAGCTCATGGAAGAGCTTCAGGCTCGAGGACTGCTTGTTTGCGAGCCCTGTGGCGGCGGCAAAGAGGCATGCGGAGTGGAGGCGAAGAGTGAAGAGGCTGCTCAGGCGCGATCCGGCCGTTCGAGGATTTATGTTTCTGTCACAGACAACTGCAATCTGACATGCACTACATGCTACAGAGGGGCTCGTGAAGGCGATGCTCCTACTGAGGCGGTGCTTAGAGCCATCAGACAGCTAGAGACAATTAGTCCAGCGGAACTTGTGATCACTGGAGGAGAACCCACTCTCAGGGCTGATCTGGCCGAGTTGCTCTCTGCGGCGACTCGGGTCGCGCCAGAAGTCACACTTGCCACCAATGCCACGTTGATGACTGACACATTGGCAGAAGCGATTGCATCGCTAGGCGTTCGAGTTCAGGTCAGTGTAGACTCGGCTGACCAGGCTGCGCATGATGCGGTCAGGGGCGAAGGCAGCTTCTATGCGGCGCTTGGAGGCCTCACGAGGCTTGTGCGCGCAGGGACGGAAAATGTGGAGCTCGTCTCTACAGTTGCGGATCTTGACGCGTTTGATCTTGAGGCCATGATGTCGCTTGCAGAGAAACATGGAGCCACATTCCACGTAAGCCTTTTCCAGGAAGTTGGCCGTGGCGCATGTTCCAGTATGAAAGGGCGCAGTCGGGATCCAGTCGCTCTTGCCAGAGCGATTCTGAGTCACCTTCTTTCAGTATGCGAGGCGAACGGCTTGCCTGAGGGAGCTTCGTTTGACGATGTACTAGGGCTGGTTCCCAAACATGGGTGCGGCGCAGGTTCCGAGGTGCTCGCGGTTTCCGGGCGAGGCAATGCGTATCCGTGCCATCTGCTCATGCTTCCCGAGTTTGAGGCCAAGCTGCATGAGATTCTTGGCGGGCGTTGTGATGCAGAAAGTGGAATGCCGGGAGAGTCCGGGCCGGCGGGACTCGCTTGCACAGAAGGTGGCGTGTGGAAAGTCCCTGGGGTGGACGACATGGAAGGTTGTAGCGATTGCGATGTCCGTTACTTCTGTGGAGGAGGCTGCAGGGCGTCAGCATACTCAGCAACTGGAAGGCTGGATGGGCGAGATCCTATGTGCGAGGCATATAGAATCTTCATTTCCAGCATTCTATGGACGTGGGATGACTCTCGAACAGCTTCCCTAAACCTGACGCAGGCGCTCCGAGAGGTATCAAAGCTGTGAAATCCGCTCTTGTTTACGCAATAGTGGGGAGCTCCGTTGCGGCCAGGGCGTATGCACATAGAGCTATGCGTGAGGGGCAATCAGGAATTGATCTGGGGGATCTGCTTCTTGTAGCGATCATCGCAGGTGTTTGGCTCGTGAAGAGGCAGGATCCTGCTGACTTCCTCAAGATAGCCGGGCGGCCGGGCAATGGTCGGCTGGCGCTTGTGACCGGGTTGGTCGTCGTGGCACTGGGCGTCATCAACATGTGTATCCATGCCCGGCTCAAGCAGGCCCATGGAGGGTGGATGAGGGACGCAGGCGTGAATCCGGGAGGGGCGTACCTGGCTCTTGGAGGCATGCCGAAGCGAATGGCACTTCTGCTTGGCCTCGGTTTCATAGCATCGGGAGCCCTTCTCGAGGAGATCCTGTTCAGAGGTTTCCTGCTGCAGTGGGCCCGAGGGGCAAGCGGTCCGGCCAATGGAGTAATTGCGCAGGGGGTTCTGTTCGGATTGATTCACGGAGTTCCGATGGCATGTGCCAGGGCTCCTGACGTAATCACTGCCTACGCGCTCCTCATGCCCATTGCCAGCGGCATTGCCCTTGGCTGGCTTGCTGTGACAAGCGGCGGGCTGGCATATCCATGGCTGGCGCACTGGGCCTTGAATTACCTTGCCTTCGCTGTCGAAGTCATGAGGCCGAAGGGAACGGCGCGTTTGTAGAACCGGGCCTCTTCTGTTATACTATGTTGCCTGTCCGGATTCGCCGTTCTACTCGTGCTGCATGCGGGTGTGGGAGATGCAGTGCGCTCAGAGGATGAGATGGTTCTATGAGGGCAGGGGATTTGCCGGAAAGGTCTGTCTGGGAGGAAGAGGGCGCTGTAGTGTAGAAATAGGAGGAGCACGTTTCAGGCAGCCGGTGGTCGATCTTCCGAGTGAGGCAATCGCACGCCGTGGGCAAATGGACAAGTGCCAGGGCGTGTCGGAAAATGCACGGGGTTTGTCATGGTTGTGCACGACATCATGCCTTGCGATGTTGGCCAGGGGGCGGCAGCTTCGTGAGTCCTGATCCATCGTCCTCCCGCACAAGCGGTCGTGGACGGGCAAGGAGAGCAGCTGATATGTTTGTTGATCTAGTCGAAGTATCTGTCCGTGGCGGAGATGGCGGCCATGGCGAGGTTGCCTTCAGACGTGAGAAATTTGTGCCTCGGGGCGGCCCATCCGGCGGTGATGGGGGCAATGGAGGCAATGTCATAGCAGTGGCCGACAGAACGCTGACTACGCTGACAGATTTCCGATACAAAAAGCATCTCCGCGCAAAGAACGGCGCCCGAGGGNNGATGACGGGCGCGGAAGGAGAAGACCTCGTCGTGAGAGTACCCGTGGGAACCATAGTGAAGGATGCGGAGACTGGAGAAGTCGCAGCCGACCTGGTCGTAGACGGGCAGCGGGTGTTTCTGGCAAGAGGAGGGGCAGGAGGCAGGGGAAATGCTCGGTTTGCGACATCGGTTCGTCGAGCTCCTCGTTTTGCAGAAAAAGGCGAGCCCGGCGAGGAACGGCGGCTCACGCTTGAACTTCGGCTGCTGGCTGACGTTGGGCTTATAGGGTATCCGAATGCTGGAAAGTCCACGCTGCTGTCGAAGATCTCATCGGCTCGCCCCAGGATCGCTGACTATCCGTTTACGACTCTCAGTCCGGTTCTGGGTGTGGTAGAGGGTGCTGACATGAGCTTTGTTGTTGCTGATATTCCCGGTCTCATTGAAGGCGCTGCCGATGGTGTGGGCCTCGGTCACGAATTCCTGAGGCATGTGATGAGAACGCGGATCCTCGTGCATGTTGT
>LSQX01343698.1_pt3 | contig 19966 bp, 21 predicted proteins | sample 654561 | NCBI WGS metagenome assembly LSQX01 (sample SAMN04489861, study PRJNA283612) | anaerobic digester metagenome | isolation source: 4 biogas reactors fed with cattle manure at either 37C or 55C with and... | place: Denmark: Kongens Lyngby | collected 2014
GCGAACCAGATCCTCACCTACTTCGCGACGGACGCCGCCCGACTGCTGAACCGCTGATGACTGACGCCACCGACACTACTGGCACCACCGGCACCACCGGCACCGACAAGAAGCCGGAGACGGTCCGCCTCATGCTGCTGCTGTTCGCGGTGGCGGTCGGCGGGGAGATCATCCACCAGATCCTCAACGTCACCATCGGGTTCATGGACCCGTCCGCGCTCATCGCCACCGCGAAGGAGGCGATGAGTGAGGAGCAGCTGGCGGAGATCACCGACGGCCGACTCCGGGCCACGGTCATCGCGTCGATGCTGCTGGCAGGTGGTTTCGGCATCGCCGTGATGGGACTGCTGGCGTTCATGCTGGTGCTCATCCACCGGCGTTCCAGCTACGCGGGCCTGGCCCGTCGCATGCTGCTGGTGTTCGGCTTCTACTTCGGCTTCCGCATCCTCATGCTCTTCATGGCCAGCCCGGGCGGGAACAACGTGCCCGTGGCAATGTATCTGCTTGACGGCAGCGTCCAGATCCTGGTCGGGGTGGCCGCCGTCCTGGGTCTGGTCTTCTCCCTCCGGGTGGAGACGCTGAAGTGGACCCGTGAGATCGACGCGTCCGGCAAACGGATCGACCCACGAAGGAAGTGAGCCACAGATGCCCAGCATGTTCCCCGGCATGGTGCCCTCCCCGGATGACCCCAACCGCGGCCCCCGTCGTACGCCCTCCGGGGCCGACCCCGGCACCTGGCCCGGCTCACTGAAGTGGGGCTACTACGTCAGCGTGGCGGCCGCGATGCTCATGGTGGTCACCGGCATGATCGGTCTGGCACAGGACCACGGGGCCACCCCCGACGTCAGTGCGGAGGTCATCGCCGCCTTCCACCGCAACGTGCGCTTCATCGGCGTGTACAACATCATCGCGGGGCTGACCATCGCCGCCCTCGCCGCGCAGCTGCGGTCGGGTGGCCGGATCTCCCGCCGCATCCTCGTCGCGGTGTTCGCGCTCTCCATCTTCTTCAATATCGCGGCCTTCGCCATCCAGGTCAGTGGCCTGGCGGCGGTCGTGATCTGCGTGCTGCTCGGTGTGGCGGCCGTCATGATCTTCCGCCCCGGTGCCAACGCCTACATCGCGCGGATGAGCAGCAGGAACGACTAGTCTGACGGCATGGACCGCAATGATCAGGTGACCTCGGCGCTCGAGGAGGCCCGCGCTGCGGCGCGGGCGGTCGGCATCGACGTCGACACCGGGCCGCTGCAGGTCGACGACGATCGCCCGAAGGTCTCCTACGCCTTCGAACTGGAGGGTCTCACCGCCGCCCCCGACGTCGCCGACATCGAGATGGCGCTGGAGGAGATCCCCGGTGTCCGTGCGCGGGTGGTGTTCCCCAAGGCGACCGTCTGGATCACCGCCCCCGACACCGTGGACCCGGACGACCTGGCGGCGGTGATCGCCTGCTTCGACGTCCGCGCCACCCTCACCGACTCCTCGCTGCGCCGCCGCATCATGCGGCCGGACCCGGTGGAGCGGCCGCGGCCGACGGTCCGCGCCAGCCGTCTGCCCTGGAAGTACCGCCGCCACCTCGAGGACGAGGAGCGCAATCTGGAACGTGCCCGGCGCTCCGGTTTCCTGCTCGAGCAGGAGGACCGGGAGCGGCTGGAGGCCGCCCAGCCGCGGGACCTGCTGTTCACGGCCCGTGACCTGCTCACCCCGACCCGTTTCCTCGTCAGCCTCATTCTCGCGGTGCCGGTGCTGCTCATGTCCTATCTGGAGACGCTCCAGTTCGACGGCTGGCAGTGGCTCTCCCTGGGGCTGGCGCTGCCGGTGGTGACCTGGGGTGCGTGGCCCTTCCACCGGGCGATGGTCGGCGGCGCCCGCCGCGGACTGACGGCTCTCGACGCCGCCAGCTCGGTGGCGGTCATCGCGGCGACGATCTGGTCGATCGTCATGCTCCTGTTCACCGCGGCCGGTGACCTCGGCTGGCACTCGACACCGCACTGGTTCGCGTTCCAGCAGCAGCGCATCGTCGACGGCGAGCTCTTCCTCGACGTGGCCTGCGGCATGACGGTGCTGCTCCTGGCGGGGCGGCTGCTCACGATGCGCACGCGCGTCAGCCTCCTCGAGGAGATGGACGCCCGCCGGCCGGGGCCGCAGCACATGGTGCACGTGGCGCCGAAGACCCGCGTGCCCGGCACCCCGGCCCGGGGCCAGGCCGAGGAGGAACGGATTCCGCTGCAGGAGGTCAACGTCGGCGACGACATCGTCGTCCTGCCGGGGGAGGTCATCCCCGTGGACGGCACCGTGGTGGGTGGTTCCTGCACGATCAGCCGCGGGCTCATCAACACGGGCGGCGGTGACCGCGAGCAGGTGAAGGTCAACTCCTACGTGCACGCCGGCTCCCGCAACCTGGACGGCCGGATCAAGGTCCGCGTCGTCCACACCGGGCACCGCACCCGCATCGCGGCGATCCACCGCTGGGTGGAGGAGGCCAACATCAAGCAGCAGCACTCGACGCTGCTGTCGACCCGTACCGCGGCCATGCTCATCCCGGCGGCCCTCAGTCTGGCGGCGCTGGACTTCCTGCTGTGGGTGCTCATCGCGGGCAACTTCAACGCGGCCTTCGCCACCTCCCTGGCGGTGCTCGCCTCCGTGGCCCCGGTCGCCCTGGCGCTGTCTCCGGCCCTGGCCATCCGCCACGGCATCGAGGCGGCGGCCCGGAACGGCATCCTCATCCGGGACGGCGCGACGATCCGCCGGACGGAGATGATCGACACGGTCATCTTCAACCGGGTGGGAACGCTGGCGGAGAACTCCATGACCGTGGAGTCCGTCACCGCCGCCCGCGGGGAGAACCCGGAGCTGATCCTCCGTGTCGCCGGCGCCCTGGCGCTCGAGTCCGACCACCTCGTCTCCCGCGCGCTGGTGAAGGCGGCCCGTGAGGCCCGTGACACAGGCGCCGGCGGCGACGACGTCCCGCACTGGATCGAGGTGGCGCACGCCGAGAGCGACGGGGAGGGCACCTTCCGGGGGCTCGTGGAACTCCCGGTGACCGCCCCCGACGGCACGGTCACCATGACCCAGGTCGAGGCGTCGGTGTGGCGTCCCCGCACCATGTCCGACCTGCACGGACGCCTCGCGGCGGCGGTCGTCTCCGGCGGCACCCCCATCGTGGTGCGCTGGAAGGGCCGGGACCGCGGCGTCATCAGCCTGCACGACACCGTCAAGGACGACGCCCAGGAGGCGATCGAGCAGCTCGAGCAGCAGGGCATCGAGACGATCATGCTCTCGCGGGACACGTACCCGGTGGCGCGTCGTTACGCGGACCGCATCGGCGTCTCCCAGGTGCTGGCGGGCATCGCCCCGGCGAAGAAGCCGCACACCGTCCGCGCCGTGCACACGCAGGGCGCGACCGTCGGCATGGTCGGCGACGTCTCCGTGCTGTCCTCCCTGCGGGTGGCGGACGTGGGCATCCTCGTCGGGGACGGCAGCACCAGCGACGAGGTCGACCAGATCACCCACTCCGGTCACCCGGACGTGGACATCATCGTGCTGCGGCAGGACGTCTCCGCCATCCCGGAGCTCATCGCCCAGTCGCGCCGGGTGTGCCGCATCATCGACCAGAACATCCTCTTCTCCTGGGTCTACAACGGGGTGGCGCTGGTGGCCTCCGTGGCGGGTGTCCTCCATCCGATGGCGGCGACCTTCCTCATGCTCGGTTCCTCCCTCCTCATCGAGGCCCGCTCGAACAGCGCGCGTACTTTCCGACGCGCGGCGTAGACCCAATTACCCCCGACTACAACTTTTGGACCACAATGGTGCACATGACTCGTCGTTCCATTCCCGATGCCCCGTTCCTCGCCGCCGCTGCCGGCCGTACCCCGTCCCGTACCCCGGTGTGGTTCATGCGTCAGGCAGGACGTTCGCTGCCCGAGTACCTGAAGGTCCGGGAGGGGATCTCCATGCTGGACTCCTGCTTCATGCCGGAGCTGCTCGCGGAGATCACCATGCAGCCGGTCCGCCGCCACGACGTCGACGCCGCGATCCTCTTCTCCGACATCGTCGTGCCGCTGCGCGCCGCGGGCGTCGGCGTGGAGATCGTCGCCGGCCGCGGCCCGGTGATGGACAAGGCCATCACCACCCGCGCCGACATCGACGCCCTGCCGATCCTCGACCACGAGGTCACCGAGGTCACCGAGGGCATCGGCATCATCCTGGACGAGCTGCAGGACCACCAGGCCCTCATCGGTTTCGTCGGCGCCCCCTTCACCCTGGCCAGCTACCTGGTCGAGGGTGGCCCGAGCCGCAACCACGAGAAGACCAAGGCGATGATCCACGGCGAGCCGGACACCTGGCACGCCCTCATGGAGCGTCTCACCCCGACGATCGTCGCGTTCCTGCGCCAGCAGATCGACGCGGGCATCGACGCCATGCAGCTCTTCGACTCCTGGGCAGGTTTCCTCACCGAGCGTGACTACCGGGAGCATGTCCTGCCGTACTCCGTCGAGATCCTCAAGGAGATCGAGGGCGAGATCCCGCGCATCCACTTCGGCGTCGGCACCGGTGAGATCCTCGGCGCGATGTCCGAGGCCGGTTCCGAGGTCATGGGCGTCGACTGGCGGGTGCCGCTCGACGTCGCCGCCGAGCGCATCCACGCGGCCTCCGGCCCGAAGGTCCTGCAGGGCAACCTGGACCCGGCGATCCTGTTCGCCGGCCGGGACGCCGTGGTCTCCGAGGTCGCCCGCATCAAGGCGGAGGCGGCCCGCGCCATCGAGGCCGGCCACGCGACGGCGCACATCTTCAACCTGGGCCACGGCGTCCTGCCGAACACCAAGGCGGAGGACATCACCGAGGCCGTCTCGATCATCCACGAGGAGAACTAACGGTGGAACCCACCAGGTACGCCATCATCGGCGCCGGCCTCGCCGGCCTGACCAGCGCCTACGAGATCCGCAAGACGGATCCGGGGGCCGTCATCCATGTCTTCGAGGCGGAGGACCGCATCGGTGGCAAGCTGTTCACCGTGCCCTTCGACTCGGGTCCCACCGACATGGGCGCCGAGGCGTACCTGGCCCTGCGTTCCGACGCCACCGACTTCTTCACCGAGCTCGGCCTCGCCGACGACCTGGTCAGCCCCTCGGGCCTGCGCTCACTCGTCTACTCCGACGGGGAGCTGCGCGGCCTGCCCGCCGGCGGCGTCATGGGTATCCCGGCCTCGTCGGACCCGGTGGCGCACGTCGTCTCCGCGGAGACCGCGGCGCGTATCGACGCCGAGGCCACCGACTCCCCCTCCATCGACTGGGAGGTGGGGGGCGACGTGAGCGTCGGCAAGCTCGTGACGGAGCGCTACGGCGCGGAGGTCACCGACCGCATCGTGTCCGCCCTCCTGGGTGGCGTGTACTCCTGCGCGGCCGAGGACCTCGGCGTCCGGGCGACGATCCCGCAGCTCGCGGAGGCCCTCGACGAACTCGCGGAGGCCGGGGAGAAGGTCACCCTGTCCGCCGCGGTGCGGATCTGCGAGGCACGCCGCACCCCGCGCGACCCGGGGGCGACCCCGACGCCGGTGTTCGCCACCTTCCGCCACGGCTACGCGCAGGTCTACGAGACGCTGGCGGAGAAGTCCGGGGCCGACATCCACCTCGACGCCTTCGTCTCGTCGGTCACCCGTGACCTGCGCGGCTTCCACCTCAAGGGCCCCGGCGTGAGCACCGACGCCCCCTACGACCGGCTCATCGTCGCCACCCCGGCGCCGACCACGGCCCCGCTGCTCCGGGAGGTCGCCCCGGCCGCCTCCGCGGCGCTGAAGTCCGTGCAGCTGGCGTCCTCCGCGGTGGTGGGCATGAGGTTCGACTCGGACGAGGGGCTGCCGGAGAACTCCGGCGTGCTCGTCGCCATCGACGAGCCGGGCGTGCAGGCCAAGGCCTTCACCTTCTCCTCGCGCAAGTGGCCGCACATCGGCGCGCGCGGCGGGGCGCTGGTCCGCGCCAGCTTCGGCCGCTTCGGTGACGACGCCCTGGTGCGCGCCGAGGAGGACCTCCTCGTCGACGCCGCCCTCGACGACCTGCAGACCATCACCGGCTTCGACGGCCGCGCCGCCGGACTCTCCGAGATCTACGTCCAGCGCTGGTTCGGCGGTCTCCCGCGTTACGACGAGACCCACCTGGCCACCGTCGCCACGGTCCGGGCGGCCGTCGCGGAGGTCCCCGGCCTCGAGGTGACCGGCGCGTGGGCCGGGGGAGTGGGCGTGCCCGCCGTCATCGACGACGCACGCGCCGCCGTCGCCCGCGTCATCCAGGTAGGATAAGCGCTCGACATCAGCCCGGGGGTCCGGGCCCGGACGAGGGAGCCGTACCCGGCGTTGCGACAAGACGGCCAGGAAGGTTTCCCGTGTCCGTCACCCTGTCCTGGGTCATCCTTGTTCTCTCCGGCGCGTTCGAGGCGGTGTGGGCGGTCGCGCTCGACCGCTCCGACGGGTTCACCCGGCTGTGGCCCTCCGTCGTGTTCTTCGCCGCGCTCTTCGTCTCGATGGGTGGCCTGGCGGTCGCGCTCAAGCAGCTGCCGGTCGGCACCGCCTACGCGGTGTGGGTGGGCATCGGGGCGTCGATAGCCATCGTGTGGTCCTTCGCCACGGGCCAGGAGATGTTCTCCCTGGCGAAGGCCTTCTTCTTCGCCATGATCATCGGCGGGATCATCGGACTGAAGTTGGTCAACTGACCGGGGGNNGGGGGAAAGTTTAACCCCGGTTGACCCCGGTCGTATGATGGTGGGCATGACTCTGAGCTCCCCGACCTCCGCACGCACCCAGAAGTCCGCGCAGATGCACGACCGTGCCCGCACCCTCATCCCCGGCGGGGTGAACTCCCCGGTCCGCGCCTTCGGCTCCGTCGGCGGCCAGGCCCGCTTCATCGACTCCGCCCACGGCTCCACGCTCGTCGACGTCGACGGCAACGAGTACGTCGACCTCGTCTGCTCCTGGGGCCCGATGATCAACGGCAACGCCCACCCGGAGATCACGGACGCCGTGGTCAAGGCGACGGCGAAGGGCCTGTCCTTCGGCGCGCCGACCGAGGCGGAGATCGACCTCGCCCAGATGATCATCGACCGCACCTCCGTCGAGGAGGTCCGCCTGGTCAACTCCGGCACCGAGGCCACCATGTCCGCCGTGCGCCTGGCCCGCGGCTTCACGGGCCGCTCCAAGATCATCAAGTTCGACGGCTGCTACCACGGCCACGTCGACGCGCTGCTGGCCGCCGCGGGCTCGGGCGTCGCGACGTTCGCGCTGCCGGACTCCCCGGGCGTCACCGGCGCCTCCGCGGCCGACACCATCGTCGTGCCCTACAACGACCTGGAGGCCGTGAAGCAGGCCTTCGCCGAGCATCCGGGCGAGATCGCCGCCGTGATCACCGAGGCCGCCGCCGGCAACATGGGCACCGTCGCCCCGCGCGAGGGCTTCAACGCCGCCCTCAAGGAGATCGCGCACGCCGACGGCGCTCTGCTCATCATGGACGAGGTCATGACCGGTTTCCGCACCTCCTACTCCGGCTGGTACGGCGTCGACGGGGTGGCGGGCGACCTCACCACCTTCGGCAAGGTCGTCTCCGGTGGTCTGCCGGCTGCCGCCTTCGGTGGCCGCGCCGACATCATGGAGCACCTCGCGCCCTCCGGCCCCGTCTACCAGGCGGGCACCCTGTCGGGTAACCCCGTCGCCATGGCCGCCGGCATGGCCTCCCTGCGTCTGGCCTCCGAGGACATCTACCCGCTGCTCCACCAGCACGCCGACCGCCTCTCGGGCCTCATCTCCGAGGCACTCACCCGCGAGGGCGTGGCACACCACATCCAGCGTGCCGCGACGATGTTCTCCGTGCGTTTCGCCGAGGGGGAGGGCCACAACTTCGCGGACATGAAGGCCGCCGACACCTTCCGTTTCCCGCCGTTCTTCCACGCGCTGCTCGACAACGGCGTCTACGCCCCGCCGAGCGTCTTCGAGACCTGGTTTGTGTCGACCGCCCTGAGCGACGATGATTTCACCCGTATCGAGGAAGCTCTCGTCCCGGCCGCCCAGGCCGCGGCCGCCGCCACCGCGTAAAGGAAACACACCCTCCATGTCGCACACGATCGTCCACCTCATCCGTCACGGTGAGGTCCACAACCCGGAGCGCATCCTCTACGGCACCATCCCCGGGTACCACCTGTCCTCCCGGGGCCGTTCCCAGGCGGCCCGCGTGGCCCGCACCTTCGAGGACCACGACGTCACCTTCCTCGGCGCCTCCCCGTTGCAGCGCGCCCAGGAGACCGCGGAGCCCTTCGCGGAGACCCTGCTCCTCGACGTCGAGACGATCCCCGAGATCGTCGAGGCCGGCAACCGTTTCGAGGGTCTGCGGACCAAGGGCTGGAACTCCCAGCTGTGGAACCCGGTGCGCTGGCCGCTCATGTTCAACCCCTTCGAGCCGAGCTGGGGCGAGGCCTACGTGGACATCGCCGAGCGCATGATGGGTGCCGTCGAGCAGGTCCGCCGGAAGGCGGAGGGCCATGAGGCGATCCTCATCAGCCACCAGCTGCCGATCGTCATGGTGCAGCGCAGCGTGATGGGTGTGCCGCTGGCCCACGCCAGCCGCCAGTGCGAGCTGGCGTCCGTGACCTCGCTGGTCTACGACGGCGACCAGATCACCGACATCTTCTACACCACCCCCGCGAAGGACATCTGACATGCGCCTGCGTGCCATCGCGGCCGTGCTCGGCGCGGCCGCGCTGACCCTGACCGCCTGCGGCCAGGACCCGGACGCCGCCAAGAGCGCCGTGGCCGTCGGCGGCACCTTCGAGTTCCACTCGCCCGGCGGGCAGACCACGATCCTCTACGAGGAGTCCGAGCGTGCCCCGCTGCCGGACATTGCCGGCGACTCGCTCATGGAGGAGGGCACGGAGATCTCGCTGTCCGACTTCGCGGGCGAGGTCGTGGTGCTCAACGCCTGGGGCCAGTGGTGCGCGCCGTGCCGTTCCGAGGCCGATGACCTGCAGCGCGTCCAGGACGAGATCACCCCGCTCGGGGCGACGGTGCTGGGCATCAACGTCCGTGACTACAACCGGACCATCGCGCAGGACTTCGTCATCGACAACGGCCTCACCTACCCGTCGCTCTACGACCCGCCGTTCCGTTCGGCCGCCGCCCTCGGTGGCGTGCCCACGTCGGTCATCCCGACGACGATCGTGCTGGACCGTCAGCACCGGCCGGCGGCGGTGTTCCTCAAGGAGATCACCGACAAGGAGCTTCTCGACGTCGTCCTGCCCCTCATCGAGGAAACTGCATGACGGAACTCGGTCAGCTCTTCGCCGACGCCGCCGCCTCCGGTCCGCTGATCCTCGGGCTGCTCGCAGCGGCGCTCGCCGGTCTGGTCAGCTTCGCCTCCCCCTGCGTCGTGCCGCTGGTGCCGGGGTACATGTCGTACCTCGCCGGCATCGTCGGCGGTGAGGTGAGGCACGACGCCGAGCACGGCGCCGTCGTGACGAAGAAGCGCCAGTGGGCGGTCGCGGGGGCGGCGCTGATGTTCATCCTCGGGTTCACCGTGGTGTTCGTGCTGGCCACGGTCACCGTGTTCGGGGCGATCAGCCTGCTCACCCTCAACGCGGAGACGCTCATGCGGGTCGGCGGAGTGGTGACCATCCTCATGGGCGTCGTGTTCATGGGCATGATCCCGGCGCTGCAGACCGACACCCGCATGGCCCCGAAGCGGCTGACCACCTGGGTCGGCGCCCCGCTGCTCGGCGGCGTCTTCGCCCTCGGCTGGACCCCCTGCCTGGGGCCGACCCTCGCGGCGATCATCTCCGTGTCCGCCGGCACCGAGGGCATGACCGCCGTCCGCGGCGTGGCGCTCATCATCGCCTACTGCCTGGGTCTCGGCCTGCCGTTCCTGGTCATCGCGCTGGGTTCCGCCCGGGCGATGCGGACGATCGGCTGGCTGCGGAGGCACTCCCGCAAGGTGCAGCTCCTCGGCGGCGTGCTCATGATCCTCGTGGGACTCGCCCTGCTCACCGGCGCGTGGGCACACTTCATCAACTTCGTGCGTCAGTGGACCGTCGAGTACGGCGCCACGATCATCTAGGAAGAGACGGAAAGAGCATTGCGTACGGTCGTGACGTACCTCAAGAAGGCCTGGCACTGGCTGACCAGCATGCGCACCGCCCTGGTGCTGCTGTTCCTGCTGGCCATCGCCGCCATCCCCGGCGCCCTGCTGCCACAGCGCTCCCTCAACGAGGAGAACGTCAACGAGTACATCGCCAACAACGGCCGACTCGCCGAGTTCTACGACCGGCTGCAGCTCTACGACGTCTTCGAGTCCACCTGGTTCCTCGCGATCCTCACGCTGCTGACGATCTCCCTCATCGGCTGCATCCTGCCGCGCTCCTGGGACCACTACTTCGCCTGGAAGACCCCGCCCACCCGCGCGCCGCGGAACCTCGGACGCCTGCCGCTGCACGCGGAGGGCGACGTCGACAAGCCTGTCGAGGAGGTCGCCGCGGAGGCCCGCGGACTGCTGCGCCGCTGGCACGTCGCGGAGTACCAGCCGACGGATGACCGGGCGGGTAAGTTCTCGCTGGCGGCGGAGCGGGGTTACGCGCGTGAGCTCGCCAACCTGCTGTTCCACCTGGGGCTCGTCGGCATGATCGTCACCGTCGCGCTGGGCCGGATGGTGTACTACGAGGGTCAGGTCATCGTGGTGACGGAGTCCGGCAACTACGAGACCCCGCTCGGCGACCAGAACACCGAGTTCTGCAACACGTCGACCGCGAACTTCGACTCCTTCCGCGCCGGCCCGCTCTTCGACGGCACCGGCCTGACCACCTTCTGCTTCGACGCGCACGACTTCTCCGCGGACTACCTGCCCAACGGCCAGGCAGAGATGTTCACCTCGAACGTCTCCTACGCCGTCGGCGACGACATCCACCGGCCGAAGTCCGAGTGGACCGACTACGAGCTCAAGGTCAACCACCCGCTGCGCATCGAGGGCGACCGCGTCTACCTCCAGGGCCACGGCTTCGCCCCGACGTTCACGGTGACCTGGCCCAACGGTGAGAGCCGCACCCAGACCATCCAGTGGCGTCCCGACGACCTGACCTACTTCCTGTCCTCCGGCGTCATGCGTTTCGACCCGCCCGCCGGCATGTACCCCGAGCTCATCGACCGACGTGAGAACCAGATCGCCATCCAGGGCCTGTTCGCCCCGACGGCGCAGTGGGACGGCGAGAACAACGAGCTGCTCACCTCGCGTTTCCCCGCGATGACCGACCCGGCTGTCGCCATCGACATCTACCGCGGTGACGCCGGACTCGACACCGGCCGCGCCCAGTCGATCTTCAGCCTCGACACCGCGCTGCTGCACTCCGGTCAGCTGCAGAAGATCGAGCGCGTCAACCTCACCCGCGGCGACTCCGTCACGCTTGACGACGGCACCGTGGTCACCTTCGACGGGGCCAGCGAGTTCGCCAACTTCCAGATCTCCCGCGACCCCTTCCAGCCGTGGGTGCTGGTCACCACCACCATCATGCTGGCGGCCCTGGTCGGTTCCCTGCTGATCAAGCGCCGCCGCATCTGGATCCGCCTCACCCCGCGGGAGGACGGCGGCACCCACGTCGAGCTCGGTGGCCTGGCGCGGACCGACCGCGCCGGCTGGGGCCCGGAGTTCGACCGCATCCATCGCGAGCTCCTCGGCCTGCCCGATCCGGACGAGGTGGAGGAGGACCTTCTCGTCCCCGAGGATGCCCGCCTCGTGTCCAACTAAAGTTGGGGAATACGTGGCCCAAGGGTTGGAATCGCCCGGTCCGGTGGGGTACCGTCACAGAAGTATCTCACCGGCCCACCTGACTATCTGAGGGTGTCCTTCACACATGACCGTCAACCAGACTCTCTCCAACTTCTCGGACGTCGCCTTCCAGTCGGCGTTCGTCATCTATGTGCTGGCTCTCGTGCTGTCGCTCGTCTACTACGGCCGCATGCAGGGCGTCATCGACGCCCGCCGGGCCCTCGCCCGCGCCGAGCAGAAGGAACTCGTCGCGGTCGGTGACGGCGGTTCCACCGTGGTCGACGACGCCCCGGACCTCTCCGAGGTGGAGAAGCTGGAGGCCGGCGCCAACAAGTTCGGCGGCATGACCCAGGCGATGGTGTGGCTGGGCATCATCGTGCACTCGGTCTCCGCGGTCCTGCGTGGCCTGGCCACCAACCGCTTCCCCTTCGGCAACCTCTACGAGTACGTGCTGGTCACCACCGCCTTCATCATGATCGGTGCGGCGCTGGTCATCCAGCGCAAGGAGTGGCGCATCGTCTGGCCGTGGCTCCTGGTCCCGATCCTGGCGCTCCTCTTCTTCGGCGGCACCAAGCTCTACGCCGACTCCGCCCCGGTCGTCCCGGCCCTGCAGTCCCACTGGCTGCCGATCCACGTCTCCATCGTCTCCTCCGGCGCCTCCCTCGGTGTGCTCTCCGGCATCGCCTCGCTGCTCTACCTGCTGCGCATCTGGCAGCCGCAGGGCAAGGAGCACGGCATCTTCGGCGCCATCGCCAAGCCGCTGCCGAGCGCCAAGAAGCTCGACGGCATGGCCTACAGGACCGCGATCCTCACCCTGCCCGTCTTCGGTCTGGGCATCGTCCTCGGCGCGATCTGGGCGGAGGCGGCCTGGGGCCGCTTCTGGGGCTGGGACCCGAAGGAAACGGTCTCCCTGATCTCCTGGGTCCTCTACGCCGCGTACCTCCACGCCCGTGCGACCGCCGGCTGGCGTGACTGGAAGGCCGCGTGGATCAACATCGCCGCCCTGGCGACCACCATCTTCAACCTCTTCTTCATCAACATGGTCGTCTCGGGCCTCCACTCCTACGCGGGACTCAACTAGACCGCTGCTGAACAGCACGCACGCCGCGCCAGAACTCTCTGGCGCGGCGTTCCTGTTTCCCCTGATGTGCCGGGCCTCCCCGCCGCGCGGACCCCGATGAGTCTCCGCAGGCTAGACTTGAGCATATTCCGAACAGCTTCTGAGGGAGGAGTCGGACAGTGACAGGGACGTCAGCCCCCAGGAAGAAGACCGGCAAGCCCGCCGGCGACGATCCGGTGCTTCTCGATCTCGGTGCCCGGCTGGCTCAGCGCCGCCGCGACATCGGCGCCCTGCAGGCGGACATCGCGGAGAAGGCCGGGGTCTCCCGCTCCACGCTCCACACGATCGAGCACGGCGGCACGGGGGTCCGCTGGGAGAAGGTCGCCGCTGTGGCGCACGCCCTCGGCATGGCCATGACCTTCGAGGTCACGGACGGGTAGTCAGCCGCTGACCACCGGATCCCACACGCGGAGCATGCCCACGGGCATGCCGGCGTCGGTGGGGTAGCCCATGTCCGCGGGGTCGACGTCGAGGGCGACCCGTCGACCGACCAGCGGCCGCCACGTGGCGGAGTCGTCGCTGTACTCCGACCTCTCACCCAGGCTGATCTCGGAGACCGTCTCGGTGCGTTCGGACCACGGCCCCTGGGACGCGGTGACCTCCTGTGGGGCATCCAGGAGGAGGGTGTAGTAGCGGTTGCTCTCCGGCTCGCCGTTCGGTGAGGGCTCCCCGCCGGTCATCTCGCTGGTGCTCTTCTCCGCGACGACACCGGTGAAGCGCACCATGCCCGCGGCTGGTCCGCTCTGTGGCGACGTCGGGGCGGGGGCGGCCGCGGGCGTCGCGCCGCGGAGAGCCGCCAGGCCGGAGTGGTCGGTGGAGGGCAGCCACGTGATCGTCTGGTGGTCCGGCAGGGCGCCGAGCGCCTCGAAGACGGTGGGCTCCCCGACGCTCACCAGCGACGTCCCCGTCAGGCGGTAGAGCGTGCTCGTGCCCTCGCGCTGCGTGGACACGTAGTCGACCTGGTACACGCCGGCCCCCGACCGGGAGGCCTCCAGCCGCGCCCGGCTGCCACCGGCTCCGGCGGCCCCGTCGACGAGGTAGTCCGTCGAGCGGATGAGCTGCCCGTCGGCGTCGGTGGAGTACAGGTGGACGCGGGAGAACTCCGTGCCGTCGATCCGGAGCAGCATGTCGGGCCGGTGGTCGCCAGTGGCCTCCACGATGGCGTAGGACCACGAGCCCGTGGGGTGGAAGCGGCTCATGCGGTCCTCCGGGTAGGTGGGGGGATTCTGCAGCACGCCGCGGTAGGCGTCGGCGGTGTGGTCCCCGTTCTGCTCCGGCTGGGGCGCGGCATCTGCCGCGGCGGCCGTCTCGGTGACCACCACCGTCTCCACAATGGCCTGTTCGTTCCCGGCGCTGCAGCCGGTGAGGAGGAGGACGGTGGCGAGGCCGAGGACTGGACGCATGGGGGCTCCCTGGGGCGCGGAGGGGTAGTCAGGAAGCAGCCTAGTCCGCGTGCCTACCCCAGGCGCGGCATCAGCCACTTCTCGACGCCCCGCACGATCCACCCGAGCGGGCGCGCCGCCACCGACGCCGCCCGGGCCCCGGGACGCAGCGCACCCCGCGACGCCAGGCCCGGGCCGATCCGCCCGAGCAGCATCACCGCGGCGGGCATCGGCCGGATGAACAGGGTGATCTCGCTGATGAGCCCGTCCCCGTCCAGGCGGAGCCACTGGATCTCCTCCAGGTTCTGCCCGTCGAGGACGTTGTGCCCCCACAGGACCCAGTCGTCGCCGGACCCGGTGAGGCGGTGGATGCGGATGTCGTCGAGAAGCGCGAACGCCGACTCGAAGACCGCCATGACGGCGTCCACGCCGCGGAAGTCGAAGCCGTCGGTCAGCGGGGAGACGAGCCGCACGTCGGCGGCGAGGCAGGCGCGCATGCCGGCGAGGTCGAGCCGGCGGTCGGCCTCAGTCCAGCGGTGGATCGTCGTCGGTGTCGGGTTCACGGTATCGCTCCTCGGCACGCCTGCGGCGTTCCTCTTCCTCGCGTTCCGCGGCCTCACGGGCGCGGCGTTCCTTGAATCGGTCCTTCTCGAGCTTCCACAGGAACTCCTCGTCGTCATCCGGCCCCTTGATGGCCCGGGGCTGCGGCTCCACCTGACTGCGCTTCCATGTCTTCGGCCCGAAGGCCTTCCAAACGAGCACAATGGCGACGACAACCAGCAGTACGAGTAAAAGACGTCCCATGTGGCCCACTCTAATGGCAGCAGTAGACTGCAGGTGTGACTGCACCAGATACTCCCCAGCACCCTTCCGACGCGCCCCCGGAGCTTGATCCGGCGGTCCGCCGCCAGGCGAACATGGCGCTGCTCAAGTACGGCGGCGCCCGACTCGGGCTGTTTGTGGTGTTGACCATCGTCATCCAGCTCTTCGCCGTGCTTATCGACGCCCCCGTGCCCCTCGTCATGTCCGCCCTGCTGGCGCTGCTCGTGGCGTTCCCGCTGTCGATGCTCGTGTTCAAGGGCATGCGTGTCGAGGCCAACCGTTCCGTCGGCGCCTGGAACGCGCAGCGCAAGGCCCGCAAGGAATGGGTCAAGCGGGAGCTGGACGCCCGCTAACGTCCGAAGAGGAGCGCGATCACCAGCATCACCGGCAGGGAACCGAACGTGGTGAGGAAGACGGTGTCGCGCGCGATGATCATGCCGCGCTGGTAGGAGGCGGCGAAGTTGTACACGTTCTGCGCCGCCGGCAGCGTGGCCAGGATGACCGACGCATAGAGTTCGTTGCCCTCCAACCCCAGGCCGAGGGCGATGCCCCACGCGATGAGCGGCATGCCCACCAGCTTGAGTCCGGTGGCGACGATCGTGCCCGGCCGGTCGGCGGGGGTGGTCAGCGGAGCGGTGTTGCGCAGCGACGCACCGAAGCTGATGAGGATCATCGGGATCGACGCGCCGCCGAGGATCTCCAGGGGTCGCATGACCGGGTCGGGGATCTGCAGGCCGACGAGCGCCACGACCAGGCCGAGCACCGAACCGATGACCACGGGGGAGAAGACCGCCGTGCGCACCGGACCCCAGATGCGGGCCACGCGGGACCGTTCGCCCGAGTCCTCGGAGACCAGGCCCGCGAGGATGAACGGCGTGAACACGACCATCTGCAGGACGAGGACAGGCACGACGTAGGTGGCCTCGCCGAGGACGTAGACGCTCACCGGCAGGCCGATGTTCACCGAGTTGAAGTAGCAGGACGAGGCCGCGCCCATCGTCGTGGTGGGCAGGTCCTGCCGGAAGAACAGCGTCGACGCGATGATGTACACGACCGCGGTGGCGACCGTCGCCAGGAAGATGACGAGGATGACCGGCGAGAACAGCGTGTCGGCGTCCGACTTCGCCACCGACGAGAACAGCAGCGCGGGCGACGCGGCGTAGAACGCGACGCGGTTGAGCACGAGGCGTTCACGGTCGTCCCGGATCACCCCCGTGCGTGAGAGGATCACGCCGACGGAGATGACCGCCAGGATGATGGCGAAGCCGGTGATGACCCCCGACATCTACAGTCCCGGCGCGTTGAGGAAGAGCACCACCGCGGTGATGACGGCCCACACCAGCATCGCCTGGCCGGTCGTCTTGATCAGCGGGATGAGCGCCGGCCCCCGGTTGCCGCGCAGGGCGACCATGACGCCCTTGAACGCCAGGGGCAGGGCCAGCAGCGCCAGCGCCAGGTACGGCACCTGTGTGGCCAGGAGCAGGGAGACGAGGAAGGGCGTGAGCGCCAGCGCCGTGTAGAGGTGGCGGGTGTTGCGGTCGCCGAGACGCACCGCGAGGGTCACCTTGCCGGCGGCGGTGTCCGAGGGGATGTCGCGCAGGTTGTTGGCCAGGTTGACCGAGGAGGAGATCGCGCCGATCGCCACCGCACCGCCCAGGCCGACCCAGGAGACGGCCCCGGCCTGCGTGTACTCGGTACCCAGCACGGCGACGAGGCCGAAGAAGATGAACACGGCCACCTCCCCGAGACCGCGGTAACCGTAGGGGTTCTTGCCGCCCGTGTAGAACCAGGCGCCCAGGATCGCCACCGCGCCGACCAGGATGAACCACCAGGCACTCGCCAACGAGAGCGCGACGCCGGCCACCGCCGCCACCCCGAAGGAGAGGAACGCCGCACGCTTGACGTCCGCTGGCGCGGCGAGGCGCCCACCGGTCAGGCGCGCCGGGCCGGTGCGGTCCTCGTCGGTGCCGCGGATACCGTCGGAGTAGTCGTTGGCGTAGTTGACGCCGACGATGAGCGCCCACGCGACCACGAGCGCCAGCAGTGCCCGCCACCAGGAGAAACCACCGGCGAATGCGGCGGCTCCGGAGCCGACGATGACGGGGGAGAAGGCGTTGGGCCAGGTGTGCGGGCGCGCGGCCTGCCACCAGTCCCGCGGCGTGGCCGGGTAGGGGTGAAGATCAACGGACATGGGGCTCATTGTGCTTCATCGCCGTCGCGGACGCCGAGCCGGGGTGCGGCGCGGGCCCTGCGGGGCGTCCCGGCGCCCGCCCGCCAGGCGGTCCAGCGTGCGGTCCCAGTCGGGGGAGGTGGGGGCGGTGACGTCGAGAAGCGTGCCGTCCGGCAGCGGGATGCGTAGGGAGTGCGCGTGCAGGAACATCCGGCGTCCCCCGAGGCGGGCGATCTCGGCGGTGAAACGCGGGTCGCCGTAGCGGGAGTCGCCGGCGATGGGGTGTCCGGTGTGGCTGGTGTGCACGCGGATCTGGTGCTTGCGGCCGGTGATCAGCTGCGCGCGGATGAGGGTGGCGCGTCGGCCGAAACGGCGCTGCACACGCACGTGGGTGAGGGCGTCCTGGCCGTCGGGGCGGACGGTGACGCCGGAGTCGGTGGTGAGGAGGGGGGCGTCGATACGCGTGAGCGTCTCCGGGTAGGCACCCCGGACGAGCGCGAGATAGTGGCGTTCGACGTCCCCGGCGCGCAGCACCTCCTGCAGGTGGCGCAGCATGGTCGGCCGCTTCGCCACCATGAGCAGGCCGGACGTCTCCCGGTCGATGCGGTGAGCCAGCTCGAGTTCCTCCCCCGGGCGGAGCTCGCGCAGCGCCTCGATGACACCGGCCTGCACGCCGGTGCCGACGTGGACCGCCAGGTCGGCCGGCTTGTTGAGCACCAGCAGATCAGCCGTCTCGTGCACGATCGCCCCCGCGACCGCCTTCTTCACCGCACCCGGCACCGCGACCCTGTCCGGCGGGGGCAGGTCCAGCGCCGGCACGGAGATGACCTCCCCGGCGGCGAGGCGGTGGTCCGGTTTGGCCCGGCGGCCGTCGACACGCACCGCGCCCTTACGCAGCAGCCGGAAGATCACTCCCGCCGGCACCCCCTTGAGGCGGGAGCGGAGGAACTTGTCCAGGCGACGCTCGGCGTGCTCCTCGGAGACGGTGATCTCGTGGGCGGGGGAGCGTCGGTAAGCATTCATGTCGGCTACACCCTACCCTGCGCCCGGTGCCGGACGGCCGGCAGGCAACCACGGGGCCGGAAAAGTAAGGTGGTGCGGGTTATGTGGATTTCTTATGTGCTCGGCCAGGCGGTCAGCTTCTTCTTCACCCTGTTCAGGATGATTCCGCTGGCGTGGAACAACCGTTTCTCGCGGACCCGTTTCCCGCAGGAGGGCGACGTGGTCATCTCGCTGACCTCCCACGGCGAGCGGCTCAACCGCGTCCACTACACGCTCGAGTCGATCGTGCGCGGGCACAGCCGGGCACCCGTCGTGCTGTGGCTCGACAGGAGGGACTACGAGTCCGAGTGGCCGCGCTCCCTGCGCCGCCTCGTCGGTCGGGGCCTCCAGGTGCGCTGCTCCGACGGACTCTACGGCCCGCACACCAAGTACTGGGGGCAGTTCCGGGAGGTCGTCGGCACCGGCACCCGCGTCGCCACCATCGACGACGACATGATCTACCCCGAGTGGTTCCTCGAGCGGCTGCTGTTCATCGGTGACCTGCGCAGCGACGTCGTCATCGCCTACCGCGCGCACCGCATCGAGCTGCGCGACGAGGAACTGCTCCCGTACGTGAAGTGGACCGCCGCCGACACCTGCCGCGCCAGCTTCCTGCACTTCGCCACCGGCGTCTCCGGCGTGCTGTACCCGGCCAGCTTCATCGACTACGTGGTCGGGCAGGGCGACGTCTTCCAGGAGCTGACCCCGCGTGCCGACGACGTCTGGCTCCACGCCTGCGCCCTCCGCTCCGGGCACCCCGTCCGGCAGGTCTACTCGCATCCGCGGAACTTCGCGGTGGTGCCGTCGACGCAGTCGGGTGCGCTGGTGATCGGCAACACGCTCATGGGCGGCAACGACGAGCAGATCAACCGCGTGTACACGGACGAGGACGTGGCGAAGCTGGTCGCGGCGAGCCGCTCGGAGGACTAGTCACGGCTCTTCGGGGTGGGTTGGGTACTTTGGTGCTGATTGATCCACCCCACAGTGCTCAACCCGCCCCAAAGAGCGGCGACATAATCAGAAGAGCTTCTCGACGCCCCGCCGGTCCACCTTCCCCGGCCCCGTGAGCGGCAGCTCGGCCACGCGCCGCAGGTCCTTCGGCAGCTGCCAGCGGGGGAGATGGTCGAGCCCCTCGATGACCTCGCCCGGGGTGGCCGGCCCGGTGTAGGCGGCGACGATGGCCTGCCCGAGCCGTAGATCCGGGATGCCGACCACGCAGACACCGGTCACTCCCGGGACGGCGAGCATCGCCTGTTCGAGGACCTCCGGCTGGAGCTTGAGGCCGCCGGAGTCGATGATCGCGTCGAGGCGGCCCGTCACCCGCAGCATCCCGTCCTCGATGGTCCCGGCATCCGAGGTGGCGAACCAGCCCTCCTCCGCGAAAGCCTCATGGGCGGGGTCGTTGCGGTAGCCCTGCGCGATCATCGGCCCGCCGAGGTGGATGCGGCCCCGGTCGACGCGGACCCGCGCGCCGGGCAGCGGGCGCCCGTCATAGACGCAGCCGCCGGCGGTCTCGGAGGACCCGTAGGTGGTCACCACCGTGATCTGCATGTCCCGTGCCGCCCGGGCGAGCTGCGGGTTGAGGGCGGCGCCGCCGACGAGGACGGCGTCGAAAAGCCGCAGTGCCTCGATCCCCCGGAGAGTGTCCATG
>LSQX01351350.1_pt1 | contig 19966 bp, 13 predicted proteins | sample 654561 | NCBI WGS metagenome assembly LSQX01 (sample SAMN04489861, study PRJNA283612) | anaerobic digester metagenome | isolation source: 4 biogas reactors fed with cattle manure at either 37C or 55C with and... | place: Denmark: Kongens Lyngby | collected 2014
TCAGGAAGAATTTAATGCTTATTTCTAATATTAAGTATTTGATTTCCAAAACAATTTTTTTCCAAAACCCAATCTATTATCAGTCATTTTTATTGTACTAAGTTTTACTAACCATAAGTCTGTATTCACTATTATTGCAAATGGAAATTTTAATAAATATCTTTTTCTATATTTTGAATTATCTGTATTTTCAACTTTTTCCATTTCACCTTCAAATTGAATACCTCTAAGTTTTCCTATAAATTTAGTTTCTAAAACTATCGAACCTGAAACAATAGGATTTTGCTTTGCCATTTTAATATGTTTTGTATGAGCTTCGGAAGTAAAAAGTAAGGCATTTTCATCTTCTAAAAACACATAAAAGCAATGACTACACCAGCTTTCTTGGTTTATGCAAGTTGATAAAGTAAAGACATGATGTTTTTTTATAAACTTTACAATTCTTTTTGGAATACTATTCATTTTTGCCAGCTATATTTCTACGCTCTCTATTTCGTTTTTTAAGTTCTTCTGTATTTGCTAATTTATAAAGTTTATCTCCCCTCCTAACCAACTCATCAGTTTTTAGAGAAAACAAATCGCCTTGCCCCACTTTTTCCACCACTTTATAATCGAAATGAATTTCTTTCACAAATTGCTGAACTACTCCTGTTGTTGGACCTAAAAATACGACTTCATCCTTAATATATAATTCTTCATCGGTTTCTAGTTTAATTTCTGCAACTCCAATATTTGAATAATAATTTAAGACTTTACCGAGAAATACTTTGGTTTTAGTAGCTTTAGAACCGTGTTGTTTTGCCCATTCGCCCAATCTTTGTCCTAAATAATAACCATTCCAAAAGCCACGATTAAATACAGTACTTAATCTTTGTGTCCAGGCATCTATTTTTTCTTGATTATAAGTATTATCCAGCACTGCATTTATTGCTTCATTATAGCACTCAACAACTGTTTTAACATATTCTGCCGATCTTGCTCTCCCTTCAATTTTTAAAACAGAAATGCCAGCATTCAAAATTTTATCAATAAAAGAAATTGTACTTAAATCTTTAGGCGACATTAAATATTCATTATCAACTTCAATTTCAGTATCAGATTCTTTATCTTTTAAGATATAAGTTCTCCTGCAATTTTGCAAACATTCGCCACGATTAGCAGAATGATTGTATTCATGCAAGCTCATATAACATTTTCCTGAAATAGCCATACATAAAGCACCGTGGCAAAAAACTTCGATTTTAACATTTTCACCTGCAGGTCCTTTAATGTTTTTTTCTTTAATTTGATAAATAATTTCAGCAACCTGATCTAAGCTCAACTCTCGGGCAGTAACAATTACATCACAAAACTGAGAATAAAACTCAACAGCCTCAATATTTGAAATATTTAATTGAGTTGACGCGTGAACTTCTACACCTTTTTTTCGTGCATATTGCATTACAGCAACATCAGATACTATCACAGCTGTAACTTTTGCCTCTGCTGCTGCATCAATTACTTGACGCATTTTTTCTAATTCTTGATCATAAATAACAGTATTAACTGTTAAATAAGTTTTTACACCTGCTTTATTGCAAATATTTACAATATTTTTTAAATCTTCAAAAGTAAAATTATTTGAAGACCTTGCTCTCATATTAAGCTTTTCAATTCCGAAATAAACTGAATTAGCACCAGCTTGAATGGCAGCCATTAAAGATTCATAAGAACCAACAGGTGCCATTAAATCAATATTTTTTCTTTGCATTATTTAATATTTGTGCAAAATTAGAATTTTTTTGCGTTTTTTACCTTTTGTTTTAATAAAGCAATATCAAGAACTTCAGAAATACTTGCAACATAATGAAATTTTAGGCCTTTAATGTAAATATCTTTAATTTCTGAAATATCTTTTTCATTTTCTTTTGATAAAATAATTTCTTTTATTCCTGCACGTTTTGCAGCTAAAATTTTTTCTTTAATTCCTCCAACGGGCAAAACTTTTCCTCTAAGTGTTATTTCGCCTGTCATAGCAATTTTTTTTGCAATTTTACGTTGAGTAAAAGCCGAAGCTATTGCAGTAGCCATAGTAATACCTGCCGAGGGACCGTCTTTTGGGATAGCACCTTCAGGGACGTGAATATGAATATTATAATTCTCAAAAAGTTTAGAATCTATATCATATTTATCTGCATTTGCTTTAATATATTGCAATGCAATACTTGCAGATTCTTTCATTACATCTCCAAGATTTCCAGTTATTGTCAAATTCCCTTTTCCTTTAGCTAAACTTGTTTCAATATATAAAATATCTCCACCAACAGCAGTCCAGGCAAGTCCTGTAACAACGCCGGCAATTTCAGAATCTTGATATTCTTCTTTAGAAAATCTTTCTTGTCCTAAATATTCAATTATATCTGCTTCGGAAATTATTTTAGGCAATTCTTCGCCTAATCCAAGTTTTAAAGCAAGTTTTCTAATAATTTTCGCAATATTTTTATCTAATCCTCTAACTCCAGATTCTCTTGTATATCCTTCAATAATCTTAACTAAAGCTTTTTCTTCAAATTTAATTTTTAAATCTTTAAGTCCATGATTTTCTAATTGTTTAGGAATTAAATGTCTTTTAGCGATTTGTATTTTTTCTTCAATAATATAACCGCTAATATCTATCATTTCCATTCTATCTCGCAGTGCTGGACTAATAGTTTGAATATTATTTGCTGTAGCAATAAACATAACTTTAGACAAATCGTATTCTATTTCAACAAAATTATCGTGAAACTCAGTATTTTGTTCAGGGTCTAAAACTTCTAAAAGTGCAGAAGATGGGTCGCCCTTAAAACTATTACCAACTTTATCGATTTCGTCAAGAACAAAAACTGGGTTAGACGATTTTGCCTTTTTTATATTTTGCAAAATACGTCCTGGCATTGCTCCTATATAAGTTTTTCTATGTCCGCGTATTTCAGATTCGTCATGCACACCTCCAAGCGACATTCTTATATATTTTTTATCCAAAGCTCTGGCAACACTTTTTCCTAAAGATGTTTTCCCAACCCCTGGAGGTCCGTACAAACAAAGAATAGGAGCTTTTAAATCGCCTTTTAGTTTTAAAACAGCTAAATGTTCTATAATTCTTTCTTTAACTTTTTCTAATCCAAAATGATCTTCGTCCAAAACTTTCTGAGCATGTTTTAAATCAAAATTATCAACAGTATATTCGTTCCAAGGCAAGTCAAGTAAAGTATGCAAATAGTTTAATTGTACAGAAAACTCAGCAGAAGCTAGATTTAGAGTTTGTAATTTTTTCAATTCTCTCTCAAAATGCTCTTTAACCTCCTTATTCCAAAGTTTTGATTTTGCTTTTTCTTCTAATTCTTTTATTTCTTGTTCTGCTGGTCCACCACCTAATTCTTGTTGGATAGTCTTCATTTGCTGATGTAGAAGATATTCTTTTTGTTGCTTATCAAGTTCTTTTTTTACTTTAATTTGAATGTCGTTTTTTAACTCCAACATTTGAACTTGATTTACTAATAAACCTAAAAGTTTTTCAGCTCTTTTATATAAATTATTAATTTTTAAAAGATTTTGTTTTTCTACAGTTTCTATATCTGAATTTGAGCAAATAAAATTTATTAAAAAATTAGGATTATCAATATTTTTAATTGCAAATGAAGCTTCTTGGGGAATACTAGCACTTAGTTTAATAATTTTAAGCGACATATCTTTTAACGAAGATACAATTGCTTGAAAACTTCTTTTATTTTCAATAGTTTTATCTTCTGCTACATAGTTTACAGATGCCATATAATAGGGTTCGTCTGTTAAATACTGATTGATATGAAAACGTTTTTTGCCTTGTATAATAACCGAAACTGTATCATCTGGCATTTCTATTACCTTTAAAATTTCGGCTAAAGTTCCAACTTCATAAATATCATCTGGTTTTGGGTCTTCTATTTCTAATTCTTTTTGAGCTACAGCACCAAAAAATTTAGTAGTTTTTTGAATATCTTTGATAAGTTTAAATGATTTACTTCTGCCAATTGTCAAGGGAATTACTACGCCAGGGAATAAAACAGTATTTCGTAAAGGTAAAATAGGTAAAGTTTCTGGATATTCAGTATTATCATCTTCTGTAAATTCAGTAACAATGGGAATAATATCTGCTTTATTCTTTCCTGCTCCCATTATTAGTTTTAAAAATTCATTATCTAAAGTTTTTGTCATAATGTCAAATTGTCATAAGTTTTAATAAAAATTCTACCTATATTATATAGGCAATACTTGTGCCATATCAAACATAAAAAGTTTGATTTTGTTTAAAATCTTCTATACTTTGCAGTAATATCAAATATATGCTTAAAAATTCGTTTATCTGCCTCTGTTAATTCAAGATTTCTTCTTTTCATAACTTTCTCCATCACTTCAAAAGCAGTTTGGGTTTTATAAACTGACAAACCTGCATGTCCGCCCCAAGAAAAAGATGGAATAAAATTTCGAGGAAAGCCTGCACCAAAAATATTAGCCGAGACTCCAATTACAGTTCCTGTATTAAACATTGTATTTATAGCACACTTTGAATGATCTCCCATTATTAAACCACAAAACTGCAATCCTGTACTTAAAAATTTTTCTTTTTCATAATCCCAAAGTTTTACAATTGCATAATTATTTTTCAGGTTTGAATTATTGCTATCAGCTCCAATATTACACCACTCACCAATCACAGCATTGCCTAGAAAACCATCATGTGCTTTATTTGAATATGCAAAAAATACAGAATTATTTATCTCGCCGCCAACTTTACAATTAGGCCCTATTGTTGTAGCTCCATATATTTTTGCCCCCATTTTAATTTCAGAATTTTCACAAATCGCAAATGGACCTCTAATATTAGAACCTTCCATAATTTTTGAATTTTTTCCGATATAAATAGGACCTTCATTAGTATTAAAACTAGCACATTCAACAAAGCAATTATCTTCAACAAAAATTGGATAATTTCCGAAAACTGTATTAGTAGGGCTTAATTTTTGAGATTTTCTAGTTTTTGTAATTATTTCAAAATCTTGCTTAATTAACTCAGAATTTAAAGTAAAAATATCAGTATTTGAATTTATTATTAAAATATCGCCTTTAAATTCTATTTTTGTTTCAGGAATACTGTCCAAATCACCTAAACAAGCATAAGCAATAATATTCCCATTTTTAACTAGGCAAGAATTTTTTAAATTTATAATGTCTTCAACTAAGTCATGATTAGGAATTATTTGTGAATTAATTATTATATTTTCTTTATCGATTTTAAGATTATACTTTTCTTGTAAATAATCTTGAGTATAAATTGACACCTTTTGTTTTAGAAAAAACTCCCATTTTTCTTTAATTGTTAGTATTCCAGCTCTAAAATCCGCTATAGACTTAGTAAAAGAAAGCGGTAAAAACTTTTGATGATTATTAAAATCAGATAAAATAAAGTTCATGGTTTTTAAAATTTATTTTTGTAAAGATAAAAAAAAGCCCCGTATAAAACGAGGCTTATAATATTTTTTATTATCTAATTAAGCTTTATTTTGATTTTTCTTTTCAAAATGTTTTTGATAACGGTTACGGAATTTATCAACACGTCCTGCTGTGTCAACAAGTTTCATTTTTCCAGTATAGAAAGGATGAGAGGTATTAGAAATCTCTAATTTATATAATGGATATTCAACTCCGTCAACTTCAATAGTTTCTTTAGTGTTTGCAGCAGATTTTGTAATAAACACGTTATCATTAGACATATCTTTAAATGCCACTAATCGGTATTTTTCTGGGTGTATTCCTTTTTTCATTTCATTAAAATTTAAAATCTTTAAACATTCGGGGTGCAAAGATACACAGTCTATTTAAAAAAACAAAATAATTATCAAATATTTTCAATAAAGTTTTCAACTAAATATTTTTAATAAATTAGATGTCATCATCTCCTGCTCCACCATTAGTTTCTTGTTGGTCGTTAGAAAATCCTTTTTCCTTTCTTGTTTTAAAATCATTAATTTTATATGTTACAGCGAAAGTAAATACAGGTCCGCGGGGTTGTCTAATAAAATGTTGTACAAATTTGTCAGTTTCAGAAAAACTTTCTCTTTTCATAGAGCGGAAAATATTTCTTACATTCAAGCTAACAGATAGTTGTCTATCAAAAAAATCTTGCCTTATTCCACCATTTGCCATCCAATTAGGACTAAATTTTCCTTGGGCGCTTAGTCTTGGTCCATTATAAAAAGCACCAAACTGTATTCCTGTTCCAGTTTTTTTAATTTTAATCGTATTATTAATTCTAGTATTCCATTGAAAAGAATTATTTGAGATATACTCATTTGAGCCGGCAAGAATTTCGTAATAATATCCTGTTCCTGAAATATTCAAATTATACCATTTTGTAATATTAAAATTTGCCATAAGTTCAGCTCCAGACGAAATATCTTTACCAATATTATCAAAACTAGAAATAAAAATTTCAGGATTTTCTGGGTCAACCCTGTTTACTCTATTAATTTTATCAAGGGTTTCTCTATAATAGGCTTCTATAGAAACGAAATGAGTTCCAAATTTCTTTTGAAAACTCAAATCAAAAGAATTAATATATTGATTTTTTAATTCTGGATTACCAACACGAACAGTGTTTGGGTCCACAACTTCAATAAAAGGGTTTAAATACCATGGTCTTGGTCTTTCTAAACGGCGACTATAACTTACTAAAACTTGAAAATCGGCAGGAAACTGATAAGATAAATGCAATGAAGGGAAAAAATCAAATTTATTCTGATCTTCATTTGTCCATTTTTGATTAGTTTCAGTTTGTAAAAAAATTCTGTCTGTATATTCAGTTCGCAAACCCAACTGATAACCTAGAGTTTTAAAATAATTTGAAAATACTGCATAACCTGATTGTATATTCATATTATAGGTATAAGGGTTATATTGACTTAGATCATCAATCCAATCTGTCTGCATAGTTTGATATCTATAATCATTGGCTCTTTTTGAAGTTCTAATTTGATAACCAGCTTCAAGCTTAGCCTTTTCAGTGATTGGATAAACATAATCTGCCTTTGCCAAAAACATATTTCCTGAGCCATCTTCTTTAGTTCTATATTCTTCTTCGGTAGTACCAATACTATTGTAAAGGCTATCTGTATCATAGGTGCTGTAATAATCTATACTTCCATTTGTACTAACAGAATAATTTGTATAGACTTGCAATTCGTGTCCTGCCCCAGCGAATTTTTTCAAATAATTAAAATCTCCTGAATAATATTGACGATTTGAATTCGAATTTCCATCAGAGACATAATATTCAGGATTAAAAATAATATCATTTTTACCTAAACCATTTTCTGCTTTGTTTATAGCAGTAGAGCCCCAGTTGCCGAAACCATATCTTCCTGATATAGTAACAATATCATTTTCAGTTAAATAGTAATCTAATCCTGTTCTAGCACTACCCATATGTCTATTTCGTGAGTTTTCTGTTATTGTATTTAAAAAATAATCTTTATCATCGTCAATAAAAGTAATTTTATCAATATTTCCATCACCTCTAAAAATTCTATTAGCATATTCTCCACTAATAAAAAAGTTTAATTTATTAGTTCTGATATTTACCAATGCATCAGCTCCATGCGTATTAAATGATCCATAATTTGCAGAGACTTGTCCATTCCAACCGGCACGTTTATCTTTTTTCAAAATAACATTTACAATACCAGAAACCCCGTCAGCGTCATATTTTGCCGAAGGGTTTGTAATAATTTCTATACTTTCTATTGAACTAGCCGGAATTTGTTGTAAAGCCTCACTTCCTTCCAATGGACTAGGCCGCCCGTCAATTAAAACCATAAAACTTTCAGAACCGCGTAAAGATACATTTCCATCAATATCTGTTTCAATAGAAGGCACATTTTCTAAAGCTTCCACAGCACTTGCACCTGCTGAAATTATATCTTGGTTTACATTTACAACCTTTCTATCTAATTTGTATTCTACTTGATTAACATTAGCCTCAATACTTACCTCATCAAGAATATGTGCATCAACAGATAAGAATATTTTACCTAAATTAACATCTTTTCTATTTTGATTAATATTCAAATCTTGAATAACATGCTTTCCATAACCGATAAAATTAACTTCTACATAAAACCTACCATAGCTAATATTATTAATTTTAAAATGTCCATTTCTATCAGTAATACCACCAGTTACAATACTAGAATCTTTTTTGCTATAAATAACAATATTCGCATATTCAACAGCTTGATTAGAGCCTTTTTCGAGGACAATTCCACTTAAGCTTCCGTCAGCTTGCATATTAGAAGGTTTTTGACTTGGATTTTGTGCAAAACTAAAACTAGCGAGAAAAACAACTATTATCAAAGATAAAATTTTCATATATTTTATATTATTAAAAGTATATAGACAAAAAAGAAAGGAAAAGGTTTAAAACAAAGAATTAAACTTCCACTAAAATAATGATTTTATTTTTTTTACATTCGACCAATCCGCTAAGGATATCAAAATTAATTTCTTCGTTATTTTCTTTTTGTCTAATGGTAATAATTCCTTTCTCAAGAGTTGAGACTATAGGAGCGTGATTATTTAAAATTTGAAAAGAGCCTAAAGAACCGGGTAATCTAATCATAGTTGTTTCTCCGGCAAAAAGTTTTTTTTCAGGCGTTATAATTTCTACTGTCATAATTAATTAGTTTCAGCGAGCATTTTTTCACCTTTAGCGATAGCTTGCTCAATTGTACCAACAAGATTAAAAGCGGCTTCTGGATATTTATCAACTTCACCATCAAGTATCATATTAAATCCTTTAATAGTATCTTCAATTTTCACAAATTCACCTTTTAAGCCTGTAAATGCTTCTGCCACATGGAATGGTTGAGATAAAAATCTTTGGACTCTACGAGCACGATGCACTACAATTTTATCTTCGTCAGACAACTCGTCCATTCCTAAAATTGCGATAATATCTTGAAGTTCGGTATATCTTTGAAGAATATTTATTACTTTTTGAGCGGTTTCATAATGTTCTTTTCCTACAATTTCAGCTGATAAAATTCTTGAAGACGAGTCTAAGGGATCTACGGCGGGATAAATTCCTAGCCCTGCAATTTTACGACTTAATACAGTTGTAGCGTCAAGGTGTGAGAAGGTTGTAGCTGGAGCTGGGTCTGTAAGGTCGTCAGCCGGAACATACACAGCCTGAACAGATGTAATAGAGCCTGTTTTTGTTGAAGTAATACGTTCTTGCATTTCTCCCATTTCTGTTGCTAAAGTTGGTTGGTATCCAACAGCAGAAGGCATACGTCCTAAAAGTGCAGAAACTTCAGAGCCTGCTTGAGTAAATCTAAAAATATTATCAACAAAGAACAGAATATCTCTACCGCTTGTTTTAGAGCCTCCATCTCTAAAGCTTTCAGCAATTGAAAGTCCAGATAAAGCAACTCTTGCACGAGCTCCCGGAGGTTCGTTCATTTGTCCGAACACCATTGCTAGTTTGGATTCTTCAATTTCTTTATCATCTACAAGATTTAAGTCCCAAGAACCTTTTTCCATAGATTCTTTAAACTTATCTCCATATTTTACAATATTTGCCTCAATCATTTCGCGAAGTAAGTCGTTTCCCTCACGAGTTCTTTCTCCTACCCCTGCAAAAACAGACAAGCCATCATATCCTACAGCAATATTATTAATTAATTCTTGAATTAATACCGTTTTTCCTACACCAGCACCACCAAACAAACCAATTTTTCCACCTTTAGAATATGGTTCAATCAGGTCGATTACTTTAATACCTGTATAAAGTACTTCAATTTCGGTACTAAACTCTTCGAATTTTGGAGGTTCACGATGAATAGCGTAAGCATTTTCTTTACTTAAAGAAGATAAACCGTCAATATTTTCACCAACGACATTCATTAATCGTCCTTTTACCTGGTCGCCTATCGGCATTACTATAGGTTTTTTTGTATCAAAAACATCCATACCTCTATAAAGACCGTCAGTCGAAGCCATAGAGATTGTACGCACTGTATATTCTCCAATATGTTGTTGACACTCAACTACTAAAGAAGAACCATCTTCGCGTTTAATTTCTAATGCATCATGAATTTTTGGAAGTTCTCCACCAGATTTTTCAAAACTTACATCAATTACAGGACCAATAACCTGAACAATTTTTCCTACTGTTTGACTCATTGTATTAATATATGTTAAATTTATTGCAAACAAAATTATAAATTATATTTACAATAAAAAACAATAGATGTTTTATTTTACTAATATTTTAAATTTTTATGCTATGTGCAAATTTCAAACTACATAAGCAGAACTACATGATACAAAAAGCAAAACTAAGAGTATTTAAGTTTAAAACTTTCTTTGTCCTAAAGAATTTGTATAGTTTAATAAGATATCTTTCTTATTTTTGTCTGCATTAATTTTTGCAAAGTATTGACTTGCTTCATTCATATAATAGTCAATTTTTCCTTCAGAATATTTTAAAATATTTAATGCATCATAAATATTTTTTACTGCATTTATTTTTTCATTTTTATCAAATTCTTTCAAAGCTATCCAATATTTCAACTCGTTTAAAACATTTCCTTTTGCGAGTTCTAAAGCCTTTAGTAATAGAAAAGTTTTTTTATTTGAAGCTATATCACCTCCTAGATTTTTCTTAAATTTTTCAGAATCCCCATATGTATCAAGATAATCGTCCTGTAATTGAAAAGCCATTCCTAAATTTCTTCCGAATTCATAAATATTACTTTTATTTTCGCGATTAGTGTTTGCGGAAATTGCTCCAATTTTTAAAGAAGCAGCCAAAAAAACAGCAGTTTTTAGATTAATCATTTTCAAATAATCCTCCACACTTATATCCGACATATTTTCATAATCCATATCAAGTTGTTGTCCTTCACAAATTTTTAATGCAGTATCAGAAAACAAGTCTAAAGTTTCACTTAAATATTTGGCTTTTGAAATATATTTATATGCAATTACCGACATTGCGTCTCCTGACAATAAAGCGATACTGTCTGTCCACTTTTTATGCACTGTAGGATTTCCTCTTCTAATATCAGATTTATCCATCATATCATCGTGTAAAAGAGTGAAATTATGAAAAATTTCAATTCCACATGCAATATCTAATGATGATTCATAACTTTCTCCAAAAAGCTCAGTTGACAAAAGGCATAAAATAGGGCGTATTCTTTTACCTCCTGCCTTTAAAGTATAATAAATTGGGTCATACAGATTAGAAGGAGTATTTCCAAAATCTTGTCTCAGCAAATATTCATTAAATATTTTTAATAATTCTTTATCGTTTAACATTTTAAAATTACGAATTTATTATTTCAAAAAGACCGGTTTTTAAAATTTTGTCTATCCCTTGCTCTAAGCTAATTAGTTCACGGTTTAACACTTCAAGCATACTTGAATTATCCGGACATCTTCTAGTCATATCGCCCTCGGCAAGAGGTGGCAAATGAATTATTTTAGATTTAGATTCAGAAATTTTTATTATTTTTTGTGCAAGTTCTATTATCGGAGTTTCAATTGAATTGCCAATATTTACAACGTCATTTATGAATAAATCATTATAGGCAATTTTAGTACAGGCTTCAATATTATCATCAATATAACAGAAAGTTCTAGTTTGAGAGCCGTCTCCATAAATTGTAATATCATTATTTTTTAAAGCAGCATAAATAAACTTAGAAATAACAAAATCTTTACTTTGCTTGGCTCCGTATGTATTAAAAAATCTAAAAATAGTAAAATCCAAACCAAACTCTTTATTAAAAGATCGTAAAAAAGCTTCTCCAAGGTTTTTCACTATTGCATATGGTAGCCTAGAATTTAATGGAGTGGTATGTACGTTTTGAGGGAATTCAACTGGTTCGCCATAAACTTCGGATGAAGAGGCATAAAACACTCGTCTTACACCAGTATTTTTACTTAATCTACAAATATTTTCTATTCCTTTTATATCATTCAACACACCGACCGGATTTTTTTGTGTTCTCAAAACTCCAACCATAGCAGCATAATGAAAAACATAATGAAACTGATATGAAAGCATTACTTCCATAATTTCTTCATATTTATTTACATCAGCTTTGATAAATCTCAAATTATCCGACAAGAAAGTTATTTTATTTATATCTCCGGTCAATAAATTGTCAAGCACAATGACTAGGTTTTCTTTATCTTGGGATAGTTTTTCGGCTAGAGAGCTTGCAATAAAACCAGCCCCCCCTGTTACTAAAATTTTTCGCTTAAAGTTATGTATAGGAGTTAGTGTTTTCATATTATTTATTTCATTTAAGCATTTTTACTCTTTTAGTCAATTTCGTCTATTTTTACTTCATTATTATCCACATCGTCTTTATTATAAATTTCAATAATAGGTTCAGGAAAATCTTTTTTAGTAATATATTTTTCTAAGCTCATTAGCATTGAGGGCAATAATATTAAGTTACAAATCATTGCCATTAGTAAAGTCATAGAAATTAAAAAACCTAGAGCAATTGTCCCGCCAAAACTTGATGCTGTAAAAATTAAAAAACCAAAAAACAATATCGAATAAGTGTACATCATGCTTATTCCGGTTTCGCTAATTGCATTTTTCACCGCACTTCCTATATCCCAATTATTTGAAAATAATTCTTGACGATATTTTGTAATAAAATGTATTGTTCCATCTACAGAAATTCCTAAGGCAATTCCAAAAACTAAAATTGTACTTGGTTTAATAGGTATTCCAAAATATCCCATTAAAGAAGCTGTTACAAGCATTGGAATTAAGTTTGGAATCATAGAAATTCCCACCATTTTGAAGGAACGCTGTAAACCAAACATTATCAAGCCTATTACAATAATTGCTAAAGCTAAGCTGGTAAATAAATTATTTATCAAATATGTAGTTCCAGTAAAATATAAAATTGTGTTACCTGTAATTAAAGTTTTGTAGTCACCTTCCGGAAAAACAGTATTAACATCTTTTTTTATTTTAGGCAAAAGTATTTTCATTCTGTTAGTACCAATATCTTCAATATTTAAACTTACTCTTGTAATTGTTTTGCTACTGTCTATAAAAGATTTAGCAATATTTTGGTCTAATCCATTAGGTAATCTTTGAAAAATAATTTCGTAGTTTTTTGGACTTGAAGGCAATGCGTATTTATCTACTTTTCCTGTAGAGTAAGCTTGATTTAAAAATTTTAACGCGTCAACCACAGATAAAGACCGTGATAACTCAGGATATTTTTGTAATTTTTGCTGTAAAGAATCAATTTTTTCTATTTGAGTAATCATTTCATAGCCTGTTATACTGTCTTTAGTTTCTATGGCAATTTCTAAGGGACTAACACCGCCAAAATTCTTTTCTAAAAATTTAGTATCAACATAAATTTCTGAATCTTGAGAAACATCATCTAAAATATATCCGGTTTTTTTAATTAATCTAACACCAAAAACGGCACTTATAATTACTAAAACAATAATTGTATATACTTTTTTTCTATGATTATTTACAACCCCTACAAGCACGTTAACAACTCTCATCAAATATTTATTATTTAAGTGCTTTGTATATTTTTGTGCAGGTGGTTTTAAAAAGCTAAAGATTGAAGGAATGATTATTAAAGCATTAATAAAAGTTGAAATTATTCCTAAAGAAGCAATAGTTCCAAACTCGACTAAAATAGAGCTATTAGTAATCATAAAAGTTGCAAAACCAACGGCAGTAGTAGCATTGCTTAAAAAAACGGCATTTCCAATTTTTGAAATTACTCTTTGCAAGGCTAGAATTTTATTTCCATGAGCTTTTGTTTCTGCATGATATTTATTTAATAAAAATATTGTATTTGGAATACCTATAATTATTAATAACGGCGGTATCATACCGGTAAGAATTGTAATTTTAAATCCGAATATTCCCATAAATCCGACTGCCCAAACTACACTCACTCCAACCACCAATAATGCTACACCTATAATTTTAAATGAACGGAAATAAAAGTACAAAATTATAACACAAATTAGAGCGGCTAAAACAATGAACAAAAGAATTTCTCCTTTAACCAAGTCCATCATTTTAGTTCTAATAAAAGGAAGACCTGAAATATGTACTTTAATATTTTGTTCTTTTGCAAAATTGTTTATAATTTTTTCAACTCCTAAAACTACCGGAATTCTATCTTTGCTATTTATTATTTCTTTATCTATAGCAACATTCATCAAAAACACATTTTGATCTTCATTATATAATAGATTTTTATAAAAAGGCAAAGAGAAAAACACATCTTTCAAACTATCAAGTTCTTGTTGGGTTTGGATATTTTCTGGAAAAATATTATAAAATTCAAACTGTCTTTTGTTTTTGCCAACTTCATCAACAACTGTTACTTGTTGAATATTAATTGCCGAACTAACTGTTAAAACGCTAGATACATGTTCTATTTTTTCCAATTCAAGGCATAAGTTTTGCAATTCTTGAAACTTTTTCAATTCAAAAAGATTGTTGTCTTCTAAGCCAATAAAAATACCATTTCCTTCTTCTCCAAAAGTTTCTTTAAACTTTATATTATCTAACAAAACAGGGTCTTTCTTTGATAACATTGAAGCATAATGATAATCCATTTCAATGCGGGTAGCATTATATCCCATGAAAATGGTTATCAAACCAACAATTATTAGAAGCGTTATTCTGTTCCTTAAAATTAAGCGAGCTACTTTATTCCACATTATAATTTTAATATTTAAGAGTTTGCAAAATTACTATATTGATTTTAGTAAGCAAAGAAAAAGTGAAATAATTCGCTTTTAAATATTTATTCCACAAAACTATTAAGCAAATTAATAATCATATCATGTTGGATTTTTGGCATATTTTTAATTCTTGTTGAATGAGTTCCTTTTGGTTTTATAAATTTTACCACATCTGCGGTGTTTGTAGTCTCAGGTGCTACGGCTGTCCATGGGTCATATTCGCCATAAATTAAAATAGTATTTTTAGCTTTTGTTTGAACAAATTTTTCTAAATCAATAGAGGTTTGAGAATAAAACTCAGGATTCATATCTGCAGTCAAAAATATCTTTTTAAAATAGTTTTTTGCAGATTTAATTTTTAAAAATTTCTCAAACTTAGTAGTTTCATATCCATAATAACCTAGTTCTCTTGCTGCCTGATAAAAAAATGGCAAACTAGCTTCTGAACCTTCTATAGAAAAATAATCTGGTCCGGATACAGCTATCCAATGTTGGAAAAGTTTTGAATCTGTTTCTTTTTTAAGGGGAATTCTTTCTGTATCACCTACCCATTGCCAAAAAGCAAAAGAATATTCCAAAACACAATAATCATAAATTTCTTCTAATGGCAAGTTAAAGCTAAGTTTTGAAATTTTACAAAATTGCTCAAACATTGGAAATATAGTCTCTCGTCTTTTTAAAATTTCTAACTGAAAATTAGTAATTTTTTGTCTTTCTTTTTTTCTTGCCACATTATTTAAAAACTGCTCATGTCTTCCGTCCACCAAAGCTTTTGCAATAGGGGCCACATATGCCACACAAGCATCTACATCATTTGGATAATACATTTGATACAAAAGACAAGTTTGACCGCCTTTACTAATTCCTGTACTTACCCATTTACCTTTGTACAGTTTTCCTAAAGCTTCTCGTATAAAATGATGATCATCTGCTGCACTTTTAGTTGTTAAAAACTGCCAATCCAAATCTTCGGGCTTAGATTCGGAAAAATAGCGATGCTCGACGCATATTTCGTTTGCATTTAAAATAGAACACAACTCGTTTATATAATTTTTATTTGCAGCATAATCCGCCGAATAGCCTTCTGTTGTATAAACAACAGGAGAATTGAAACTTTTGTGGTTTAAAAACACTCTTTGATGAAAAGTTTTTGAATCTGCATTAAACACATCTACTTTTTGTTCAAAAATTATCAAATACTTTTCGGAAAAAAATTTAGTCGTGCTTAACTCTTCAACAGATACCACGCCGTCTATACTTCTCAACAAATCAGCTAACTCACTAGCTATTAAACCATAAGAAAATGTTAGAAACAGGCTTAAAAATATTAATTTCAAAAATTTCATAACATAATAATTTTAGAAAACATCATTGCAATATACGAAAATTAAACAAAAAAGAATAATAAATTTTCAATATTATATCAACAGTTTATTATTTTATTATTTTCTTATTTTTTATAATTTTGCACTGTGAAAAATTTATTAAACAAACTTTTTAATTCCAATCCTAAGATAGAAGAATTGTTCTCTATTTTTGACAATGATAAAAACTCAAACTTATTAATAAAAGGTTTATCTGGTTCTTCAAAATCATTTTTATTTGCAAAACTTAGTCAAGTAAGTAAAACTCCGATTTGTGTTATTTTACCTGATAAAGAGAAGGCTTCATACTTTTATGATGATTTGAATAATATTATTGACAATAAAAATATTTTATTTTATCCTTCAGCATATAAACGCTCAATAGAGTATTTAAAAACCGACAAAACAAATATTGTATTAAAAACAGAAGTTTTAAATAAAATAATTTCAAACAAAAAGCCTTATACTATTATTACTTATCCTGGGGCTATAATCGAGAAAGTTGTTCCAAACAAAACTTTAACAAAAAACACTTTAGAAATTCATCAAGGCGAAAAAATTTCTATGGATTTTGTTATTGAGGTTTTAAATGAATATGGATTTTCGGCTGTTGATTTTGTTTACGAACCTGGCAATTTTTCTGTTAGGGGAAGTTTAATAGATATATTTTCTTTTGCTGAGGAATTTCCTTTTAGAATAGATTTTTTTGGCGATGAAATAGAAAGCATTAGATCTTTTGATCCACAAACTCAGCTTTCTACAAACAAACACAAGAAAATTAAAATAATACCAAACCTTCACGAACATTTTGAAGAAATAGAAAAAATTTCGTTTTTTGATTTTATAAGTAAAAATTGTAAATTTTGGATTTCTGAACCAGAATTAGTTTTGGATAAAATTGAAAAAACTTTTGTTGCTGCCGAAAAAAGATACGAGGAAATAGATGAGAACATTTTTGAAGATGAAGACAATTATATTTTAGAACCAAGCAAGAATTTACTAAAAGTTCAAGATTTTATTAATCAAATTAAAAATTTTCAATTAGTAGAAATTGCCTCACGTAGTGTTTTTGAAGCAAAAAAAGAATTTAATTTCAATACCGAACCACAACCTAAATTTGGAAAACAATTTAATATTTTAGCAGAAATTCTTCAAAATAACGAAACAAATGCTTACGAAACTTATGTGCTTAGTAATAATGAAAAACAATTATTAAGATTAAAAGATATTTTTATTGAACAAAAGCAAAATGTAAATTTTATACCGATTTTAAAAATTGTAAACCAAGGATTTATTATGCACGAAGCAAAAGTTTGTGTTTTTACAGATCACCAAATATTTGAAAGATACCACAGGTTTAGCAATAAAAAGCTTTCACATAAAGACAGTATTACAATTCAAGAACTAACAGCACTTAAGCCCGGAGATTATGTTGTACATATTGATAATGGAGTTGGAAAGTTTGGGGGTTTACAAAAAATTAATAATAATGGTAAAATACAAGAAGTTGTAAGCATTATATACGATAATAATGATATTCTTTATGTAAATATTCACTCTTTACACAGAATTTCGAAATATAGAGACAAAGATGATGAAGCCCCAAAAATTTATCGTTTAGGTTCCGGACATTGGAAACGTTTAAAGGAAAAAACTAAGAAAAACATAAAAGATATTGCAAAAGATTTAATACTTCTTTATGCAAAACGAAGAGAACAAAAAGGTTTTGCTTTTTCGCCAGATTCTTACTTACAACATCAATTAGAGTCGTCTTTTATGTACGAAGACACAGAAGACCAAAGTAAATCAAACGAACTTATAAAAGCAGATATGGAATCAGAAATTCCAATGGATAGATTGGTTTGCGGAGATGTTGGTTTTGGAAAAACAGAACTCGCTATTAGAGCTGCTTTTAAAGCAGTTAACGATAGTAAACAAGTGGCAGTATTAGTACCAACTACAATTTTAGCACTTCAACATTATCAAACTTTTAAAGAAAGACTTGCTGATATGCCTGTAAATGTTTCTTATATAAGCAGATTAAAATCTAATAAAGAAATAAAAGAAAATTTAGAAAAACTTGAAGAAGGCAAATTAGATATAATTATTGGCACACATAGACTACTAAATAAAGATGTGATTTTCAAGGACTTAGGTTTATTAATAATTGACGAAGAACAAAAGTTTGGCGTTTCTATGAAAGAAAAATTAAAAAACCTAAAAGTAAATGTTGATACGCTAACTCTGACAGCTACACCAATTCCCAGAACTTTACAATTTTCATTAATGGGTGCAAGAGATTTGTCTGTTATTAACACAGCACCACCAAACCGACAGCCGATAATTACAGAACTACATTCATTTAATAATGAAATTATCAAGGATGCAATTTATTACGAAGTAGGTAGAAATGGTCAGGTATTTTTCATAAATAATAGAATTCAAAATATTTTTGAAATACAAGCATTGGTAAACAAACTTTGTCCTGAAGTCAAAACCATTGTAGCTCATGGTCAGATGGAAGGGCAAAAATTAGAGAAAATTATTTTAAGTTTTGTACGTGGCGATTATGATGTTTTAATAAGTACAACTATTATTGAAAATGGAATTGATATTCCAAATGCAAATACAATAATTATAAACAATGCTAATAATTTCGGTTTAAGCGATTTGCATCAACTAAGAGGAAGAGTTGGACGAAGCAATAAAAAAGCTTTTTGTTATTTATTATCTCCTCCTTTGTCGGTACTAACACCGGAGGCACGCCGCCGTTTAAAAGCAATAGAGGAATATAGTGAATTAGGCTCAGGTATGAATATAGCCTTACAAGATTTGGATATTCGTGGTGCAGGAAATATTCTTGGAGCAGAGCAATCAGGTTTTATTGCTGATGTAGGTTTTGAAACGTATAATAAAATTTTAAACGAGGCTCTTAGAGAATTAAAGGATGCGAATTATGAAAACACATTTTCAGAAGAAAGTGAAAATACAGAAAACCAAGACTTAATTTCAATAAACCAAGATTGTCAAATTGAAACTGATTTGGATATTTTAATTCCTGACTTTTATGTAAGCTCAACTTCTGAAAGAATTAAGCTATACAAAGAATTAGACGAAATTAAAGACGAAAACTCATTAAATATTTTTAAAGAAAACTTAAAAGATAGATTTGGTAAAATTCCAAAAGAAACTGAAAGAATTTTTGAATTAGTTAAACTAAAATGGCTTGCAATAGAAATAGGTTTTCATAAAATAGTAATAAGAAATAACACTTTAATAGCATATTTTCCAATAAATCAACAATCAAATTATTATGCTTCTTCAAAATTCTCAAAAGTTTTAAATTACGTTCAAAATAATCCCAAAAATTTGCAGATTAAAGAAATTAATGAAAAACTAAGCCTAAAAGTATTTAATGTTAAGAACTTAGAAGATATTTATAAAGTTTTAAATGGAATTTTTGAAATAATTTATGAAAAACACATTTAGTTTTTTTTTAAAATATTTGCAGTGTTAAAAAAAATATATTCCTTTGTAAAAGGTTTTAAAAATATTAAGACTTAAAAATTTTTGAAAGAAGCTTTAATTTATGGTTTATAGTAGTATTGTTTTTCTATTATATTTTTTGCCAATATTTTTGGTTATTTATTATTTAATAGACAAAAAATATAAAAACATATTTATACTAATTTCCAGCATATTTTTTTATAGTTGGGGAGCACCAAAATTCATTTTTGTTATTCTTGGAACCACTTTTTTTGACTTACATTTAGTCAAATGGA
>LSQX01193715.1_pt1 | contig 19960 bp, 15 predicted proteins | sample 654561 | NCBI WGS metagenome assembly LSQX01 (sample SAMN04489861, study PRJNA283612) | anaerobic digester metagenome | isolation source: 4 biogas reactors fed with cattle manure at either 37C or 55C with and... | place: Denmark: Kongens Lyngby | collected 2014
TGCGCCGACGGGGCCAAGTGCACCGGCTGCGCCAAGGCCGGAAAATGCGGACAGGCCAAACCCGGTGGCTGCGCTGGCCGACATGCCCACGCACATCCCTAAGCGCACCGCCGACGCGCCATGACCCGCCCCGCTCCCGCCCCCGCCCGCTCCAACCGATGGCTGCACACCTTGGGCCTCTTGGCCGCCGCCCTCACCCTGCTGCTGCTGCTGGTGGCCTTTAAATACCTAGCCCAAAACGAACACAACGAGCGCGAGCGCACCCTCACCCTGGCGCGCACCCTGAGCTACGCCATCTCCGGGCTCGTCCGGGAAACCCCCGACGAAGAAGGGCGGCTCAGCGCCATCCTGGACGAAGTGGCCGGCGACGAAGCGGTGCGCGGCATCGGCATCATCGACCGCAACGGCGTCCCGTTGTTGGCTCGCGGGCACACCCCATTGCCCCACCTGCCCCCATTGGCCGACGGCGAGCAGTTCTACCGCCACGACGGTCTCTTCGTGGCCGTGCACCCCTTCGCCATCCAGCGCGGCTGCTCGTCGGGTGCCGAACACCACTGCGCCTGCGGCTCGCCCACCGACTGCCAATGCGACGCGCACGCGCACGACCAGTGGGTCATCGGCCCGGGGCAATACGGGCTCGCCATGTTGCTGACCCCTTCCGCCGCCCAAAGCGCCCGGCGCGCCGTATGGATGGCCGCGGGTTCGGCCCTGCTCATCATTGTGGGCTTTGCGGTGGCCCTGCTGCTCTTGCGCCGCTCCATCGGCATCAACACGCAGCTCACCGCCGAGATCGCGCGCACCGAACAGCGCCACAGCGCCCTGGCCTCCCAAGCCCTGGCCGCCGCCGGGATGGCCCACGAAGTCCGCAATCCCTTAAGCGCCATTTCGGGGCACACCCAGTTGCTGGCCGAGACCGCCCCGTCGCCAGAGGCCCGACAGCGCGCCGCCTTGGTACTGCAAGAGCTGTCGCGGGTGCAGGACCGCCTCGAAGAGTTCTTGTCCTTCAGCGCCCGGCGCACCCTCGACAAAACCGCGGTGCACCTGCACGCCCTGGCCCAAGACGCCATCGACCTGCTGCGCGCCGACGCCGATCGCCGCGGCACCACCCTCGTCCTCGACAGCGCCAACGCCGACACCACTGCGATGGCCGACGCCTACCAACTCAAAGAGCTCGTCCTCAACCTACTGCTCAACGCCATCGCCGCCAGCGACACCCCCGGGCACATCCGCGTGCGCATCGACGACGCAGGGCACGCGCCGACGCTCACCATCTGCGACGACGGGCCGGGCATTCCCGCGGCGCAACTCGCCCGGGTCTTCGAACCCTACTTCACCACGCGCAAGGGCGGCACCGGACTGGGCCTCGCCATCGCCCGCCGCATCGCCTTGGACCACGGGGCCACCCTCACCCTCGAAAACCGTCCCGGAGGCGGTTTGAAAGCGTCGTTGGCATTCCCGCCGCGACAGGTATAGTGCCGCCATGAGCTACGTCCTCCTCATCGACGACGACGACGCCTTCCGCGCCATGCTGGCCGAAACCTTGCGCGCCCTGGGACTCACGGTGCGCGACGCCCCCTCGGCAGAAGCGGCCTTCCGCGACCTAGACGACCCGCCCACCCTGGCCTTTGTCGACCTGCGCATCGACGGCGACGACGAGGCCGGACTGGAAATACTGCTCGCCCTGCGCGAGCGCTTCGCCCAACTGCCCGTGGTGATGCTCACGGCCTACGGCGAGGTCACCACCGCTGTGGCCGCCATGAAAGCCGGCGCCCTCGACTTCATCGAGAAACCCGTAAACCTCGAGCGCATCCGCGCGCTGGCCCAAAGCTTCTTCGCCCCCGACGACGACCCCAACGAAACGCCACCCCTGCTCTTCGGCGGCATCTTTCCGGGCGATCCCCCCATGCGCGAGGCCACCGCGCTGCTCCACGCCGCCGCCGCCACCGAGAGCCCCGTGCTCATCACCGGCGAGAGCGGCACCGGCAAGGAGTTGGCCGCCGCCTTCATCCACGAGAACAGCCCGCGCAAGGACGGCCCCTTTGTCTGCGTCAACTGCTCGGCCATCCCCGAAGCCCTGGTCGAATCCGAGATGTTCGGCAACGTGGCCGGCGCCTTCACCGGAGCCCTCAAAGCCCGCGAAGGCCGCTTTGCCGCAGCCCATGGCGGCACGCTCTTCTTAGATGAGATCGGCGAAATGGCCCTGCCCCTGCAGGCAAAACTGCTGCGGGTGTTGCAGGAAAAAACCTTCGAGCCCGTGGGTTCGAACAAGTCCCGCCAAGTGGATGTGCGCATCGTGGCGGCCACCAATCGCCCCCTGGCCGAAGCCCTGGAAGGCGCCCAGCTCCGCGAAGACCTCTACTACCGCATCAGCGTCTTTCACGTGCACCTGCCGCCCCTGCGCGAGCGCCCCGCCGACATCTTGCCCTTGGCGCTGCAGCTCCTGTCCCAAACCGGGGGAGCGCGCCCGGTGAGCCTCTCCCCCGAGGCCGCCGACATGCTGCGCCAACACCCGTGGCCCGGCAACATCCGCGAGCTCGCCAACGCCATGGAGCGCGCGCGGTTCTTGGCCCGCGGCGGCACGATTCGCCCGACGCACCTGCCCTTCGCCCCCGCGCCAGCAGCGGTCGCCCTGCCCCCACACGTCCCCCAGGCCCCGGTGGTACCCCTGCTGCAAATGGAGCAGCAGCTCATCGCCAACGCCCTGCGCGAAACCGACGGCAACCGCACCGAAGCCGCCAAACGCCTGGGCATGAGCCGACGCGCGCTGCTGTACAAACTCAAGCGCTATGGGCTGTCCTAGACCCCGAAGACAAAATTGCGCTCTTTGCCTTCGCGCCAAGGCGTGGCATATAGCAACCACCGCCATTCACGGCGGCAGACAAGTGAGGAACACATGCACATTCCGGTAAAAAACAACGTTACGTGGGTTGGCAAAATCGACTGGGAACTCAAGCGCTTTCACGGCGAGGAGTACTCCACCCACCGCGGTTCCACCTACAACGCCTACCTCATTAAAGAAGAAAAAAATGTCCTCATCGACACCGTGTGGATTCCCTACGCCCAAGAGTTCGTCGACAACCTCGAAACCGAAATCGATCTCAACGACCTCGACTTCATCGTGATGAACCACGGCGAGATCGATCACTCCGGCGCCCTGCCCGAGCTGATGCGCCGCCGCCCCGACCTGCCCATCTACTGCACCGCCGCCGCCGTCAAATCCCTCAAGGGGCAGTACCACGGCGACTGGGAGTTCCGCACGGTCAAGACCGGCGACAGCATCGACATCGGTAACGGCAAGAGCCTCGTCTTCGTCGAGATGAAAATGCTGCACTGGCCCGACAGCATGGCCACCTACCTCACCGGCGACAACATCCTGTTCAGCAACGACGCCTTCGGCCAGCACTACGCCGTCAACCACCCCTTCAACGACCTGGCCAACCAAGAAGAACTCTACGCCGAGTGCATCAAGTACTACGCCAACATCCTGACGCCCTTCAGCGCCCTGGTGGCGCGCAAGATCGACGAGGTGCTCGCCCTCAACTTGCCCATCGACATCATCGCCACGAGTCACGGCGTCATCTGGCGCGACAACCCCACGCAGATCGTCGAAAAGTACGCGGCCTGGGCACGCGACTACCAAGAAGATCAAATCACGCTCCTCTACGACACCATGTGGGAGGGGACGCGCCGCATGGCCGACGCCATCGCCGAGGGCATCCGCGACAGCCGCCCCAACACCATGGTCAAGGTCATCAACATCGCGCGCACCGACAAAAACGACGTCATCACCGAGGTGTTCAAGTCGCGCCTCATCCTCGTGGGCTCGCCCACCATCGGCAAGGGCGTCACCAACGCCACCGCCGGCATCCTGGAGATGCTCGAGTGCCTGCGCTTTAAAAACAAAAAAGCCGCGGCATTTGGCTGCTACGGCTGGAGCGGCGAAGGGGTGCCCCGCATCCGCGCCTGGCTCGAGCGCGCCGGTTTCGCCATCGCCGACGAGGGTCTGGGTGTCCTGTGGAACCCCGACATCGACGCCCTCGAAAACTGCCGGGCCCTGGGCCGCAAGCTCGCCAACGCATAACGCCGCACTCCTCCCGCCGCACCACCGATGAAGCCCGAAGCCTACCTCGACAACGCCGCCACCACGCGCCCCTGGCCCGAGGTCTGCGCCGAGATGCAGCGCGTGCTCACCGCAGACTTCGGCAACGCCGCCGCGCGCAATGCCCGGGGGTTTCAGGCCGCCCGCGACATCGAGCGCGCCACCGCCCACATCCTCGACCTGGTCGGCTCGGGCGACTGGAAAGTCGTCTTCACCTCCGGCGGCACCGAGAGCGACAACCTGGCCATCCGCAGCGCCGCGCCCAAGGGACCGCGCACCGCCATCGTCACCAGCACCGTCGACCACGCCGCCGTGCGCGAGTGCAGCGCCGCCACCTGTCCTGCCGACGACCTCACCCTGATCTCCGCTGGGGCTTCCGGGGTGCTCGAAGCCCGCGCTGTGGCCGACGCCATCACCCCCCAAACCGCCCTGCTGGCGATAACCGCCGCGAGCAACGAGATGGGCACCTTGCAGCCCGTCAACGACATCACCGCCTGGGCCAAGGCGCGCAACCCACGCCTGCGCATTCACGTAGACGCCGTGCAAGCCGTCGCCCAAACGACGCGCCTCGACTTCTCGAAAGACATCGACACCGTGGCCCTCTCCGCCCACAAAATCCACGGACCCCAGGGCGTCGGCGCCCTGCTGGTGCGGCCCGGGGTGTCGCTGCGGCCCCAGTTGTTCGGCGGCGACCAGCAATCGGGCCTGCGCCCGGGCACCCCCAACCTGCCGGGCATCGTCGGCTTTGGCGAAGCGGCACGCCTCACCCGCGAACGGCGCGAGGCCGGTGTGCGCCACATGCAAGCTTTGAGCGCGGCCCTCATCGACGGCCTGCTGCGCGTGCCCGGCACCTACTTTTTGGGCAACCCCCAACAACGCGCGCCGGGCCTCTTCTTTGTGGCAGCGGCAGACATCCCCTCCGAGGTGCTGCTCCACGGGCTCTCCCTGCGCGGCGTCATCGCGTCCGCGGGATCCGCCTGCCACGCCAGCCGCAAAGAACCCGCGCGCTGCCTCGTGGAGGCGGGCCTCAAACCCACGGACGGCGCCCTGCGCTTCAGCCTCTCCTTCGACACCACCGAAACCGAAATCCACCAGGCCATTCGCGCCTTTGGCGACGTGTGCCAGGCCGTTCGCAGCGGCCACACAGGAGGACTGCATGACTGACACCCCCTACAGCGGACCGGGCGTACTGCTGCGCATCGGCGAACTCTTTTTGAAGCGCGGCAACCGCCACCTATTTTTTCAGGCCTTGCTCGCCAACGTGCAGCGGGCCCTCAAGGGGCGCGACGACATCCGCATCTCCCACGCCATGGGGCGCATCTACATCGAAGGGGCCAGCGACGAAGACTTGCTGCGCCGTCTGCGCTGGGTCTTTGGCCTCACCTCGATCTCGCCGGGCATCTTCTGCGACCCCGACATCGACGTCATCACGCCCATCGCCGTAGATCTGGCCCGCACCCACCCCGGCGGCCCCGAAACGCGCTTTCGTGTGGCGGCCCGGCGCGCAGACAAAACCTTCCCGCTCAACTCTGGGCAAATCGGCGCCCACGTGGGCGGGCAAATCCACCTGGCCACGGGCTTCCGCGTCGACCTCGAACAACCCGATCTCTCGGTGGGCGTCGAAGTGGGCCTCAAGCGCACCTTCATCTGGGCGCGGCAGCTTCCGGGCGGCGGCGGACTCCCCGTGGGCACCGCCGGGAAAGTGGCCCTCCTGCTCTCGGGGGGCCTCGACTCGCCGGTGGCGGGACACATGCTGCAAAAGCGCGGCGTCGAGCTCACCGGCATCTACTTTCACGCGGCGCCCTACACCTCGGATGGCGCCAAAGAAAAGGTCATCGCCTTAGCCCGCATCCTGGCGGCCCGGCAGCGCCGTTTTCAATTGTTGGTGGTGCCCTTTGCACCGGTACAAGAGGCCCTGCGCGACATCGTCGACCCCACCTGGCTCGTGCTGCTCTACCGCCGCGCCATGGTGCGCATCGCCGAAATGATCGCCCGCGGCGAGGGCATCTCGTGCCTGGCCACCGGCGAGAGCGTGGGGCAAGTGGCGAGCCAAACCCTGGCCAACATCGCCACGGTCGAAGACGCCGCCGCCCTGCTGGTGCTGCGCCCCGTCATCGCCATGGACAAGGCCGAGATCATCCGCATCGCGCGGGACATCGACACCTACGAAACCTCCATCCTGCCCCACGACGACTGCTGCACGCTGTTCACGCCCCGCCACCCCCAGACCCGGGGCCGCGCCGATCTGGCGCAGCGCTACGAAGCCCGCCTGCCGCACCTCGACCAACTGCTGCAAACCGCCGCCGAGACCGCCGAGCGCATCCTGCTCTAACGCAAGGCAACAACGGCACAACGCGCGCCAAGGCGCACAGACCAAATGCGCACCCGAAGTGCCCCGTAAAGATGGGGCACCCGGACAGCGCTAAGCGGTTCTATTGGGGGAGATTAGTAGAGGCGGATGTTGTCGAGGTAGATGTCGCAGGTGCTGGCTTTGTTGGTGCAACCCCAGTCGATGGCCTGCAGGGTCTTTTTCACCGTATCTAAAGAGGGACTCGGATGCGTAAACCCAGGAATAGAGCAGTTTTCATCTACGTAAGAAGAAGCGACAAAGCTGGACCAGGGCACTTTCACCGTGCTGTAGGAAGTCGACGAGGGGATGGTTAACTCGAAGGAGTAATGCCCCACGGCGCAATCCACATCGCCGCCGTAAGCGCTGGTCTGGGTCTTGGCCGATACCAGCGAAAGAAAGTAAACATTCTTCGTGGCGAGCCACTCGGTGTTGTCGACCACAGTGCCCTTGATGTCGAACTGAATGCCCTGGTAGGCCGAGGCATCGTAGCAAGAGCCCGCGCCGTTACCGCCCAAGAAGGCCAGGGAGACGCCGCCGTAGACTTGCGCGCTAGTGTCGTGCTTGAAGTGCACCACGCCGCCATTGCTGCCGTCCTGGATGTGCTCCAAAAGTGCCGAGCCGGGATACGAAGACCAAGAGCCGTCGCGACCGTCGCCTTGTCGGGGATTGGGCAGGGCTTGAAATTCGATACCGGGATCGCGTTCCATGTCGTCCATTCGGCCATCGGAGCCCGTGCCCACCACGGTTTGAATGTCGCACACCGAGGCCGCAGGCGTGGGTTTGATGCGGACATCGCCCGCATCTACGCCCACCGAGGCGGTGTTACAGCCGGAGATCTCGATGGGGCCATTGAGCACGTGACCGGTGACCGCAAAGCGGCTGGCGCCGAGCTTGCGCACGGAGACGGGTTTGCCCTGCTGCATGGCTTCGAGACCGGGGACATCGCTGCCCGTCTTGACGATGATGGAAGCTTCGCCGGCCAACTTGTTGTCGAGGCCCGAGCAGTTGTAAGTGAGGGTGCTGCCGCTGGCCGAAGCCGTGCACTTGGTGCGGCTTTGGCGGTACTTGAGGATGCGGCCCGGGGTGGAGGTCCACACTTTGTTCTTCTTCCAGGCGTCGACCAGCTCGTTGAGGTGCACGTTAAAGTCGGAGGCCTTGATGGGGCCAAAGCCGTGGAATTGGGTCTCGTCGTTGTAGTCTTTGTCGTGCACGACGCTGTGGAACTCGCGCACAGCCCAGCCATTGCGTTCGATGGCGTTGTAGACGTGATTCCAAAGTACGTCTGCTTCGTAGTAGCGCGCGTACTTGGAGTAGGTGCGCGGCCACACGTCGAAGGTGATGGTCATGTCGCCGGTGGCCTCGTTGCCGTTGATGGGCGGGTTGTCGGAGCCGTTAAAGGGATCGCGGTTGCCAGCGCGGCTGCCGATGTGGCCCGCACGCTGAACGCCGGCAATGCCGTCGGCCGGAAAATAGTCATAGGGATAAACGAAGAAGAAGAGCTCTTTTTGCCACTCGTCTGCCATGGCAAAAATTTGATCGGTGTACTGCTTGGATTGAACCGCTTCTACTTCTACGGCGGCGCCCTCAACCTTCTCGTGGTTCATGGAGTGGTTGGACATCTCGTGGCCGTCCTGGATCATGCTCAGCACATCATCCCAGGTGCTGCCGCCCTCGCCCTTGATGCACTCGCTGACGATGATGCCGGGGGAGCCCATGATGTTGTGGCGGTTCAATTCGCCGCGCCCCACGATGGGGAGCTGACGAACCGCGTAGCCGCACATGTCGTCGAAAATCATGGAGTAGGCCCCTGCGGCGTCGTCGCGCCAAACCGCCATGCCCTCTACCGACAAGGCACCCGCGTCTGTCTTGCTGTCGCAGGCCAGCGCGGTCTCGGGGATAAAGTCGTAATTGTCGGCGCCGGGATAGGTGGGCGTGTAATTGTCGGGAATGAACGTCCAGTCATCGGGAATGGGCGGGAGCTCGGGCGTATTCGGATTGTTCGTATCAATCGGGATGTTGGGGTTGTTCGTGTCGATCGGGATGTTGGGGTTGTTCGTATCAATCGGATTGTTCGGGTTGTTGGGATTGTTCGTATCAATCGGATTGATCGGGTTGTTGTTGTTGTAGTTCGGGTTGTTCGGGTCGTTGGGATCCGTCGAATAATAGTTCGGATCGTTGGGATCCGTCGAATGGCCTGAATTCCAATTGTTATCGTTGTTGTTCGCGTCGCCTGTGGGGTGGCGGGCGCTATCATCGCCGCATGCCACCGCGCCGAGCAGGGCCACGAGCGCAACAATGCTGAGCAGTCTTTGGTGAAGCATTTTTGACTCCTTGGAAAAGGGTTATGAAAAAATGGGGTTAACGAAGATTAGTAGAGGCGGATGTTGTCGAGGTAGATGTCGCAGGAGGTGGCCGTGTCGGTGCAGCCCCAGTCCAGGGCTTGCAGGGAGCTCAGCACCTGATCCAGCGAGGGGCTCGGATGGCTGCTGACGCCTTCGGGAGTGCAAGTCGTGGGATCTACGTAGGTCGAAGCCTGGAAGTCGGTCCAGGGCACTCTTACCGTGGTGTATGAACCCGTGGGGCTGGGCATCATCTTGTGGTAGTGGCCCACTTGGCAGGGTGCGTCACCGCCATAAGCGCTGGTTTGGGTCGGCGCCGATACCAGCGAGAGGGTGTACATGTTCAGGGTCCAGTCGGTGGGATCGACCACGGAGCCCTTGATGTCAAACTCAATGCCCTGGTAGGCCCTGGCATCGTAGCAAGTGCCGCCGCCATTCCCTTCCATGAAGGCCAGGGAGATACCGCCGTACACCGCTTCGCTACCCTTGTTGTAGTGCACCACCATGGAGCCGCCATCGCTGATGTGCTCCAGGAGCGCCGAGCCGGGGTACGAAGACCAAGAGCCGGTGCGGCCGTCGCGCTGCTGCGGGTTGGGCAGCACTTGCAATTCGATACCGGGTTCGCGCTCCAGGTCGTCCATTTGGCCGTCGGAGCCCGTGCCCTTCACGGAGAGAATGTCGCAAACCGAATTCGCCGGTTGGGGTTTGGCGCGGACATCGCCCGCATCTACGCCCACCGAGGCGGTGTTGCAGCCGGAAATTTCGATGGGGCCATTGAGCACGTGGCCGGTGACCGCAAAGCGACTGGGGCCGAGCTTGCGCACGGAGACCGGCGCGCCCTGCTGCATGGCTTCGAGACCGGGGACATCGCTTCCCGTCGTAACGATGATGGAGGCTTCGCCGGCTTGTTTGTCGTCGAGACCCGAGCAGTTGTAGGTGAGGGTGTTGCCGCTGGCAGAGGCCGTGCACTTGGTGCGGCTGTGGCGGTACTTAAGAACGCGGCCCGGGGTGGTGGGCCACAGTTTGTTCTTTTTCCAGGCGTCGACCTGATCATTGAGGTGTTCGTTAAAATCGGAGGCCTTGATGGGGCCAAAGCCGTGGAATTGGTTTTCGTCTTCGTAGTCGTTGTCGTGCACCACGCTGTGGAACTCGCGCACGGCCCAACCATTGCGCTCGATGGCGTTGTAAACGTGATTCCACAGAACGTCTTTTTCGTAATAGCGCGCGTACTTGGAGTAGGTGCGCGGCCACACGTCGAAGGTGATGGTCATATCGCCACTGGCTTCATTGCCGTTGATGGGCGGGTTTGTGGAGCCGTTAAAGGGATCGCGGTCGCCAGCGCGGCTGCCGATATGGCCCGCGCGCTGAACGCCAGCAATGCCGTCAGCCGGGAAGTAGTCGTAGGGATAGACAAAGAAGAAGAGTTCTTGTTGCCACTGGCCCGCCGATGCAAAAATTTGATCGGTGTACTGCTTGGACTGAACCGCTTCTTCTTCAACTGCGGCACCCTCAACTTTGTTGTGGTTCATGGAGTGGTTGGACATCTCGTGGCCATCGCGGATCATGCTCAGCACGTCGTTCCAGGTGCCGCCCTCGCCCTTGATGCACTCGCTGACGATGATGCCGGGGGAGCCCTTGATGTTGTGGCGGTTCAATTCGCCGCGCCCCACGACTTGGAGCTGGCGAACCGCGTAGCCGCACATGTCGTCGAAAATCATGGAGTAGGCCGCGTCGGCGTCGTCGCGCCAAACCGCCATGCCCTCTACCGATAAGGCACCCGCGTCGGTCTTGCTGTCGCAGGCCAGCGCGGTCTCGGGGATGAAGTCGTAATTGTCGGCGCCGGGATAGTTGGGCGTGTAATTGTCGGGGATGTATGTCCAGTCGCCCGTAATCGGCGGCAGATCCGGGTTGTTCGGATTGTTGGGATTGTTCGGGTTGTTGGGGTTGTTGGGATCACTGGAATTGTTGTTGTTGTAGTTGGGATTGTTCGGGTTGTCCGGATGGTTGGGATCGTCGGTATCGTTGGGATCGTAGTTAAGGTTGTTGTCTTTTGAACCCGATGGGGTTCTCGCGCTGTCGTCACCGCAAGCGCCTAGGCCCAGCATGAGCCCCAACGCCAACAGCGCCACGAAAGTTGAAGAGAAAGTAGATTTTTTCATTCTAACTAGCTCCTTGGGTTAACGGGCGTTCCGGGCCCTTAGTTATTGCTATGAACTTAACACATCTGCTCAAATCCATGTGCATTATTTTGCTCATTTCAAGCATTCTCCCCCTATTTTGCGGACAAAGACACAACGCAACCATAAAAAAGCCAACTCGTTAAAATTTGATGCCAGGCGAAAAACAGTTTTGTGCATTTTTGTCGTATTGATGTCCATTTCGTAACTGGCAGAAATGTACATTTTTGTTTTTTGTCCCTATGGTTATGGTAGGATAGCTTGTTCAACTGCGTGTACAAAAAACGCCATCATTTGATCAAAAAGCGCCATCTATCGCCGTGGCGTGGGTTTGCGACATGAGGCAACGACAAGCTAGTAACGTTTTTCAAGTTTGCAATTGAGATGGGCCGGTATCCGGTGGATGTCCCCCAAAAGCACCGGCGCCCCACTTAACATTACGAGGCTCCCAACAACGCAAAATCACATAGCAGGTACAGTATGCACAAATCACCCCACACCCAAGTCGATTGGCATGAACGCATCCTCAACCAGGCCGCCATTCGAAACGTCATCGCCCTGCGACGCGAGTTGCCCATCTTTCTCATCCGCTGGGACCCGGACAAGCCGCTGGCCAAGGGCGAAAAGCCACTGGAGTGGATCGACCTGAGCGAACCGGACAACCGCGTGGTGCGTCCCCAACACTTCGAGTCTTATTTCGGCCAAGACACCATGCGCGACGCGCACCACATCGAAGCCCTGAAGCGAGCCGCCCAAACCCAAGACACTGTCCTCAAAGAGCTATACGGCGCTTGGGATATTTTTCACCCGCAGCCCCAAGAGCCCGGCCGCCCCTTCACCTTCTTGTATGCCGGTCAGTTCCTGCTCGAAAACCCCAGCGTGACCTCCATCGGCAACGCGTGGCGTCAATTGACCGGACAAGAGCCCGCATCGGCCAACCAGGACTTTGTGCAGTTCGTGCGCATGCACCTCTCGCTGCCCGTCTTCTGCCCCGACCTGCTGCGCGCCGTAAAGCGCTTCATTAAACTGTGGGGCGACTACATCCACTACGGAGACGACGACGGCAGCATTCGCGACGAAATCCACGCGCTAAACAGCGACGAATTTGCGCGGTTTTGGCCCATTCGCGACTGGATCGACTCCGTGCTCAGCCCCAACAAATTTTTGCCGCCGCCCTGGCACTATCTCGGTCACCTCACCGACTGGATGAAGGTGGGCATGGGCATCAACACCTTGCCCACCACCGTGATGGCCATCATGCCGGTGGACATCCGCGACGAGCCCATCGACCCTGTCGACGCCCTGGTGCGCAACGCCCAAATCCAACGCGCCTGCATCACCTTTGCCCGCGAGATGCCCGAGAGCGCCGCCACCACCCTGCAGGACTACGGCATCGCCATCATCACCTCGACCCGCAAGGGCAAAAACTCCGCCCGCGCCCGGCTAGAGCTGCGCGAACGCGCCCAAAAATTCCGCAACTTCATCTACGAAAAATTCGGCGTACGCACCGTGGTGGGCATCGGGCACTCCCTCGCGCCCGGCGCACCTCTCAATGAATCCTATCGCGAGGCCGTCATGGCGCTCCACATGTGCGTCCAGCTCGAAAAAGACGTGCTCTTTTACGACGAGCACGGCATCGAAGAAAAATTTCGCTACGGCCAACTGCACAAGGCCACCGAGCGCCTCCTCGAGGCCATCGACCGCGAAAACAGCTCGGCCCTCAAGCTGGCCTGCGACCAATACGTGCAGCTCGTGCTGCGCTACGCCAACCAGCGCATCGAGGTGGTGCGCAGCCAATTCCTGGCCACGCTCTTCCAGGTGTTCAACACTCTGCAACGCCGCACCCCCATGCGCCACGACGCCCGCGAGAGCTTCATCAACGAGCTGGCCGACCGCCTCGAAGACGCCCGCTCCATCGACCAAGTCATCGACGGCTTCAACGACTCCCTGCAGCGCCTGAGCTTCGTCACCACGCGCGCCTGGCGCGGCCCCAGCGTCATGCTCCTGGAGGCCACCCTGCAGTACCTACGCGAAAACTTCTTCGAGCCCCTGCCCCTGCCCGAGGTGGCGCGCAAGGCGGGTTTCTCGGTGCCGGTGTTCACCCGCGTCTTCAAACAGGCCACGGGCATGTCCTATCTCACGTACCTGCGCACCATCCGCATCGAGCACGCCAAAAAACTGCTGGCCACCACGACGCTCACCCTGGAGCAAATCGGACAGAGCTGCGGCTTTCACTCCCAGCACCACCTCATCCGCTCCTTCAAGCGCGTCACCGGGCTAACGCCGGGCAACTACCGCAAGCGTCACAGCAATTTCCCCGTCGAATAACGCGGCAAAATTCGGTAGGCTGCACCCGCCATTGTCACAGCGACACAGCGACACAATGATGCGAAGCGACAACGCCACAACGGCGAGAGGGGAACGACGATGATCAGGACATGGGCCGAAATCAACGAGAAGATCGCCGCGGGAAAAGCCGTGGTGCTCACCGCCGACGAAATCATTGACTACGTAGACCGCAAGGGCCTGGACGCCGCCGCCAAAGAGGTCGACGTGGTGACCACCGCCACCTTTGGCCCCATGTGCTCCTCGGGATGCTTTCTCAACTTCGGCCACAGCACGCCCAAGATGCGCATCACCGAGGCCTGGATCTCCGATGTCCCCGCATACTGCGGCATCGCCGCCGCCGACGTTTACCTGGGCGCCACGGAACTGCGCCACAACGATCCAGCCAACGTCGACTTCCCCGGCGACTTCAAGTACGGCGGGGGCGACGTCATCGAGGCGCTGGTGGCGGGCAAAAAACTGCAGCTCTTCGCCCTCTCCTACGGCACCGAAGATTACCCGCGCAAAGAGCTCCGCACCTGGTTCGACATCAACGATCTCAACCAGGCCATCATGGTCAACCCGCGCAACTGCTACCAAAACTACAACGTGGCGGTGAACACCTCCAACCGGCGCATCTACACGTACATGGGCATCCTCGAACCCAACGCCCGCAACATGACCTACTGCTCCGCCGGGCAGCTCTCTCCGCTGCTCAACGACCCCTGCTACGAAACCATCGGACTGGGCAGCAGCGTGTGGCTCGCCGGCGCCCGCGGCATGGTGTACGCCCCGGGAACCCAGCACTGCCCCAGCGCCGAGCGCGGCGACAACGACGTGCCGGTGGAAGGCGCAGGCACCCTGGCCCTCACCGGAGACATGAAGCAGATGAACCCCGAGTTTGTCCGCGCGGCCCGCTTCAAGGGATACGGCGTCTCGCTGGCCCTGGGCGTGGGCATCCCCATCCCCATACTGAACGCCGACATTTTGCGCCGCACCACCATCCGCGACCGCGACATCGAGGCGTGCTGTGTCGACTACGCCCACGACTACCCGCAAAAGACCGGCCGCGTGCTGGCCCGCTACAACTACGCGCAGCTCCGCAGCGGACAGGTGTCGCTCAACGGCAAAGACGTCACCGTCTCGTCGATGTCCTCGTATCACAAGGCGCTGAAGGTCGCCGAGTTGCTCAAGGCCGAGATCCGCGACGGCCGCTTCTTGCTCTCGCAACCCGCCCAGCTCCTGCCGCGCGAGGGCACCCTGAACGGGCTCGCAATCAAAGGAGAGCCGCGATGAACACCCCCCTCAAGGCCTATCTCTACTTTCCCAAAAGCGAGACCGAGAAGCCGATCATCTGCCACCTGATCCGCGACTTCAACCTCGACATCAACATCTTCCGCGGCAAGATCACCCCGGACGAAGAGGGCTACCTCTCGCTGCAGATCAGCGGCGACGCCCAAGACATCGAACGCGCCTTCGACTACCTGCGCGCCTTCAACGTCGAGATCCACGCCGGCGCTGTGGGCCTCATGTGGGACGCCGCCCGCTGCACCCACTGCGGCCATTGCACCGCCCACTGCCCCACCGACGCCTTGCACTTTGGCGACGCGCGCACCCGCACGATGGCCTTCGACGAGACGCGCTGTATCGAGTGCCTCGCCTGCGTCACCCACTGTCCCTTCGGCGCCTGCATCTCCAACTTCTAGCCATGACGAAGACGCGACACGTCCGCACTTTCTCGTGGAAGACCACCCACCTGCGGGTCATGAGCCAGCACTACGACGCCGTGACCCAGGCCGTTGTCCAGCACCGCCGACAACTGGAGGCCTACATCAAGCGCCACCGCGACTTCGCCGATGCCCTGGCGCCCTTGCCCCTGCGCGACGACGCACCAGAGGTGGTCCGGCGCATGGCCGACGCATCCCGACGCACCGGGGTGGGTCCCATGGCGGCGGTGGCCGGTGCCCTGGCACAGCTCGGCGTCGAGACCGCCACAGCCTTGGGCGAGCGCGACGTCTTTGTCGACAACGGCGGCGACATGTTTTTGCACCTCGAGAGCCCGTTGCCCGTGGGCATCTACGCCGGACCGAAACACCCGGCCTTCGCCTTCGACGTCCAGCCCGCGCAAACACCGCTGGCCATCTGCGCCTCCTCGGGCCACATGGGGCGCTCCTTCAGCCGCGGCAATTGCGACCTGGCCTGCGTCCTCGCCGAAGACGCTGCGCTGGCAGACGCCGCCGCCACGATGCTCGCCAACCGCATCCACAGCGTCCACGACTTGAAACCCGCCACGCGGGAGGCGATGCGCATACCGGGAATCATCGGCGTGCTGGCCACGACAGGACAACGCACGGCGCTGGCCGGGACCCTACCGGAGTTCATCCGCGCCGACGACCTGGACACCTTGCTGTCGCCGGTGACCGGTCAATAACCGCTAGAGATAACGCGTTGAAGGATTGATAGACGGCGGCGCCCGGAGATCAGTTGATGACCACAGGCTTGATGCACTCGATGTTGGTGGTGATGCGGAAGTTGGAGCCCGTGGGGTTGCGCTCGGCGTGGAAGATATCCATGTCGTAATCTTGGCCGGCGACCAGCCCCAGGGTGTCGAGGTTAACCGAGGCTTCGAGGGGGCTGTGGATGCCGCCGATGTCGATCACGAGCCGCTTGTCGATGAAGACGAACACGTCGTCGTCGCCGCGGAAGGTGAAGACCTGGCCCGCGCGGTACTTGAAGGTCATGCGGAACTCGGTGGTGAAGCGGAAGTTGCGCACCTGACCGCCGTCGTCGCGATCGCCTGGGTCGCTGCCAAAGCCGTCGTTGTTGCCCAGCGGGAAGAAGCGGTTGGTGTCGAAGCTCCACACCGAGGGATTGTTGGGGTCGGGCGTCAGCTCGATTTGGTGCGTGTACTCCATGTTGATGCCCGGCACCGTGTTGTACCACTGGTTGAAGTTTTCGGCGGTGGTGGTGGTGAGGCCATTGGGCTTGTTGAACACCGGCTTGCCGTCGGAACCGAGCATGTCTTTTACGATGCCCGTCTCCGAGCGCTCGCCGGATTCGGTGCGGTTGAAGTCGGGGTTGCAGTCGGAGCCCGTACCCTTGCGAAAGTCGCGGACGATGGCCTTAAAGACGATGGGCGCGCCGTCGTCGCACAGCAGGGTGCCCTTGTTCACGCCGTCGTCATTGCCCGTGTTGTTGTTGTTCAATCCCGTGTTGTTATTGTTGTTCAGCCCCGTGTTGTTGTTGTTGTTGCTCGCGTTGTTGTCGCCCGGCGGCAGTCCGCGGCTATCGTCGTCGATTTCGCCGCAAGCCGCCAAGAGCAGCGCGCCGATCAGTAGGGGGGCAAACCAAGTATTCGAAAACCGCATATAACCCTAACCTTTCTATCCATCGTTCGAGATGGCATGAATCGCGTATGGCTTGTGCATACGGTAATGTTCCAAATGTAATTATCCGTCGAGAAAAGACCACAAAATGTTCATTTTAAATCCGTTGCATGTTCAAATCGCGGAACGCCCCCCAGAAGCCCCACAAAACGCCTCCGGCCCCTAGAAGCGGGCGCACAGATGCGTTACAAAATAAGCATGTCATTGCCCTGGGATCAAGCCGCCGACCTCTTTACCGCCCACCTGGCCGACGAGCGTCGCATGGCCGACAAAACCGTTGAAACTTATACCGCCGCCCTGGCGGAGTTCGCCGCCTTTTACCTCGCCCACGCACCCACCGACGACGCCCGGCAAGTCACCGCCGACGACATCCGCGATTACTTGGCCGATTTGTACGACCGCAACAAAGCCGCCAGCATCGCCAAAAAACTCGCGGCCCTGCGCAGCTTCTTCGCCTTCTTGAAGCGGCAAAAATGGGTGGACGACAACCCGGCCCGCGCGGTCAAAACCCCCAAGGTCCGCCGCACCCTGCCCGCCATCGTCTCGGTCGACGAAGCCCTGCGCCTCGTGGCGCCCCACGGCGACGACACACCACAAGACATCCGCGACCGCGCCATCCTGGAGATGCTCTACGGCAGCGGCCTGCGGGTCAGCGAGCTGGTGGCGCTCAACCTGGACAGCATCGACCACGAGAGCCGCATCGTCCGCGTCTTGGGCAAGGGCAGCAAGGAGCGCCTCGTGCCCGTGGGGTCTCACGCCGCTCGCGCCGTCGACAACTGGCGCCGCGTCCGCACCGACATCCTGCGCCGGGGGCACGCCCCGGATGCCCACGCCCTGTTCATCAGCCGCGAAGGCACGCGCCTCTCCGTTCGCAGTGTGCAGCGCATGGTCCGCGCCCGGGGCCTCGAAACCGGCACCCGCGAGTCCTTGCATCCCCACGCCCTGCGCCACTCCTTTGCCACGCACCTGTTGAGCAGCGGCGCCGATCTGCGCGCCATCCAGGAGATGCTGGGCCACGCCTCGCTCTCCACCACCCAGCGCTACACCCACGTGAGCATCGACGCCCTAAGCCGGGTCTACGACAACGCGCACCCATTTGCACAGCAGCCGCCCCGCATGTCCGCGGCAGCCGACAAACACACCAACACCGCCGCCACAGCACCGCAAGGCGACCCCAACGAGGCATCCACCAAATGAGGAACCCATGACCGACGCCCCCCAATTTCGCAGCACCACCATCATCACTGTTCGCCGCAATGGCGCGGTGGCCCTGGCCGGAGACGGACAAGTCTCCATGGGCAACACCGTCGTCAAGAGCACCGCAAAAAAGGTACGCCGCCTGGCGGGTGGCAGCGTCATCGTCGGCTTTGCCGGCGCCACGGCCGACGCCTTCACCCTCTTTGGCCGCCTCGAAGAAAAACTCGAAGAGTTCAACAACAGCCTGCCGCGCGCCGCTGTCGAGCTCGCCCGGGACTGGCGCACCGACCGCATCTTGCGCCGTCTCGAAGCCCTGCTGGTGGCCGCCGACAAAGAGGCCACCTTCCTCATCTCGGGCACCGGCGACGTCATCGAACCCGACGACGGCATCCTGGCCATCGGCTCCGGCGGCAACTACGCCCAGGCCGCGGCCCGCGCGCTCATGGAGCACACCGAACTGAACGCCGCCGAAATCGCCCAAGCCGCCCTGCGCATCGCGGCGTCGATCTGCGTCTTTACCGGCGGCGACATCGCCATCGAGGAATTGTAATGCGAGTTGTAATGCGAGCTGTCATGCCCACTGTCACGCCGCACACCGGAGAGTCCCATGCCCGATAAATCGCTGTACAGCAAAGGCAACCCCAACTTCACCCCGCGAGAAATCGTCTCCGAGCTCGACCGCTACATCGTCGGGCAACACAACGCCAAGCGCGCCGTGGCCATCGCCCTGCGCAACCGCTGGCGCCGCCAACAAGTGGCCGAAGAGCTGCGCGACGAGATCTCGCCCAAAAACATTTTGATGATCGGCCCCACCGGCGTGGGCAAAACCGAGATCGCCCGCCGCCTCGCGCGGTTGGCCAGCGCGCCCTTTGTCAAAGTCGAGGCCTCCAAATTCACCGAGGTGGGCTATGTCGGCCGCGACGTCGACGCCATTGTCCGCGACTTAATGGAAGCCGCCGTGGCCCTGGTGCGGCGCGAAGCCGAGTCCATCGTCGCGGTACGCGCCAAGGACATCGCCGAAGACCGCGTCCTCACGCAGCTCGCCGAAGAAGCCCAGCAGGCCAACGCCGCCCAAAGAGAGCCCTACGAATTGCCCGACCTCATGGATGACGATCTCACGCAGCAAAAAGACGAGCTGCGCCCCAGGCTCAGGGCTGGTGAGTTCGATCAGCACTACGTCGAAATCGAGGTCTCCGATACGCACACGCCCATGATCGAAGTGTTCAACATGGCGGGCATGGAAGAATTCAACATTAAGGACATGTTCCAAAGCCTGCCGGGGTTCAAGAACCGCACCAAAAACCGCAAGGTCAAGGTGCCCGAGGCCCTCGAGATTTTCACCGAGGCCGAAGCCGAAAAGCTCATCGACATGGACACCGTCATCGAAGAGGGGCGCGAACGCGCAGAGCAGTCCGGCATCGTCTTCATCGACGAGATCGACAAAATCGTCGGCAAGTCCCGGGGCGGCGGCAGCGGCGGTCCCGACGTCTCGCGCGAGGGCGTTCAGCGCGATCTGCTGCCCCTGGTGGAGGGCTCCACCGTCAACACCAAGTACGGCCCGGTCAAAACCGATCACGTCCTCTTCATCGCCGCGGGGGCCTTTCACATCAGCAAGCCCGCCGACATGGTGCCCGAGCTCCAGGGCCGCTTCCCCATCCGCGTCGAGCTCGATTCCCTGGGCGAGAACGACTTCATCCGCATCCTCAAAGAGCCCAAAAATGCCCTCACCAAACAGTACAGCGCCCTCATGCACACCGAGGGCGTCCAGTTGCAATTCGACGACAGTGCCATTGCGGCCATTGCCCACACCGCGGCATCGGCCAATCGCACCCTCGAAAAGATCGGCGCGCGCCGCCTGCACACCCTGATGGAAAAACTCCTCGACGACATCTCATTCCGCGCCTCTGAAATGAACGGCGAAACCGTCCTCATCAACGGCGACCTGGTCCGAGACACCTTGGCCGGCGTCCTGCAAAACGAGGTTCTCTCGCGCTACATTTTGTAACCATTTTCCCTTGGGCACCGGCACGCCCAGGGTCAACCGAGACGGAGGCTTACCTTGCAACGCAAAATGACATGGATAGTGA
>LSQX01093840.1_pt1 | contig 19958 bp, 16 predicted proteins | sample 654561 | NCBI WGS metagenome assembly LSQX01 (sample SAMN04489861, study PRJNA283612) | anaerobic digester metagenome | isolation source: 4 biogas reactors fed with cattle manure at either 37C or 55C with and... | place: Denmark: Kongens Lyngby | collected 2014
TGAAGCCTACCGGATACCCATCCTTGAAAAACACAATCTTGGAGTCCTGGCCGCCGATATCGATCAAAGTCCCGATGCCCGGAAACAGGAAAGAAGCGGCCTTCGCGTGGCTCGATATCTCGTTCTTCACCACGTCGGCGCCTATGATGACCTTGGCCAAGAGGCGCCCCGAACCTGTGGTGCCGACCAACCGGATGCCTTCGGTCCACCCACCCTCCGCAAGGCGCCTGAACCCCTCCTGCATGGCCCAGATCGGCCCGCCCTCATTCCGGATGTAGTCCTCGAAAATGATGTGGCCGTCGCGGTCCGTAAGCACGATTTTGGTGGTGACGCTGCCCACATCTACGCCGAGGAATTTGGTATCACGGCTCAAGTTAGCCTGCCGGAGCTTGTCGCCGGCCGCCGGATGCTCCTTCAGCGGGACCTCCCGCAAGGGGATTGGCTCTCTTCTGTCCTCACGCTTCATTGGCCGAATACCTCTTTCTCCTTCCTTCCAACAAGTCGCAAAATGCCTCGAACCTTGTTTCCAATCCTGCCACCCCGGTCTGCTCGGAGATCATGAGCGACAGGACCGGCATATCCAGATCCCTCGACACCTTGACCAGTATGTTCTGGGCTATTATTTCCGGCATGCAGGTGAAGGGAAACAGGTGAATGACGCCGTCCATCCCCGACATCTTTGCGAGCACCGTCTCCCCCACGGATTCCTGGCCGTGCCCCCCTACGTTGACCGGCAAGTAGGGGTTAGCGCACTTCACCACCCGGTTGTACTGTGTGACCGCTCGAGGAAGCCTGAAGAGGTGGTAATCCACCCACGAGGTAACGTCGAGAGTCCTGTAGACCCTGACACGCTGCTCAAGCGATCCAAGGATTTTCTCCGCGTCTTTGTTGACGAAGGGCTCATTTACGACGTAGACCTCGCCGACCACGGCCACTCGCAATGGGTCTACCTGAAGCCTCGGTATCTGCCGCATGTCCCGGCAGTACTCGCCGAAAACGGCCTTGACCTCTTTGGGACTACGGGCCTCACCCAGTTCCTTAAGGAACTGTGCGAACCTCCTATCCCCTTCGCCCCGCTCTGCCTCATAAGCCCTTACATCACGGAGAACATCGACTGCCCTGTCCGAAGCGGCGATCTTGGTGAGAGCAATCCGGAGCCCCTTGAGCCCTTTGGGGAAAGGCGCTCCTCCGGATAGGGCCCTGTAGGACTCAACAAACTGCCCCCACTTCAGCGAAAGGGGAAGCGGGGAATCGACCGAGAGCACGCTAACCGGATAGCCGTTTTTCCTGAGGATCTCTTCCATGACCTGGGCGTACCAGCCCAACCGGCACTTGCCTTTCCCCTGCACCATGACAATCTTCCGCACGCCGTCTTCGGCATGCTTCCTCATCTGCCCGATGAGCGTAACCATGGGGTAGCAGATAAACTCGGGGGCGATCTCTTTCCCAAGTCTCACTATATCTTCGGTTAGAGGCGGCGGCATCACCGTGTCGCATCCCATTTCCGCAAACAAGCTCCTCAGGGCGTACCGTAGGTTGCCCATATCTACAAGGCCTATAGGGCCTCGCTCCCTGGTACGGACGACTCCCGAGAGCCCGGCCGCCTCGCGCCCTGTAGGCTCCTCTCCGGTCGCCTCCGGTCGAGCGGGAGCCAGAATAGGCGCTTCCGGCCTGACTGCGTCAGTTGGAGCATCGTTAAGAGCAGTCGATGCAGGCGCGGTCGCTTCGTGAGAGGTCGCAACCGGTCCTCCGCTTTCCCGGGCCGGAACGCGCGTGGAATCCATGAACGCTTCGATCCTGGTAAGGAGCCCGGCCTCTCCCGAGTGCTCGTCAACCGCCAGGTTCAGAAGCGGTATGCCCAGATCGCCTGCTTCTTTGGCTATGTAGTTCTCAATGACGGACGCAGGCCCGCATGAAAATGCGGATACGAAGACAAGGCGGTTTACCTTTCCGGACCTTATGAGATGCAGGGCAGCGCCCAGGATGTGCCCCTCTATTGTCCAAAGTTTCTCGGCCTCGAATATACCTTTGAGAGCCGCATGTGCGTCCTCTTTCGATACGTTCTCCGCCGTGATGACAGAGCCGTAATCGCCAACTCGTTCCAAGAGGCGCCTCCCGAATATGTCGTGGAGGACGTAGGAGTGACCCATGACCCCTGTATCCCAGGTGAAATGTCCGACTCGAACAGAAGAATCCTCATGTCCTCTCCAAGCCCGAAGAGCTTCTTGAAGCGCCCGTTTGGCCCTTGCTTCCGAAGAGACCCCCAGCCGTCGAGCGGCGGAAACCCAGGTCCGGGGCCAACCTCTTGGGTCGTCGCGCATATCTATCACGGGGCTTATGAAGTCCTCGTCGGATATCCCGAAAGCCGCTTTCAGCATTGCGGGAAGGCCCATCATCTTTGGACAGCAATAAGACGTGCCGGAAAGGGAGATGACCGTAGGGACAAAGAACTTCCTGCATCCTTTTCGAATGAGGGCGTCGACGTGGACAAACGCCGCCTTGACTGCGATGCACGGTTCATCGGTGGGGCAAAGGTCCAGGCGCTGGAGGTCGCTTTCGGAGGTATACGGCGACTCCGTCCACTGGACTCCTATCTCCCCAAGAAAAGTGCGGTAAAAGGGATGGAGATAGAAGAAACCGAGGCTCCTGGGAACGCCCACCGACATGAGGCTTACGACCCGCCTTTACACTGTGATGGTGGTAATGTTCCCAAAAAGTGGCGTAAGTAAACAGAACGCGGAGAGGGGGCTACTCTGTCCTCGACACCTTGATCTTTCCCGCCCCGCAGCTCACGACAAGGTCGATCTTGGTAGAGGCGCTCTCATAATCAGGTGTTACCCAGGCGTTACCCGAGCGTGTCATACCTTGGGCTCCCAAGTCGTGGGTGATTGTGAGAGGGCTCGATATGGACACGCGAAGCCCTGCCGCGCGGGGCACTGTGACATCGACCGTCGCTGCACCACCCGATATCATGACCCTGGTTTCCTTGCCGCTAAGGCCGAATTCGAGATCGAGGTCGACAACACCGGCCGATATGTTGAGGTCGCCCAAGTCAACCGACCGGCAATCGAGGGAAACATTGGCGACTCCGCCGGTCACCTTGATAGAGGTGGCGATTGAAGGGTTCAGCGTGATGTCCCAGGTCTGTTTGCCGGCGTCTACCCCAGTGCGATCCGGAGCTCTGATAGAGACGCGCGTCTCGCCGCCCGCTTCCTCCCATGACTTCGACGGTTCGTGCCGGTCCCACGAAAGGCTCCCGGTCATGAGGACCGGCATCGCAACATTATTGAGGCCAGAGTCACCTCTGGCCTCGAGCTCCAGCGAAGGAGCCCCAAGCTCCATCTTTAGTCTCGATATCGTTGGGCCAAGGGGCACCGAGTAATCCTCAGTGTGCTCCATGGGCTTCCAGGGCACCCGGAACTCCCACCTGATACCGTCGGATCTCCAGATCGGTCCGCGCAATCCATGGTTCGGAAACATGGCCCCGAGGATCAGGATGACGACGATTGCTATCGCGAACCACGGGACCTTCCACTTGGAAAACACAAGCTGCAAGCCGAGACCTATGACCAAGAACGGCCAGAACGATACGGCCGCGTCCCACACACTCCAGGGCAGGTATCCTGAGGTGTTCATGAGGAGAATGGCCCCTACGACCACCAAGACGAGCCCGTTCAGAAGCCTGCTCGCCACCTTTTTTACCTCCCCCTCACTGCGCCCAAGATAATGGCTATTCCGGCGATGATTATAAGCACGGGCCAACCCTGGCTAATAAGGTGGAGCGGGAGCCTCCATACGAAAGTGGGAACAACCCTACGGAGCAAGACCGCTGCGCCCACCGCTATTAGCACGAAACCGAAGAACTGACGGCTTCTATCGCCTGAATCATGGGCAGAAGCTTTTGATGGAGGCACATCAATGTGGCCTTTTGATGCTGAAACGGGCCCTACTTCACCCTTTGGCGCCTCGACTCCGGAAGCATTCGCTCCCGAAGCGTTTGCTCCTGAAGGCTCGATACCGCTGTTTCTCAGTATTTCGTCGGCTGTCATCCCACCTTCCGAAGGCGGCTTACCTTCCGACGCGTCATCACCGGCCGGCCTCCCAAGAGAGGGCCCGGACGCCATCCCTTCGGGCTCCTCGGGGATGATTATCCAGGCGAGAATGTAGGCTATGATGACGTTCGGGACAGTGACGAGCAGGAGGGCGAAGAGGAGCCGCATGATCGTTACGTCCATACCGAAATAGTCGGCCAACCCGGCTGCTACTCCACCCAGGACTTTAGTGTGTCTGGACCGGTACACTCTTTTCATCGAGTACCCTCTCCTCCGTCCTTGGAAGATCTACGTTGGTTCAAGAAAACTACCGTGGTTATCCCGCCAAATACAAGTACGCTGATGATTTGCGAAGGTAATGCGGATCGGAGGATTCCGAGCGAAGCTATTCCATCGGTCCGCAATGCCGAGATCACCGAGACAAAGCTGTCCCACCAAGCCCCCGAAACGACGTATTTCCAGAAAGCGCCCAAGTCTTGCAGGGACGATAGGAGGTTTGGGCCCTTTCCGAAAAGCACCGGCATGTGGGAACCGTACCTGTATTCAAGGATGGAACCCAGCGCCAAGACAAAAGACGCGACCGCCCATCTTATCTTGTATCCCCGGGAGATCTTGAAAGTCTCCTCTTCGAGGGTCGCGCCTTTATCGTAAAGCACGGGGTCAGGCCTGAAATCCCACGACCTTACCATTCTCAAGAGGCCCTCCTCGAAGCCCGCGGGAGGTTCGTCTGACGGGTATAAACGGAACAAGGCCTCAAACTTGCGCAATCCGTCGATTTTCGCCCGGCACTTGGAACACGTGCCCACGTGGAGCCTGATTAAGAGTTTCTCAAGCGGAGCGAGATCTCCGTAAAAGTAGTCCTCCAGCCTAGTATCATCAGGACATCTGAGTACCGGCATGGGCTCTCACCTCCCGGCGAGGCTCTCCGGCGCCCGTACTCTGACCTACACTGTCCATACAAGTCCACCCGCCTCAAGGATTTTCTTGAGCATTTGTCTTCCTCTATAGAGTCTGTTCTTGATGACGGTCTCCTTCAAGTCCGTCACATCGGATATCTCTCTAATCGATAGGCCCTCCAGGTGAAAAAGGATGATGAGTTCGCGGTACCCTTCCGCCAGCTGGTCTATAGCGTCTCTCAGTACACGCGCAGCCTCCTGCCTCTCAAACTCGCCGTCGGGGCCCAGTATCGGACTGGCAAGCCTCGACGCACCGGTGTTTCCGTCGTCTATTGACTCCTCGGCCGGAGTCCTACCAATCTTCCTCCCCCTGTCGGCGCAGATGTTCCAAGTAATCCTGTAGATCCAAGGCAAAAACGGCTTATCCGGCTGGAAGGAAGCAATCGCCCGGAAAGCTCTCAGGAGGACTTCTTGCGTTACGTCCATTGCATCCTCGCGATTGCCGGTCATCCGGTAAGCCAGGTTGAATATTTTCCTATAGTATCTCTGTACCAGGGTGGCGAACGCGTCTTTATCGCCTCGCTGGGCGCTCTCTATGAGCTTTCTGTCTTCCACCTGGAAGAAATCCCCCTGATAAACCGACCCGGCCTTCACCCATGAATACGGCTGGAAGGCAAGACAGGTCTCAAGATACCTCGAAAGAAATCCAGCCTCATTCTACCAGTGGTCCCAAGGGGCGACTATTGGAAGTTGGCTAAGCCGGAGGCTCAAAGTAACTAGACCGTTTCCGAGGCCAAGAGGGAAGGGGCGCCTCGCGAAGCGCCCCTTTGGACTTCAGGCATCCTTCCAACCTATGGCGCAAGAGGCTGCCTTACAAAGTCGGCGTGAAGCACGATGTTCTCGGGAAGGATGGTGCTCGCAGTAAGCGCGACGTTGGCGGGCTGTGTCCTAGACCCGGACCAGTACCTCACCCATTGTGGATTATCGGTAAAAATCTGGACCTCGTAGGCGACCGAATCGGATATGTCGAATGCTTGGGCGAAGGTTTCGTCGGGATCGACCGTCACCACGACCGGCGACCCGGGGACGTCTTGCTTCGTCCCGCTGAGGGGCAGGTTCAGCACCGAGATACTCACTTCTACCGGTTCGCTGAAGTAGTTAAGGACCTGAACGATGACCGAACTGGCTTGATTGGCTCTAAACATGGGACCTGAAGTCATGGCCTCATGATCCGCCGGCCCATTCCCGTTCCCGCCCTGGCACTCCTCTAGGATCTGCCTTACCTCGGCTTTTATCTCCTGAAGACCGTATTCGGGGTTATCGAGCTTATCCTCGATGTCCCTGACTTCGCGCTTGATTTCTTGAAGTCCGTACTCGGGGTTATCCAGCTTGCATTCGATATCCCTTACCTCGTTCTTGATCTCGAGAAGGCCCGTGCAAGGGTCGTTGAGAGCGGCTTGTACGTCGCAGATGTCTGCCTTGATGCGCGCAAGCAGGCACAGGATATCTCTAACATCAAGTTCTTTGAGAATGCATTCTATATCCCGGATCTCCTTCTTTATCTCGCGAAGCCCGAACTCCGGATCCTCAATCGCGTCCTCGATGTCGCCTACCGTGTCCTTGATCCGGCCCAAGAGACACTCTAGGTCTTCAGCATTCAGGCCCTTTAGCAGGCACTCGATGTCTTTTATTTCCTTCTTGATCTCCTCCAGGCCGTGCTCCTCATCCTCGACCTGGTCCTCAATGTCATCCACAGCCTCCTTGATATCGGCGAGCAGGCAGCGGATATCGTCCAAACCCAGCCCCTTGAGCCGGTCCTCGATCTCCTTTACCTCGTCCTTGATCTCCGCGAGACCGTGCTCTTCATCCTCCACCTCGTCCTCGATGTCCTCCACCGCATCCTTGATGTCCCTGAGCAGGCAGCGGACGTCTTCAAGGTCAAGCCCTTCGAGCTTATCCTCGATCCTCTTTACCTCGTCTTTGATTTCCGCGAGGCCGGATTTCGGACTGTCCAGCTTATCCTCGATGTCATCCAATTGCCCGGCGAGCTCTTCGAGCAGATCTTTGACTTCTTCAAGAGAGTCGTCTTTGGGCCGGTCTCTTAGTCCGTCCTTGAGTATGTCCTTTATGGCTTCGACGGTTTCTTCTATGAGTTTGACCTCTACCTTGAGTTCTTCCAGACCAAAGCACGGATCGTCCAGTTTGGCCTCAATATGCTCGACTCCATCCTGGATGGCTTCCAACACGCAGGCAAGTTCCTCGGGGTCTATGTCACCCAGAATATCCTCAAGATTCGCCACACCTTCGGCAATCTGCTTGAGTCCAAAACACGGATCGGTCACAGCTCCCTCAACTACCGCCACCTCAGACTTTATCTCGCACAGGCCGGTCCGCGGATTGTCGAGTTTGGCCTCGATTCTCCGGAGCTGCTGCTGCAGGACCTTCACGAGACACGCGCTAATGCAGTTGCTCACCCCACTGTCACCTCTCTTATGAGTACCTCGGTGACATAATATGCAGGCAGCCTGATACGTGACTGCCTGAGGGTGAGCCGCCGCCCGGAGAACGATTAAAGCTTCTGAACGATCTCTCTGATGGAAGAGGTCACCGCCTCAGAGGACGCGGCAAGAGGTTCCTTCGACCCGAGCTGGGCGTAGCCGGGCGTCCCGCCCCCGCGACCTCCCCACCTGGAGGAGATCTTAGAGACTACGTCCCGGGCATCGGGGGAATTGGAAGGCGATATAACAACAACCGAAAACCTGGGGGATAGAGAGTAACAGACGGTGAGTTTCCCAGAAGATTCGCTTATCTTTTTCGCAGCGTACTCGAGCCGGTCACTCGCGAGCGACTCAAAGGCCTCCACTACCAAAGACTCGCCGGACTCGGAAAGCGCCCGGAGGCGGCTTTCCACCTGGAAGTCCAGGACGGCCTCGTGGGCTTCCTCCAAATCCTTTTCGAGGTCTCGAAGACGGGCGAGGGTGGACTGGACAGCCTGAGGGACATCCCCGAGGGGCATGGAGAGGGCGCTTGCTGCTTGCCCAAGCAGGCGTTCTTTTTCCCTGTAGTCGATGAGCGCCCTTTTTCCGCATCTGAATAAGACACGGACTCCCCCGTGGGCACGGTCAACTTGGTTTACCTTAATGAGCCCTACCTGCCCAGAGCTCACGACATGGGTACCCCCGCAGGGGCAGGCATCGTACTCTCCTACTGAGACAACACGTATATTCTCTGCGTCTATGTTGAAACGGGCCCGTATCCCACCGGGCAATTGGTCCTTCGGATACTCCCGGCCCGACACGGGGAGGTCTTGGAAAACCACCTGGTTGGCCCTATCTTCCACCCTGTCCCTTGCTTCATATGAGAGAGCGGGGATATCCAGATCGATGCTTACGTAGTCTTTGCCCAGGTGAAAACCCACCGTGCGGGCATCAAGAAGTTCCTCAAAGGCGCGGGAGAGGATGTGCTGCCCGGTGTGCTGCTGCATGAGGTCGAACCGGTGCTCCCAATCTATCGTCCCTCTGACAGCCCATCCCCCCTCGGGCACCTCCGGAAGCCGGTGGGGCAACCTGTCGGCGGATACCTCACCGGAGAGAAGGTGGAGCACCCTCTCTCCTTCCTCGATTACCCCTTCGATCTTGAGGTCGTTTCGCCCAAAGGCCACCACGGCTTCACCTGACAAGAGGGTTAGGAAACCCTTGTCGGCAGGTTGCCCTCCTCCTTCGGGGTGAAAGAGAGTGCGGTCTAAGAAAACCCCAAGCCTACCGCCTGATTCGATAACCTCCAAGATCCTCGCCTCAAAATCACGTCCCAAGGGGTCTTCCCAGTACAGCCTCTCAGTCTTCAATAGAAACACCTCTTTGTGCTCGCCGGTCATTGTGTCGCTTGCAGCTCGGTCTTACCGCCGGATCTTAGATGACTATACCTTTAAGGCGCAGATATTCCTTTATTATGGGTTCGGGGTGGCGCCTCGCGTATTTTCGGGAAATGTGCTCGCTCCACCCGTAGCGGTCGTAATCCACATCGTCTTCGCCTTCTTCGGGCTTGGGGATCTTGGCGCCCAGGTTCACGTAGTAACCTTCGCGGATAAGCCCTGCGTCCATGATCTTCATTGCTTCTTCGATTTCCTCTTGAGATAGGTCGTGGTACTCGTCTTTCATGAGGACGCAGGAAGTCGGTATCCTGGGCCTGGGCGGGCTTTTCTTAGCCGGGTAACCGACAACCATGCCGACCACAGGATACACTCGTTCGGGCAGACCAAACATCTTGCTGAGCACGGGCTCGATCATGGGCGCCCCACCGAAGAAGCAGGTACCCAGGCCCAGAGCCTCTGCAGCCATAACGAAGTTCATTGCGGCGTAAGAGACGTCCTGGATACCCAAAAAGAGCATCTCGACATCGTTGGCCTTGTTCTTTCTACCTTTATAAGATATGAACTTCTCAAGCTTCCGGAAGTCCATGCAGAATAGCACAAACACCGGAGCTTTGGCTATGAACCTCCCCAGGTACCGCGACAGCTCCTCTTTCTTCTCTGCGTCACGAGTGTAAACGAAAGCATACATCTGCCCGGTAAAAGGCGCTTGCTGGGCGGCCCTCGCAAGAGTCTCCATGATCTCATCGGAGACATCCTGATCCGTAAACGACCTCACCGTAGACCGCTTGAGTATCAAATCGATGTAGGGGTTCTTGGCTCCCGGAGCTTCCATCTTGAGCGACCTCCTCTAGGTTGAAACGGCATCGCCTATGCCTGACTAGATGTCTTCTCTTCGACCCGAGAGGTTCCTGCAACCCGGTCAACCAGCGCTTCCCACTGCCCGTACAGGACCTCCAGCTCTTTCTCAAGGCTATCGTACTCTTTCCAGGGCAGTGACTCCGCGTCTTGGTAGGAAGACGGATCGTTGAAAATACGGATCCGTTCTTCCTTCCTGAGTTCAAGGGCCTCTATCTCGCTTTCGAGGCGAGAAAGTTCGAGAGCGAGGGCCTTTTTGAGGGAAGCGGCTTTCTGCCGGTCATCCTTCACGCCATCGCCCGCGCTTTCATCCTCGTTGGACCGTCTTTTCCCACGGGCGTGGCCGGCCTTGCCCGGAATAGCGGCTCCAGGATGTCCCCCGCCCGCAGCACTCGCTTGTGCCCCTCTTGAGCGGAGTCGCCCTGACTCCCAAGACGCGCCCCGGCGGTCTCCTGACCCGGAAGGACCCCTCCCCCTCCGCCTCAGCGCGAAGGACGGAAGCTCCTCTTCAAATAAGATGTCCTCTCCGCTCTCGACTTTAGCCCGGTACTCAGAGTAGCTTCCCTTAAAGATGTGGATTACCTCACCGTCCCATATCCAGAGGTGGGTCGCCAGGGTATCAATGAAGTATCTATCGTGGGACGCAAACAGGAGGGTGCCGGGGAAATCCTTTATGGCGCCCTCGAGCGCCTCCCTCGAAGCCATGTCCAAGTGGTTGGTCGGCTCGTCAAGGAGCAAGAAGTTCGCCTTGCTGAGTACCAGTTTGGCAAGGGTCAAGCGGTTTCTCTCTCCGCCCGAGAGGACCTTAACCTGCTTTTCGGCCTCATCTCCCGAGAAGAGGAACCTTCCGAGGAGGTCCCGGGCATCCTGATACTCGACACCTAAAGACCTTACCTCCTGAAGGACCGTGTTTTCGTCACATAGGTCTTGGAATCCCTGAGAGAAGTAGCCGGTGACCACGTTTTGGCCTATCCTAATCTCTCCTTCGTAATCCGCGTCCAATCCCACGACGCACTTCAGGAGAGTTGTCTTCCCGCATCCGTTCGGGCCGATGAGGGCCACTCGGTCTCCGCGTCTCACCTGCCACGAAAAATCTCTCCAAAGCCTCCTCTTGCCGGAAGGTTCCACGGGGACAGCCTTCCCGAGGTCAATAAGCTCCAGCACTTCATCGCCTGACTCCATTTCCATCTCAAAACGCACACCCATGCTGCGATTTTCTCGCTTCGGTTTCTCGATTATCTCCAGCCGCTCCAGCATCTTTTCACGGCTCTCCGCCTGCTTTTTTCTCGTGGGCGTTGCCTTCCATTTCTGGATGAACGCCTTCGTGCGCGCAATGAGGGCTTGCTGGCGCTCGTACTCTTCGGCTTGCGACTTGAGTTCCATCTCTCGTTGCTTGAGGTAAGCAGAGTAGTTTCCCGAGTAAACGCGGCCTTCTCCCCCACTAAGCTCCAGCACCTTGGTAGCCACCCGGTCGATGAAATACCTGTCGTGGCTCACGATCAGTGCGGCGCCGGGGTAGTCCTTCAGAAAACCCTCAAGCCACTCCACACCTCTAAGGTCAAGGTGGTTGGTGGGCTCATCGAGCAAGAGAAGGTCGGGCTCGAGAAGGAGCAGTTTGGCGAGAGCGAGCCTCAGCTTCTCCCCTCCGGAGAGGACGCTCGTCTCCTTGGCAAACGCGTCCTGGGTAAACCCGAGTCCCGCCAAGATTGCCTTCGCCTTGTGCTCAAGGTTATAACCGTCCAGGGTTTCGAACCTGGTCGTTACGCGGGCATATTCATCCATAAGGGAATCCAGGTCGAGCTCAGCGGAACCGCTCCGGCTATCTCCGTCCGCAGCCGGAGAGGCCCTTGCCATCTTCGCCTCCAGGTCCCTCATCTTGTTGTAAAGCCCGACGATGTCGCGCCTCGAGGAAAGGAGCTCGTTTAGGACAGTGTCCCTGAACGTAGGTACATCCTGGGAGAGATACCCCCAGTTTCTCCTTCCCGTTATGGCGAATTCACCGCCGTCGGGCTCCATTTCATGTGCCAGCACGCGGAGGAGAGTTGTCTTTCCCTCGCCGTTTCGTCCGATGACGCAGACTCTTTCGCCTTCTCCCACGGTGAAAGAAACGTCCTTCAGGACCGTGTGGGCACCGAAGTACTTGGTGAGGTTGTTTACGGTAAGGATGGTCATTGTCGAGTCCTCCTGCCTGAGCGATCAAGTGTTCGAGTCAAAAGGGATAGTAGCAGCCAAAGACGCTAAACGCCGCTTTGCAGCCCCACACCTCTCGAACCCTTAATCATGAAGGAGAACCCCTTTCGATAATGAGGAATACCCACAGGCAACTATAACACGTATCCGTCTGCGTGAAAAGCAGGTGTGCTGGTTCAGCCGATAGGATCGCCGACTTATCCGTGCTCCCCGGCTCGTATGCGCGCCCTCCGCCGGTTCGAAGATGGTGGATTTTCTGCAGGATCAAGGCAACCCATGTAGCATAAAATGAGTGTTGCTGCTCCGCAACAGTACACTCTGTGAGCGCAGCGGGTGCCGATGGGTCCATAAAATGGCTAATGCCACTTCATCATGGTGGATTTTTCGCATGGCAAATGAAGTCGACGGTACATAAAATGCACCATGGGCTCGGGAAACAGAGACCGGGTCAGTCCTCGGGATACACGGTGATGGGCGGTTCGTAGATGGAACTCACCATGGCGGCGAGGCCGGTGCCCGCACGGAGGGCTTCCGCGTCCAGGATCTCGGCGCTCAAGAACCCGTGAAAAGCGCGAAGTCCCGGGATCCTGTCCGCCGCTTCGCGCGAAACCGCTTCGCACACCGCTTCTACCAGCGACTGCATCGCTGCCGTCTTGCGCGCTACGACCAATCCCAACCTGACAGGTTCTCCCGGGAATTCTTCACACCGGTTCTCAAGAAAGATTAGGGCCTTTTCCACTCCGCCGGCGATGGCGGCAATATCCCTCGACGCCTCCTTGGCCAGGGCGTACCGGAAATAGAGGTATGCTCCCAGTTCGCCCCGCCGGAGCCTTTCAAGCGCGGTGCCGGGATCGGCGATCTTGAGCCTCCGGGCAACGTACCCGAGAGCCCTCTCGACAATACTGGCACCGTCAACTGAAAGAGGGACATGCCGCCCATCGCTCACTCAGATTCGTCCTCTGGCTATATCCTTCCGGTAAGCTTCATCGCCTCTACGACTCTCTTGATGGCGAGGATGAAGGCAGCAGTTCTCAGGCTGCACTTCTCGGTCTTGGAAACCTCCCAGACGTCGTTCAGGCACCCGATCATCATGCCGTCGAGCTTGCCTATGACCTCATCGAAAGTCCAGGAAATGTGCTGGAAGTTCTGGACCCACTCGAAGTAGGAAACCGTCACGCCGCCTGCGTTGGCGAGGATGTCGGGGATGACCACGATGCCACGCTCAGAGAGGATCGCGTCGGCGTCTGCGGTGACGGGACCGTTGGCGCCTTCCGAGATAACTTTCGCCCTCACACGCTTGGCGACTCCCGGATCGATCTGGTTCTCCATGGCGCAGGGGCAGAGAAGGTCCACATCGAGGGTGAGCAGTTCGTCGTTGGTGATCTTCGTGATACCCGGTGCCGAGTACCCCTCAATCAGATGGCCCTTGGAGGTGACCGTGTACTTCATGAGATCTACAATGTCCAGGCCGTCCTTGCAGTAGTAGCCACCGGAGATGTCGGATACGGCAACTACCTTGACGCCCATCTTGTAGAGCCTCTCTGCGGTCCAGGAGCCGACTTTGCCGAAGCCCTGCACTGCAGCAGTGGCGCCCTTGGGCTCAATCCCGATCTTCTTAAGGGCTTCCACGCCGGTGATGGCGACACCGTAACCGGTGGACTCGGTGCGTCCGAGAGAACCACCCATGGAGACAGGCTTGCCAGTGAGGAGCGGAAGCATGCTCTCGCCGGCTATCTGCGTAGCCTCGTCGACCATCCAGGCCATTACCTGGCCGTCGGTCCCTACGTCGGGGGCCGGTACGTCTACGGTCGGTCCGATGTTGGGCATAAGCTCCCTGATGAACGCGCGGGAGATTGCCTCGATCTCCTGCTTGGTCATCTTGGTCGGGTCGCAAGAGATACCTCCCTTGCCGCCGCCGTAGGGGATGTTAAGGAGCGAACACTTCCAGGTCATTAGGGCTGCCAGCGCTATGACCTCGTCCATCTCGACAGTGGGGTGGTAACGAAGGCCGCCTTTGTAAGGCCCGCGGGCGTCGTTGTGCTGGACGCGGTAGCCTCTAAATACCTTGGGTTTGCCGTTCTCGGACCCGGGGATCTTGACCTCAATGACCCGGTCCGGCTCTTCAAGCATCTGCCGGATATGGTCGTCAATCGCGAGCTTCTTTGCTGCCTGGTCAAAGAATACCTTGACATTATCCAGAAGTGACATACTCCAATAGCNNGAGCGTAACGCGCCCGGTATAATCTGCGCATAAGAAAGTCATCCGGGAGCATAAAGAAAACGTAAAAATGGCTATGCCAAATAGGATCCAATCGAGCGCGGGCCTATTGCGGTCTACGACGGCGGTTGGGCGTCGGGCATGTAGTAACCGATACCGGGCTTTGACAGGATGTACCGGGGATTTGACTGGTCCGGTTCTATCTTGCGCCGGAGGTTCGAGATGTAGTTCCTGAGGTACTGGTATTCGTCGCGGTACTCGGGACCCCAAACGCGCCCGAGGATTTCCTCATGGAGGAGGACCTTGCCCGCGTTCTGTGCAAGGTATTGCAAGACACCGTACTCCGTCTGGGTGAGGTTGATCTCGCTATCTCCTCGAAAGACCCGCCTCCTGGAGAAGTCGATCACCAGATCGCCCAGGACGAATTTGGATGATGCGCGCGCGGACGCAGAGAGGGAAGCCCTGTGCAGAAGGGCCTTCACTCGCGCGTTGAGTTCCGGGCAGCTAAAGGGTTTGGTCACGTAGTCGTCGGCGCCTGCCTGAAACCCCAGAAGCTTGTCGGCCTCGCTGATCCTGCTGCTTAGAATGATGATGGGGACGTCGGAAAAGCTCCTTATGGCCCTCGCCACTTCGAAACCGTTCATATCACCCGGAAGGACAATGTCAAGTATGACAAGAGCCGGGCTTTTCTCTTCAATGAGCCTGAGCCCCGACTTTCCGTCGGAAGCGATAACCGCGGTATAGCCTTCGCTCTCAAGGCTGATTTTCACGAGTTTGGCAAGTTTGGGTTCATCCTCGATGATGACAATGGTTTCGGAACTCACTCCGCGACCTCCCGTCCAGACGGACTCTCCTTGTGAAAAGGTATGGTGAAGTAGAAAGTGGACCCTTTCCCCACAACGCTCTCGGCCCATATGTCCCCGCCGTGGGCGTTCACTATCTGCCTGGCGATGAGAAGCCCAAGGCCGGTCCCCTTGACCTTTCGCGCGTCGCCGCTTTCTACCCTGTAATGCCTTTCAAACAGCCTGTTCAGGTGCTCGGGAGCTATCCCGCCCCCTTGGTCGGCGACGGAGAACAAGAACCCGCCTTTTGTCCTTTTGACCCTCAGCACTATGAGCGAGCCTTCCGGAGAGTACTTAATGGCATTGTCCAGGAGATTTCTAAGTACTTGCTCCAGCCTGGTTGGGTCCGCATAGACTTCCCTCGCACCCTCGCTTATATCGGTAAAGAAGCGGTGGCCCCTGGAAATGGCAGACTCCTCAAGCAGGATCCTCTTTATGAGAGGCGGGAGAAGGACGGGCTCCATGGAAAGGCTGGTCTTAGGTCCCAAGGCCGATTCAAGGACAACGGAGACAAGCCTCTCAAGCCTCTCGCACTCTTCCATGACGGTGCCGAGATACTCATCCCACTCCGGACTTCCCGGAAGGTGCTTTCCGCCCGCAAGAAGCGTGAGGTAGCCTTTTATGCATGCAAGAGGAGTGCGGAAATCATGCGACAGCGCGCCAACCGCATCGGCCAGCTCTCGTTCCCTCACTCGGGCGGCTGCGTAGTGAACACTCAAACGCCGGGCGAACAGCCTGAGGACTTCACTCATGGCCTCTTTGACCACGAGCTCTCCGCCCTTACCACCCTTGCGAGTTTGGTCTCCGCCCGGGCATACATTGAGACACGCAACGAGAGAAACCGGGACACCTTCACGAGTGCCCGTAAGCTCAATCGTCCCCTGTTTGCGGCGAGCGGCGTCTCCGGCAGCGGAAGGACCTACAGCGGGCCCTTCCTCTCCTACTCTCACCAGAACATCGGAAGTACCGGTCCCTTGCCCCCTAAGGCACAGGTAGGATAGCCAATCTTGACCGGCGGCCACTTCCCCGACCCGCTCCAGCGCCCGGTCAAGTTCAGGTTCCATAAGCGCTATGGATACTTCAGCAAGAAACCGAACTGCCGTTTCCCAGTCCACCCAACCGCTCCTTAGGTATACTTGTCCTATCTACAGTATAGAGTTTCTGGGCTTAGATGACTATCAGGGATCTTTAGGAGGGCTCTTGCTCTTACTCAAACTTGATCCTGGAAACCCCCTGTAGTATTGCCTGGCCGTGATCCACTCGGGCTTCTCTTCGGTCACGGAAAAGAGCCCTGCAGCGCGCACTGTCGCCGAGAGTATCCTCTCTGTAACACCCTCGTGAAGTCCGGCAGCTTCCGGGGGACCGGCTACATCGTTAGGTGCTCCGGAGGCAGGGACATGAAGTAACGGCCAAAGGCCTCTCATGGCAGCGGCTACGGCCGAGTACTGTTGGGTGAAGGAACCGACGATGCTTGCCACGATCTGGCCGCTCACGGCCCTCCGCGGGTCGGTCGTGACCCTTAGACTCTTTGTTCCCAAAGAGGCAACATCCGACACACCTTCGGGGATTACAACCAGGGCCACCACATCTCCGCCCTTTAGGAGATTAGCCCCCTCGTCCTCGCTCTCGGCCGGCACAACCTCAATGATTTCTTCTATTGGCTCATGGGTGAGGACCCGCATTCTCAAGTTTCTACCGGGCCTATTATGTCAACTAGACCCCGCGCAAGCATATCATGAACCGGGTGATCACTATGAAACGGCAGGACGTTCGATCCCAAAGACACGAAGAACACCACGGAGATTTCGGAAACGAAGGCAAGGACCCTTGCCAAATATGCCGTTTGAAGGGGCACCTCTCCAAGGTAACGCGGGCTTTCAAAATGCTAAGCGGATATACCCAAGCCGTCCAAAGGACAACCGACGAGACCACCCTCCTGAACGAAGCCTGCAAGACAATAGTGGACGCGGGAGGGTACATGATGGCATGGGTTGGCTACGCCGCCTGCGACGCCGAGAAATCGATAAAACCCGTGGCGGCAGCCGGAATAGGGGTTGACTACGTGACCGAGATCCGGCTCAGTTGGGGCGACAATCCCCTGGGCCAGGGCCCTACGGGTACCGCCATAAGGACGGGCGAACCTGCAGTGTCCCGCGACATCCGCACGTGCCCGTTCTTCTGGCCCTGGAGAGAGGCGGCAGTGAAGCTCGGGTACGTCTCATCGATCTCCCTCCCCCTCATATGCGATGACACCATAATAGGCGCCCTCAACGTCTATTCGGGAGACCCGGAGGCCTTCGACGACGACGAGATCGGACTCCTCTCGGAAATTGCTTCGGTCATGTCCTTCGGCATAGTGGCCATCAGGATGAGGACGGAGAGATGGCGGGCCCAGGAAGAAGCGTTGCGCTCCTGGTGGATCTTGCGGGTCACGCTGGACGGGATCGTGAGGGCCATGGCAACCGTCACCGAATTACGGGACCCGTACACGGCAGGTCACCAGGACCGGGTCGGCCTTCTGGCCCAGGCCATCGCCGCAGAATTAGGACTTTCGTCCCATACCGTCGAAGGCGTCGGCATAGCAGGCAGGGTCCATGACCTCGGGAAAGTCTACGTGCCCATTCAGATATTGAGCAAGCCTTCTCTCCTTACCCCGGTAGAGTACAGCCTCGTAAAAGTGCATAGCGAGGCAGGTTACGAAGTGCTCAAGAACATCGAGTTTCCCTGGCCGGTGTCAGAAGCCGTCTTGCAGCATCACGAAAGGATGGATGGCTCCGGCTATCCACAAGGACTTGCCGGGGCCGAGATCTTGCCCGAAGCCCGGATCATAGCAGTTGCCGACACAGTCGAAGCCATGTCCAACGCCCGGCCGTACCGTCCCGCCCCCGGGATCGAAGCAGCTCTCAAAGAGATCTCCGAAGAAGCGGGAACAGCCTACGATCCGGACGTCGCGGAAGCATGCGTGAGGCTCTTCAGAGAAGGACACTTCCGGTTCAAATGACTCTGCTTCTCGCGGATGAGCCCCGGCGTATTCACGCGCACCTCGCTCAGCAATGTCTCAAATCCCGGCGTTACTTAGGTCCTGGCGCTCCTTACCTCTTTGGTGATGGCTCCCGCAGCGCATAGTGCCTCAACCGACTGCTCCATGGTGACCATCCCCGCGGCGCCCCGGGCGATCACTCCCGGCAGGCGGTGGGTTTCGCCCGAGCGGATAAGCCTTCTCACTTCCTCTGTGGCCACAAGGATTTCGCAGGCCGCTATCCTGCCTGAGCCGGAAGACCTGGGGAGCAGCTCCTGGGCTACGATCCCCTCCAAAACCTCGGATATCTGGGCGCGGACTTGCCTGTGGTACTCGGAAGGGAAAAGATCTGTGAGCCGGTTCACCGCCCCGGTTGCCCTTGGGGCATGCATGGTTGCGAGCACCAAATGGCCGGTTTCTGCGGCCGAGAGGGCGGTAGCTGCGGTCTCATGGTCGCGAAGTTCTCCTATTACGATTACGTCGGGGTCTTCTCGAAGCGCCGCCCTCACTCCGTCTGCGAAAGAGGGAGTATCCGACCCGACCTCACGCTGGTTCACTATGCCTTTCCCGTGTTTGTGGAGGAATTCCACAGGGTCCTCAAGGGTGATTATGTGGTAGGGGTAAGTGCTGCTTATCTCCGCCACTATGGCCGCGAGGGTTGAGGATTTCCCCGAGCCGGTTGCCCCGGCTATCAGGACAAGGCCGTTCCTGAGCGTTGCGAATCGGAGAACCGCTCCGGGCAAATGGAGGTCTTTGAGGCGCGGGACCTGACCGCGTAGGACCCTGATGGTCATAGCCGTTGACCCTCTCTGCTTGAAGGCATTCACGCGGAAGCGGCCCGTTCCGGGGAGGCTCAAGGAGAAGTCAACCTGTCCCGATGACCGGAACCTTTCCAGCCTGTCAGGAGGGCAAAAGGACCTCAGGAGTTCATCGGTCTCCTTAGCCGAAAGCACGGGGAAAGGCATGCGCACCAGTTCGCCGTGCACTCTCACCGCAGGTGGCGACTCTACCGTGATGTGGATGTCCGACGCTCCCTGCCTGCAGGCTGCCGCACAGATCTGCGCTATGTCCATAAGTCCCGAGCCTCCCTCCATCAAGCCAGACTATGCTTCCGGCCCGGGAGGGGTCACGCTCACTTGTCACGAGAGGGCGCGTCTTCTCCCCTTTCGGCCTCTTTGGCAACCGGCCCCGTCACTTCCGGTTTCCGCGTCACGGCCCGGGTCTTCCAACGTCCCGACAGGAAGTACAGGTAGTTGAGGCCCGCCCCGATGGCGGGAGAAATCGCCAAGCCCAACCAGATCCCCCTGCTCCCCATTGCCCTTGAGAAACGCATCGCCAACGGGATCCTCACGCACCAAAGCGTAACGATAGAGATAAGCATCGAGGGGACGGTGTCCCCCGCCCCCCTAAGTATCCCTGACAACATGAACATAAGCGCGTAGGGGATGTAGGCAAAGCCAACGATCCTGAGGTACCCGATACCTTCCTTGAGCACGTCGGGGTCGCTGGTGAAAGTGCTTAGGAGGGGACCGGGGAAAGCGAGGGCCACAAAGCTTACCACACTTGTAATGCCCACGGTCATGAGGATGCTCCAGCGGACAACCTCCTTAACCCTTTCATGCTTCCCGGCCCCCAGGTTCTGACCAACCAGAGAGGTGACGGCCAAGCCCATGGTCATCGCAGGCATAAACGCGAATTGATCAAGCCTTCCGCCGACTCCGAAAGCCGCGGTCACCGATGAACCGAACCTGTTCACGAGTGATGTCATCGTAAGCATACCGAGGGATACGATGACTTGTTGCACTCCCGCCGGGAGCCCGATACCGAAAGTGAGACGTACCAGCCGAAAATCAACCCGCCAGTCCTCGCGGTCTCGCGTGAGGTAACCGAGTTTCATCATGTGGCGAATGCCGAGGATCCCGGAGAAAGCCTGGGCGACGATCGTTGCCAAAGCCGCTCCCGATACGCCCATGTAGGGGAAAGGCCCGATCCCGAATATGAGCAAAGGGTCGAGT
>LSQX01041661.1_pt1 | contig 19954 bp, 23 predicted proteins | sample 654561 | NCBI WGS metagenome assembly LSQX01 (sample SAMN04489861, study PRJNA283612) | anaerobic digester metagenome | isolation source: 4 biogas reactors fed with cattle manure at either 37C or 55C with and... | place: Denmark: Kongens Lyngby | collected 2014
TGGCCGGAACGGCTAAGGAACTGGCAAGCAGCGAAGCTGTCCGCAAGGCGTATTTAGGCGGTTAATAATCACAAAGGAGAGTGATTTTCAATGCTCATCAGGGAGTTAATGACACAAAACGTAATTACGACCGAGGAGGACAAGACGATTCTGGAAGTCCGTGAACTGATGCGGAACAAGAACATAAGAAGACTGCCGGTCACAGATGACATCAAACGCATCAAGGGCATGATCACTGACGGTGACGTCGGCCGCAGCGAGCCGTCTGACGCTACCACTCTTTCCAAATATGAGGCAAACTACCTCTTATCCAAGCTGCGGGTCAGGGACGTTATGACCAAGACCGTCATCACTGTCAATGACACCTCGGAAATCGAAGAAGCGGCCTATCTGCTTTATACAAACAAGATCGGCGCCCTGCCGGTGGTCGACATCGACAACAAGCTTTGCGGAATAGTAACGGACAGCGATATTTTCAAGGCTTTTGTCGACATCATGGGTTTTGCCAAGACTTCCACGAAAATTACCGTTGACGCCAGCGATCAGGTAGGCGTGCTTGCCGATGTGGCCAGCATCTTCAAGAAACGCGGCATCAACATCATCTCCGCCGTCACGCGTTCAAAAGGACCGGAAAGCGCGGAAATAATGATTCGCGCCGATTTGACGCACGGCCTGGACGTTATCGAGGAAATCAGACAGGCAGGCTACACAATTAAAGACATCAGCACCGTTAAAGGCAACGGTAAGTGAGTATTTATGGATAAAGTTCAATATTCGGTCGGCGACATCGTACGTATGAAGAAAGCACATCCCTGCGGTTCCTACGAATGGGAGATAACCCGCACGGGCATCGATTTTGGTTTGAGATGCCGAGGCTGCGGCAGGTTTGTGATGATTCCGCGTCCCAAGTTTGAAAAAGCTGTCAAATGTATTCTGGAATCGGCAAATCCGGAAAACATGCTTTAACCTTTATTGGTCCGATTGCCCTGCCTTTACCCCCGGGATATGGCTCGCAAGCCGTTGAACGGGGGATTTTTTCTTAAAGAATGCTGCGGAGGGAATTTCACATGATACGTTCGGTAAAACGAGAAGATGCTGCAAGAATAGCCGAAATATACGGCTGGTACGTCGAGAACACGACCGTCAGTTATGAGCTTTCCGCGCCGGATTGCGCTGAAATGCTGCGAAGAATCGAAGAAACGACGAAAGCCTATCCCTGGCTTGTATATGAGGAGGAAGGCAAAGTAATAGGCTACGCCTATGCCCATAAGTTCGCTGAACGCGAGGCTTATCTGCCCAGCGCGGAAATTGCCGCCTACCTGGACAGGGAAAAGCTTGGCGCAGGCCGCGGACTTGTTTTGGTGCAGGCACTTTTAAAGGACCTTTTAGAATACGGCTGTCATACAGCGGTTGCCCTCGTCAGCCATGACAATGATGCCAGTGCCGGGCTTTGTCTGAGGCTTGGCTTCGAGCACGCCGGGAGGCTCTGCAACATAGGGCGCAAGTTCGGGCGTTGGCTGAGCCTCGACTACTACACGCTGCCGCTGAAAGCATATACTGATGAATAACAGGCGTCGCAGCCCGGTAAAAACAGTCAGGCAGAAGCAAGAAAGTATTTCCCGGGAAATATTGCCATTGTTGCAGAAAATTCATAGATGCGTTACAATTATGTATCTGATATTAATGAGGAGAGATACTTGTGAGCACTAACCTGGAAGTAGGAATTGTCGGTCTGCCGAATGTTGGCAAAAGCACGCTTTTCAATGCTATTACCAAAGCAGGCGCAGAAGCCGCCAATTACCCTTTTTGTACGATAGAGCCCAATGTCGGCGTTGTTGACGTGCCCGACGAACGCCTGCAGGTGCTCGGCGAAATGTTCAAATCCAAAAAAATCGTGCCTGCCGCCATGCGCTTTGTGGATATCGCAGGTTTGGTCAAGGGCGCATCGACCGGAGAAGGTCTCGGCAACAAATTCCTGGCCCACATCCGCGAGGTTGACGCCATCGCCCAGGTCGTGCGTTGTTTTGAAGACGGCAACATTACGCATGTCGAAGGTTCGCTCGATCCCTTGCGCGACATTGAAATAATCAATACCGAGCTGTGCCTCGCTGATATGGAAAGCGTGGAAAAAAGAATCGAACGGGTCAACAAGCTCCTGAAAACCGGCGACAAGAAACTGCCGCTCGAAAAAGCGGCTCTCGAAAAGGTGCTGGCAGGTCTTGGCGAGGCGATTCCTGCCAGGCGCCTGTCTTTGACCGAAGAAGAGCTCGCGCTGCTTAAAGAGCTGCATCTTTTGACGCTGAAGCCGGTGCTCTATATTACCAACGTTGCCGAGGACGAAGTTGCCGGTTCGAAAAGCAACGCCCACGTGGAAGCGGTAAGGAAATACGCTGAGCAGGAAGGTGCCGAAACAGTAGCGATTTCGGCCAAAATGGAAGCCGAGATAGCGGAGCTGCCGGCAGAAGAGGCCCAGGAATTTCTGGCAATGACGGGCTTGTCCGAGCCAGGACTGAATCGGATTATCAAGGTCGGCTTCAAGCTGCTCGGGCTGATGACGTACTTGACGGCGGGCGAAACAGAGACACGCGCTTGGACGATTGTCCGCGGCACCAAAGCCCCGCAAGCCGCCGGCAAAATCCATACCGACTTTGAACGCGGCTTCATCAGGGCGGAAATAGTATCTTACGCAGACCTTGTGGCCTGCGGCTCGAAGGCGGCAGCCCGTGAAAAGGGACTGGTACGCCTGGAGGGCAAGGAATACGTGATGCAGGACGGCGATGTCGTCGAATTCCGCTTCAATGTGTAAGACCAAGGTAGTGTGGCCTGCGCCGTACTGCCTTTTTTTAAAAGGCCGGGGAGCGGACAGGGCGACCCAAGCCTGCGCGGCTTGACAGAAAGGAGCTGAGGCCATGTTGTTTGATTCCCATATCCATTGTGATTACTCCCAGGATTCCTCGATGACGCTGGTCGAGGCACTGCAAACGGCGGCAAAGGAACAGGTTGGCATTATCGTGACAGAGCACTGGGACTATGACTATCCGACCAACCCTTATGCCTTTCTGTTCGATTTGGACGACTATTTCCGGAAGTTTTCCGCCTATAGGTCCGAGCAGGTCCTGCTCGGCATCGAAATCGGCATGCAGAAGCACATCGTGCAAAAGGACGAGGCGCTCATCAAGGCTCATCCCTTTGACTGCGTCATTGCCTCGATGCATTGCGTCAAGGGCCGCGACTTATATGAGCCGCGTTCCTACAAGGGGCTGACCAAGGCCGAAGCGGTCAAGGCGTTTTTGGAAGAATCCGTTGCAACCGTGAGCTTATACAGCGACTTTGATGTTTTCGGGCACATTGACTATGTCAGCCGCTATATGCCCTACGAAGATCAGGAGCTCTACTACGAGGAGTTCCCCGAACTGTGGGATGAACTGTTTAAGGCCTTGCTCGAGAAAAGCAAGGTTTTGGAAATAAACACCAGGCGGCTCGATTCGCCGAAAGCGCTTGCAGCGATGGAGATTCTTTACGGGCGCTATCGCGAGCTCGGCGGTCTTCATGTTTCCCTTGGTTCTGACGCCCATTACAAGGAGCACGTCGGGAGAAGGTTTGCCGCGGCAAAACAAATAGCCGACAAGCTTGGTCTTTTGCCTGTGTATTTCAAGGAAAGAAAAATGATAATCAGCAAAGGGTGAAAAATAAATTGAAATGTGTCAGATTTGAAGTTGAAAACAAAGCGAAAATCGGTGTTTTGGAAGGAGACCAAGTAAGAAAAGTCCAAGGTTCAATAGAGACATTCTGGCAGCTGACCGACGAGGTGTTCCCTTTGGCCGAGGTCAGGCTGCTTGCACCCTGCGTGCCGCGGCAGATTATCTGCGTAGGCCTGAACTACAGAAAGCACGCGGACGAATTAAAGATGTCCGTGCCGCCCGAGCCGGTACTCTTTTCCAAGGCGGTACACACGGTCATCGGACCTGACGCCGCAATTGTTTATCCGCCCCAGACAAAGAAGCTTTCTTACGAGGCGGAGCTCGGCGTCGTGATTAAAAAGAAAATGAAGGATGTTTCCCCGGAGGAAGCGCACAACTATATTCTCGGCTATACCTGCGCGAACGACGTGACGGCGCGCGACCTGCAGTTCAGGGACGGGCAGTGGATGCGCAGCAAGTCTTTCGACACGTTCTGCCCGCTGGGGCCATGGCTCGAAACAGAGCTTGATCCTACGGATCTTGCCATCAGGCTTTACTTGAACGGCAAAGTGCAGCAAGACGACCGCACAAGGCAAATGGTATACAATCCTTACGAGCTTCTGAGTTATATTTCCAAGAACATGACGCTTGACGCCGGTGACCTCGTTTTGACCGGTACGCCTGCAGGCTGCGGCGAGATGCGCGTCGGAGACGAGGTCGCAGTCGAGATAGAAGGAATCGGCTGCCTCCGCAACACTGTCCGCGCGCCCGGTGAGGAAGCGAAAAATTAAGAAAGCCGGCAACGCAAATAAAAAACAGGTTTGCTCTTCGAGCAAACCTGTTTTTCTTATTTGCCTGTTTTGCGGCGAACGGTGATGCTTTCGCCGCCGATACCCCAGTTGTCGGTGTCGACTTCGTCGATGACGACCACGGTCGTTGCCGGGTTCTTGCCGAGTACGTCCACGAGCAGCTGGGTGGCGCCCTTGATCAGGGCCGCCTTTTTTTCGGGTGTCACTTCGCCTTCCCTGGTAATCTTAATATTAACGTAGGGCATAATCTCACACCTTTCCGGTTGATAATATCATTATATATGCGCGCGCAAAAGAGAACAAGCAAAAGGCTCCTATGAAAAATATTTCAATTGTGACATTTCTCTTGCATTTTAAAAACTACTGTGTTATTATTTACCTGCTCGACCAGCAAGTACGGGCGGGAGGCAGCTTCGGCGCTTCACTGCAAAAAGGAAAACTGTCCGGCAAAAAGCATGTCAATATCGCTTGGATCATTATGACCGGGACGTAGACGCAATAATTCTTTGTTTACCTACGCACTCCGGCAGGAGTGCGTTTTTTTTTGCATTGGGCGGCAGGGAGGTGCGGTATGAGGATAGGCATTATCGGCGCGGGCAAGGTAGGGCAGGCTTTGGGCAAGAGCCTGCAGGCGGCGGGCGAAACGTTTGTCGGATTGACGGCCGGCTCGAAGGCGAGCGCGGCAGCGGCGGCAGCGGTCCTGAAGACCGAGGCGTTTAACACCAACGCCGGGCTGGTGCCATTGTGCGACGTAGTTTTTCTGACTGTGCCGGACAGGCAGATCGGCACAGCAGCAGAAAGTCTGGCTCGTTATTTTGCCAAATACGGAAACCGTGCGCTCGAGGGCAAAACATTTTTTCATTGCAGCGGTTCTATGGGACTCGAAGAGCTTTCGCCGCTGGCGGAAATCGGCGCGGGTATTGGCAGCCTGCATCCACTGCAAAGCTTTGCCAATCCCGGAGTGAGCTTCAGAGGCATTTACATAGCTCTTGACGGCACAGACGAAGTAAGAAAGACGGGCATGAAGCTCGCTCGCAGACTGCAGGCGCACGCCTTCAGCGTGCCAGCAGAGGAGCGCAAGGCCTACCATGCCGCCGCCTGCTTCGCCTCGAATTACGTAGTGACGGTCATGTCGGTGGCGCAGGAACTGATGGCCAGATGGACGCCGACGCCGGCTGACGGCTTATCCGCATTGCTGCCGCTTTTCTGCGGTACGGCGAACAATCTCAAGAACACGCAGCTGGCGCGGGAGGCTCTGACCGGTCCGATTGCCCGCGGCGACATAAATACGATAGAAGCACACCTTGCGGTCATACCGCCTGAAATCGCCGAACTTTACAAGGCTCTCGGCGAGAAGACGGTACTCATAGCGGAACTTAACGGAACAATCGACAGCAGCNNGTTCTCAGGAAACAGAAAAATACACTTTAGGGAGGCAACTACAAATGGAAAGAAAACCGATTACAACCAGCACGATTCGTCAGATGAAGGAGGAAGGCACACCTATCAGCATGATTACCGCCTATGACTACGCCATGGCGCGCAATGTTGACGAGGCGGGCATTGACATGATTCTGGTCGGAGATTCGCTTGGTAACGTAATGCTTGGTTACAGCTCCACGCTGCCCGTAACCATGGACGCCATGGTTCATCACACGCAGGCCGTGGTGCGCGGAACAAAGACCGCCCTGGTGGTTGCCGACATGCCGTTTATGAGCTATCAGGCAAGCGAGGAAGAAGGCCTCAGGAATGCGGGACGCCTGATGAAGGAAGGCGGCAGCGCTGCCGTTAAGATTGAAGGCGGGGCGGAAGTCTGCCAGCTGGTGAAGAAAATGGTGACGGCCGGGATTCCCGTCGTCGGACACATCGGACTCACACCGCAGTCGGTAAACCAGTTCGGTGGGTTCAAGGTTCAGGGCAAGGACTTCGCGGCGGCGCAGAAGCTGCTTGACGACGCCAAGGCTTTGGAAGCGGCAGGTGCCTTTGCCGTAGTACTTGAATGCGTGCCTGCGGCTTTGGCAAAGAAGGTGACTGAACAACTCACGATTCCTACCATCGGCATAGGCGCGGGCAACGGCTGTTCGGGGCAGGTGCTTGTCTGCAATGACCTGCTGGGCTTCAGCAATGGCTTTTCTCCGAAGTTTGCGAAGAAATACCGCAACCTCCATGACGAGATCGTCGGTGCAGTGTCGGAATACATCAGCGATGTGCGGGACCGGAGTTTCCCGGGACCCGAGCACTCTTTTAAAATAGATGAAGAAGTTCTTGAAAAATTATACTAAAACGTTAGAGGGGAAAACGAATGATCTTATGCAAGACGGTTGCAGAACTAAGGGCAGAACTGGCCATTGCGAGGAATGAAGGCAGGACAATCGGGCTTGTGCCGACAATGGGCGCCCTGCATGAAGGGCACGCTTCTCTGATCAGGGCTGCCAATATGGAAAACGACCTTGTCGTAGTCAGCGTTTTTGTCAATCCGACCCAGTTCGGCCCGAACGAAGACCTGGACAGCTATCCGCGCACGCTTGAGGCAGACTGCCTGATAGCCGAAAGAGAAGGCGCCGACATTGTATTCGCGCCGACGGCCAAGGAAATGTACCCGAGCGAGGATATGACCTGGGTGGAAGTAACGGGCGGCATTACGAATGTTTTGTGCGGCAGGTCGAGGCCGACGCATTTTCGCGGCGTGACTACGGTCGTCAGCAAGCTGTTCAACCTTGCCCAGCCCGACCGGGCCTACTTCGGTCAGAAGGACGCCCAGCAGGTGCAAGTGCTCGCAAAGATGGTCAAGGACCTGTTCTTCAACCTGCAGCTGCGCATTATGCCAATCGTCAGGGAAGCCGACGGCCTGGCCAAAAGCTCCCGCAACACCTACCTGTCGCCGGAGGAGCGTCGGGCGGCCCTGATCTTGTCAAGGAGCCTGAAGGAAGCCGAAAAGCTTTTTACGGCAGGAGAGCGTGACGGCAAAAAACTTGCCGAATTTACCGAGGAACTGATTAAGACCGAGCCGATGGCAGACATCGACTATGTTGAAATTTACCGTATGCCCGATCTCTCCGAATGCAGCGGACCGCTCGAAGGAGCCGGTCTTTTGGCGGTAGCGGTCAGGTTTGGCAAAACACGTCTGATTGACAATCTTGTTTTGGAGGTAAAATAATGCTGTACAATATGTTTCACGGTAAAATTCACAGGGCAACCGTCACGGAGGCCAACCTGGAGTACATGGGGTCGATCACGATCGACTCGACCTTGATGAAGATGGCTGGCATTCTTCCCGGCGAGCGCGTGCAGATTGTTGACAACAACAACGGCAACCGCCTGGAGACCTATGTCATCGAGGGCGAACCCGATTCGGGCGTCATCTGCCTGAACGGCGCCGCAGCACGCAAGGTGACCGTCGGCGACAAGGTAATAATCATTGCCTACGCGATGATGACGCCGGAAGAAGCCGCTTCCTGCGTACCCAAGGTCGTCATGGTTGACGACGAAAACCGCCCCCTTAAGGTTCGCGGCACGGAACTTGCCGGCGAAATCGGCTGAGATTTTCTCAAAACAGTCCTCCCGTTTCTGTTTGAGCGGGAGGATTTTTATGCCTTCATCTTTATGTTTTTCTTTGATTAATAGGAAATAAGAAGTATAATGATAATATTAATCCGCGTTAAAAAACAAAATTCACTTAATAATGGGATGACATTTCATGGAAGAACGCAAGGGACCGAAAAAACCCTTAATTTATTATTATCTGATCGCAATATTGATGATCTATCTGTTCAACGCGGTCATCACGCCGACTTATTTCAGCCCGAAGGTGGAGGAGATTTCTTACGGAACCTTTCTGCAGAAAATAGACGAAGGCAAGGCTTCCAAGGTTGAAATCACCGCGACCAAGCTGGCGCTTGTCTGCAAGGATGATTCGGCGGGCACGATTTTTGTCACGGGACGCGTCGAAGACCCGGAACTCGTGAACCGCCTGGTTAAGAACAAGGTGGAATTTTCACAGGTAATACCGAAAGAAAGCTCGCCCTTGGAAAACTTCATTATGAACTGGGTGCTGCCGATCGCGATTTTCTTTGCCCTCGGCCAGCTTTTCATGCGCTACATGGGCAACAGGATGGGCAGCAACGCCATGAGCTTCGGCAAGAGCAACGCGAAGGTCTACGTCGAGGCCCAGACCGGCAAGAGCTTTGCCGACGTCGCAGGGCAGGACGAGGCCAAGGAAGCGCTGATGGAACTCGTAGACTTTTTGCACAATCCCGACCGCTATAAAAAAATCGGAGCCAACATGCCGAAGGGCGCTTTGCTAGTGGGGCCTCCGGGCACCGGCAAGACGCTCCTGGCCAAGGCCGTCGCCGGCGAGGCCAAGGTGCCGTTCTTTTCGATTTCCGGTTCTGAATTCATCGAGATGTTCGTCGGCATGGGCGCCGCGCGTGTCCGTGACCTGTTCAAGCAGGCGCAGGAAAAAGCGCCCTGCATAGTCTTCATCGACGAAATCGACGCCATCGGCCAGAAACGTTCGAGCGGACAGTTCGGCGGCAACGACGAGCGCGAGCAGACACTGAATCAGCTGCTCTCCGAAATGGACGGTTTTGACAGCAGCAAGGGCGTAGTAATCCTGGCAGCGACCAACAGGCCGGAAACACTGGACAAGGCGCTCTTGCGTCCGGGCCGTTTCGACAGGCGCATACCTGTCGAGCTGCCTGACCTCAAGGGGCGCGAAGCCATCCTGCGAGTCCATGCAGTCAATATCAAGGTCGAAGACAATCTTGACTTCAACGCAATCGCCAGGGCAACAAGCGGCGCGTCAGGAGCCGAGCTTGCCAACATCGTGAACGAGGCTGCGCTGCGTGCCGTCAAGCTTGGCCGTGACGCCGTCAACCAGAGCGACCTCGAGGAATCGGTGGAGGTCGTCATAGCGGGCTACCAGCGCAAGGGAGCCGTTATTTCCCCGAAAGAGAAAAAAATCATTGCCTACCATGAAATCGGACACGCATTGGTTGCGGCCAAGCAGTCGGAATCGGCACCCGTCCACAAGATTACGATCATACCCCGTACCTCGGGCGCCCTGGGCTACACCATGCAGGTTGCCGAAGAGGAAACGGTACTGATGACGAAGGAAGAAGCCTTCAACAAAATAACCACGATTATCGGCGGACGCGCAGCCGAGGAAACTATTTTCGGCACAATCACGAGCGGCGCGGCCAATGACATTGAACAAGTAACAAGGCTCGCGAGGGCTATGGTTGCCCGCCTCGGCATGAGCGAGGAATTTGACATGATGGGCCTCGAGACCATCAACAATCCTTATCTCGGCGGGGACACCTCGCTGATGTGCTCGCCCGAAACAGCGGCAAAGATCGACAAGGAAGTATTGGCCATCATCAAGGAAGCCCATGCGAAGGCAAGGCGCATCTTGGAGGAAAACAAGGACAAGCTGCACGAGCTCGCAGCTTACCTGCTGGAGAAGGAAACAATCACTGGTGCGGAATTCATGGAAATTCTGACAGGTGAAAAGCCGAAGGACGGGGAAGACGCCGAAACGGCGACAGCTCCCGGCGAAGCATCCGAGACAGTTACAGACGCGGCTGAAGAGCCAGCTGCCGAAATTGACAGGATGTGACGGCCAATGCGCATCTGGCATAAAGAACTTTTGCCCTACCTGCCCCTGATGCAAATCAAGGGGCAATACCGGGAAGTATTTCTGGTCGCAAGCGAAATCAGAAAGAAGGGCACGCCTAATCATATCCTGGTCAACCGTGTGCAGGAATACCCCCTTGAGCATCTGTCAGCCTACCTGCAAATGCTGACCGCCGAAATGGAACGCCGCGGCTTGAGGTTCGACCGGGCAAAGGTCGAGGCGTTGTACGAATTTTTAGGAAAGCCCGGGGAAATAACGCCATCCGAGCTTTTTGCCGGTTGGCACAACGAACGCTATCTGAAGCAATGCCTGTACAATCTGCAGGAAAAGGCCGACTGCGGCCGACCGGGCGCGGAGGAATGGGCAATTATCGAAAAGGCTTTCGGACGCTGTCTCTAAGCAGAAAACCGCATCTTAAACGATGCGGTTTCTTTTTCGGAACAAGCGGGACTCTTTTTGTCCGCCTGCTAAAAATTTGTTGCCGCAGAAAAAGGATTATCGGCAGCAGTGTAGAATGAATGAATTGTAGCGTTTTTTTGCACAACGGCACACAGGAAAAATCAGAGCAACTTTTCGTAACAATACGACTTGAAAGTGAGCTGAAGCCTATACCTACCAACCAACCTGCTTATTACTTGGCCGCCTCGGCGGAACCTCGCGTCTGACGCGGGGCTGACAAGCAATAAGTATTTTTTTATGTGCTCATGCGACTAAGACTAAGGAGGGAGCCCGAAGCAGGAAGGGGCGATGAGAAATGGTGTACAATTATTATCCCGGCTGTACGCTCAGCACGAAAGCCAAAAAACTGGACATTTACGCAAGAGCGGCAGCAAAGGCGCTTGGCTTTGAACTGGCGGAACTAAAGGAATGGCAATGCTGCGGGGCGGTCTATCCGCTGGCGCAGGACGCGATCGGCGAACGACTCGCCGCGGCACGTAGTCTGGCAGCGGCCGAGGACGGCAAGCTCGTTACATTGTGCTCGGCCTGTCATCATGTTTTGAAGCGCGTCAATGCCGACATGGCGGCAAACGGCGAAATCTGTGCCAAGGTGAACGCCTATCTCGGCGAGGAAGAGACTTACCACGGACAAACGGAGGTCTGGCATTATCTGGAGATCCTGAAGCGGGAAATCGGCTTTGACGAAATTGCCCGCAGGGTCAAAAACCCCCTGACCGGAAGGAAAATAGGCGCCTATTATGGCTGTCTGCTGCTCCGGCCCGCGGGCGTCATGCAGTTTGACGACGCGGAAAACCCCGGCATACTAGAGGACTTTATCGCGGCGCTCGGCGCAACACCGATAATTTATGACTACCGCAACGAGTGCTGCGGCGGCTACCTGACACTGACCGACAAACAAGCAACCGGAGAAATGGTGGGCAGGGTAATCGCCTCGGCGCGGCAAAAGGGCGTCGCGGAGCTGATTACCGCCTGTCCCCTGTGCAGTTACAATCTTGAGGTTAACGCGCTCGGCACAGAAATGCCCGTACATTACTTTACCGAGCTTTTGGCGGAGGCGCTCGGCCTGAAGGAGGAAGAGACGGCATGCAGATAAGGGAAATGGAAGAAGCGGCAGAGGTTTTACGCATCAGCACGGTCAAGGCTGAAAACTGCATGCAGTGCGGCAAGTGCTCGGCAGCCTGTCCTGCCGGCGCGAGGATGGACATCCTGCCGCATCGTTTCGTTTGGGAGCTGATGAACGGCAGAGTCAGCCTGCTCGCAAAAAGCGGCACGCTGTGGCAGTGCCTGTCGTGCTTTGCCTGTTCGGCCCGCTGTCCGCGCGGCGTAGATCCGGCCCGGCTGATTGAGGCTGTCCGGCTCACGGTGATCCGCCGGCAGGGAGCAAACAGCATCAATGTGGACGAGCTGCCGCAGGTGATTGATGAAAATATGCCGCAGCAGGCGATAGTCAGCGCGCTGCGCAAGTATAACAAGTAAGGAACCGCAAGGAAAGGTTCTGGGAGGGATAAGATTGCAGAAAATAGGTGTGTTTGTCTGCTGGTGCGGAAGCAACATCGCCGCAACGGTGGACGTGGCCCGAGTCGCTGAAAGCGTCAGAAGCATCCCCGACGTGGCTTTCGCGACCGATTACCGGTATATGTGCTCCGAAGGCGGCCAGACGCTGCTCCGGCAGGCAGTTAAGGAACACGGGCTCAGCAGAATCGTAGTCTGTGCCTGTTCGCCGCGCATGCACGAAGCGACCTTCAGGAAGGCGGCCAAGGCTGCCGGACTCAATCCGTACCTGGTCGAGATCGCGAACATCCGCGAGCATTGCTCCTGGGTGCATAAGGATAAGGAAGTCGGCACCGCCAAGGCGATTGCGCTGGCCAAGGCCGCGATTGCGAAGGTCAGGCTCAATACGCCCCTGACAGCCGGCGAGAGCCCGGTCGTAAAAAGAGCGCTCGTCATCGGCGGCGGCATTGCCGGCCTTCAGACAGCTCTCGATATAGCCGAGGCGGGTTATAAAGTGGATATTATTGAGAAGTCGCCGAGTATCGGCGGCAAGATGGCGCAGTTGGACAAGACCTTTCCCACGCTGGACTGCTCGGCCTGTATCCTGACGCCGAAGATGGTCGATGCCGCAGCACACGAGAACATTACGATCCATACCTACAGCGAGCTCGAAAAAGTCAGCGGCTATGTCGGACAGTTCGAGGCTGTGATCCGCAAAAAGGCCCGCAGCGTCGCAGTTGACCGCTGCAGCGGCTGCGGACTCTGCATGGAAAAATGCCCGTCCAAGAAGGCGGCAAGCGAGTTTGACGAAGGGCTGCGCACCAGGAGCGCGATTTACATACCCTTTGCCCAGGCCATCCCGAACGTACCGGTGATTGACCGGGAGCAATGCCTGAAATTCCAGGCTGACAAGTGCGGCCTGTGCGCAAAAATCTGTCCGGCAGGCGCCATCGAGTACGGGCAGGAAGACGAGCTGATAACAAACAAATACGGTGCTATCGTTCTGGCGACCGGCTTTACGACGATCGACCCCGTTAGGTTCGGCGAGTTTGGCTACTTGCACCACAAGGACGTTATCACTTCTTTGGAATTCGAGCGCCTGACGAACGCGGCAGGGCCCACACAGGGCAAGCTGGTCAAATTGTCGGACGGCAAGAAGCCAAAGTCGATTGTCTTCGTGTCTTGCGTCGGCTCGCGCGATACCACTGAGCGCGGCAAAAGCTACTGCTCGAAAATTTGCTGCATGTATACGGCTAAACACGCCCTGCTGGTGAAGGAGAAGTACCCGGACATTGCGGTCAAGGTGTTCTACATCGACGTGCGCACCCCCGGCAAAGGCTTTGACGAGTTCCAGCGGCGCGCCGTGGAAGAATACGGCGTCGAGTATATCAAGGGCATGGTCGGCAAGGTAACGGAGGAAGGCGGAGGCCTTGCGGTGCATGCTTCCGACGTCGCCGCAGGCACGAAGATAGTTGCGGAGGCCGACCTCGTCGTACTGGCCACGGCCGTCACGCCCTCAAGCGATGCGAGAAAACTGGCGAGCATGCTGAGCGCCAGCATCGATACCGATGACTTTTATACCGAGGCCCATCCGAAGCTCCGTCCCGTCGAAAGCCCGACCGCGGGCATCTTCCTTTCGGGCGTCTGCCAGGGACCGAAGGACATACCGGAAACAGTGGCCCAGGCAGGGGCGGCGGCCGTCAAGGCAATCGGCTTGCTGTCCAAAGACAAATTGCTGACCAATCCCTGCGTCGCCCATGTCAACGAAACGACCTGCAGCGGCTGCCTCGCCTGCGAGAAGGTCTGCCCCTACGGAGCAATCACGGCGGACTATAAGCAGGTCAACAGCAAGGGACTGAAGGAAAGACGGCTGATCGCCCACGTCAACGAAGCGCTCTGTCAGGGTTGCGGTGCCTGCAGTGTGGCCTGTCCTTCCGGCGCCATGGACCTCAGGGGCTTCAGCAACAAACAAATCATGGCGGAGGTGGATGCTCTATGTTAGCAGAAAAGCAAAGCACCGAGCAAAATTTTGAGCCGTTGATCGTAGCCTTTTGCTGCAACTGGTGCAGCTACGCAGGAGCCGATCTTGCGGGAACGGCACGGAGAAGTTACCCCGCGAATGTCAAAATCATCAAGGTTCCCTGTTCCTGCCGGGTCAATCCCACCTTCATCCTGCGCGCCTTCCTGCGCGGGGCCGACGGTGTCATCATTGCCGGCTGCCATCCGGGCGACTGCCACTACACCACGGGCAATTACTTCACGCGGCGGCGTATGACCTTGCTGATGGGACTGCTCGGCTATCTCGGCGTCGAAAAGGCGAGACTTCGGGTGGAATGGGTATCGGCCGCCGAGGGCAACAAGTTTGCCGAAGTCATGACCGATTTTGCCGGGACCATCAAGGCGCTGGGAGAAAACGTGAAGTTGAGGGACCTGAGATGCAAATAATTGAGACGATGATGAAACAAAAAGCCAAAGAGCTCCTAAATGCCGGCAAAGTCAGCCAGGTAATAGCCTGGCGCAGGGGAGAGTTCTTTTATGACAATGCCCCGGCCTATTTCCGCACCGCGGAGGAGACAGAAGACCTCAGCTATAACGCCTTTTGCGGCAGCAATCTCACCAAATATCTGATCGCGAACACGAAAAAAGACGAGAAAACGGCCGTGTTCCTGAAGCCCTGTGACACCTACAGCCTGAACCAGCTTTTAAAGGACAGGCGCGTCAAGAGGGAAATGGTATATGTCATCGGCATTCCCTGCGCCGGCATGGTCGACGTCGCCAAGCTGAAGGCACAGGCAGGCAAGGGCCTGCTCAGAGCTGCGGAGACGGAGGAGGAGATTTTGGTATCGACGGCTTACGGCGACCGCGCGGTAAAAAGGGCGGAGGTCCTGCTGCGGAAATGTGAAACCTGCAAGGGCAGCGCCTATGCCGTCAGCGACGAAACACTCGGCGAACCTTTTACGGTTTATCGTACAACCGCGGACAGCTTCGCCGCAGTGAAAGCAATAGAAAGTCTCGACGGAGCAGAACGCTTCGCCTTTTGGCAGCAGGAGCTTTCCAAGTGTATCAGGTGCAACGCCTGCCGAGACGCCTGCCCCGCCTGCAGCTGCGAGCAGTGCATTTTTGACGACCCCGAGTCGGCCGTGGCCGGCAAGGTCAGCAACAATTCGGCGGAGGAGCAGCTCTTTCACATCATCCGCGCCTACCACGTCGCCGGCCGCTGTACGGACTGCGGCGAGTGCGGACGCGTCTGTCCGCAGGGCATCCGCCTTGACCTTTTGAACAGGAAACTCATCAAGGATATCAACGAACTATACGGCGAGTACCGGGCGGGAGCGGATGCTGTGACAGCCTCACCGCTTCTGCATTTCGAAGTCAATGATGTCGAGCCCGGCAGCACGGCCAAGGGGAGTGAATAGCATGCTGAAAATCAACAGAGAGCGGTTTGAGGAGCTTTTCACCCTGCTTGACAAGCAAGGCCGCCTCTACCTGCCGGTGGCCAAGGACGGCAAGACCGATTATGCCGCCTGGTCCGCAGGCAGCGCTGTGGACCTTGCAGCGACGGTGACGGCAAAATCACCGAAAGGGCTCTTTTTCCCGCAAATTGAGAATTTAATGGAGTTCACGCGCACGGGCAACAAGCTTGCACTCGAGGCAAGGCCGTTGCCCGTTGAAAAGACAATCGCCTTCGGGGTGCGCGCCTGCGACCTTGCAAGCTTCAAGCTTTTGGACAAGGTTTTCCTCAAGGAGCCGGTCGACGAGTATTATGCGGCCCGCCGCGCGAACTGTACGCTGATAGGTCTTGCCTGCAGCGAGCCCGAGGAAACCTGCTTCTGCCATGCCTTCGGCATTGATCTCGCAGAAGGCGAGGCGGACGTGCGCACCTATCAGGTCGGCGACGAACTGTTCTGGGAGGCCGCGACGCCCAAGGGCGAAGAACTGACGGCGGCGGTTTCCGGACTGCTAACGGAGGAAGCGTCGGGCGCGGCAAAGGTTGCAAAAGCCAAAACGGCAGTTAGGGAAGTGTTCCAAAAAATGCCGCTCGCCGGACTGAAATTGTCGGCCGAAAAGTGCAAAGCGCCAAACGAAATATTTGCGGACAAAGCCTGGGAAGAACTCAGCAAGACCTGTATCGGCTGCGGAACCTGCACCTACGTCTGTCCGACCTGCCACTGCTACGACGTCCGGGACCATGACGGCGGAGAACGCGTGGAGCGCTACCGCTGCTGGGATTCCTGCCTGTTTTCCGATTTCACGAATATGTCCGGCGGCAATCCCAGGACGGGGCGACTCGAAAGATTCCGCCAGCGCTATATGCATAAGCTAATCTATTTTCCGGACAATAATGAAGGCGATTTCGCCTGCGTCGGCTGCGGGCGCTGCCTGCAAAAATGCCCCGTCAGCCTGAACATCGTAAAGGTCGCGAGAGCACTGGGGGTGACTGAGAATGTGTGACTGCCAAAGCAAAAGGGATGCCCTCGTGCCCCAAATCGCCGTAATTACGAAAATCAGGCAGGACACGGACGACGTCAGGACTTTCCGCGTCGAAAAGCCCACAGGCGGCAGATGCTTTGACTACCTGCCCGGACAGTGCGCGATTATCTCGGTACCGGGACTCGGCGAGGCCATCTTTTCGATCACCTCCTCGCCAACCAACAAAGAAGCATTGGAATTCAGCATCAAACGCTGCGGCCGGCTGACCGATTATCTGCACGGCGTCGAAGCCGGCCAGCAAATCGCGATCCGCGGTCCCTACGGCAATTCCTTCCCCGTCGAAGGAGAGCTGAAAAACAAGAACCTGCTCTTTATTGCTGGCGGCATCGGCCTCGCGCCGCTGCACTCCGTAATTAATTATGCGCTCGACAACAGGGACGGTTACGGCTCGCTCGACGTCGTTTACGGAGCGCGCAGTACGCAGGACTTCGTCAGTTACGAGGAGCTGTCCCAAATATGGCCCGACAAGCCTAACGTAAGGGTCCATCTGACGATTGACCGAGCCGAAGAAGGCTGGGAAGGACATGTCGGCTTCGTGCCGAAGTTCGTGCAGGACCTCGCTTTCAGCACCGACAAGACGGTCCTCGTCTGCGGCCCGCCCATCATGATCAAGCTGACGCTGGCGGCTCTCGCGGCAATGGGTTTTGGCAAAGAGCAGATTTACACAACGCTTGAAATGAAGATGAAATGCGGCATCGGCAAATGCGGACGCTGCAACATCGGCAGCAAGTACGTCTGCAAGGACGGGCCCGTTTTCCGCTGTGACGAGCTGGACGAATTGCCCGACGAGTATTGAGACTGAAGGAGGATCGGAACATGCAAGAAGAAATGGTACAAGTCTATTTGCTGGGCAAACGATACACCGTGCCGTCGGAGCTGACCATCATGGACGCGATGGAATACGCCGTCTACGAGCTGGTGCGCGGCTGCGGCTGCCGCTCCGGGTTTTGCGGAGGGTGCGCCGTCGTGTACAGGTTTGAGGGCTCGAGCGAGCTGAAGGTCTGCCTGTCCTGCCAGACCAAGATCGAAGCCGGCATGTGCGTCGGCAAGCTTGAAGCCTATCCCGTCAACAAGAAGAATTTCGACATAGAGGAAATCAGGCCGACCGAGAATATTATGGGACAGCTTTACCCCGAAATTTACAGCTGCATCGGCTGCAACGCCTGCACCAAGGGCTGTCCGCAGGGGCTTGCCGTCATGCAGTACATCGCTTACGCGCAAAGGGGCGACTATGAAAAGTGCGCACACGCCTCGTTCGACTGCGTCAGCTGCAACATCTGCGCCTCGCGCTGCCCCGCCCAAATCACCCACTCCGCGGTAGGACTTCTGGCCAGGCGCCTGACCGGCAAATACCTCGCACCCGTCAGCGCCCACCTCGAGCAGCGTGTCGCCGAGATCGAAAAGGGCGAGCACGAAAGAATCCTGGAGCAACTGATGCAAAAGCCGCTTGAAGAAATCAAGGAGCTCTACAATAACCGCGAGATTGAGAAATAGGAGGGCAAGCGATGCTGACAGCAGATATGTTAAAATCCATGGCCAACGTGGAAAAGACCAGGAATGCCAGAATGAGCGCGACGCCCGCGCGGATGGGCGCCGAAGAGAAGGACAGGCTTTTGCGGGAATACCATCCGGATTACCGCGAGAGCGGCTTTACGGTTCTCTCAATCGGTCCGAACAAAGGCAGCAAGGTGCCGACGGAACTGGCTGAATTATTGCAGGCGAACAGCCGCATCAAGAGTACGGCAATCGACCTCGGGGTTGTCGACTACGACGTCGACGTATTGATTATCGGGGGCGGGGGCGCAGGTGCCTCGGCCGCCATCGAAGCGGACAGGGCCGGAGCGAAGGTGCTCGTCGTGACCAAGCTCAGGCTCGGCGACGCCAACACCATGATGGCCGAGGGCGGCATACAGGCGGCCGACAAGCAGAACGACTCGCCCGTACAGCACTATCTGGACGCATTCGGCGGCGGCCACTACGCGGCGGTGCCGGAGCTTCTGAAAAAGCTCGTCATGGACGGCCCCGGCGCGATCCGGTGGCTGAACGATCTGGGCGTCGAGTTTGACAAGGACGCCGACGGCACGATGGTCACGACGCACGGTGGCGGCACGTCGCGCAAGCGCATGCACGCCGCGGCCGACTACACAGGCTCGGAGATAATGCGCGTCCTGCGTGACGAGGTAGTGAACCGGGGCATTACGACGATAGACTATGCTCCCGCCCTGGAGCTGATCCTGGACGAAGAGGGCAGGGCGGCAGGAGCCGTCCTGATGAATTATGATACCGGCGAATACCAGGTGGCGCGGGCCAAGACCGTGATTATCGCGACCGGCGGTGCCGGAAGGCTGCACTACCAGGGCTTCCCGACCTCGAACCACTACGGCGCGACGGCCGACGGCCTGGTCCTCGGCTACCGCGTCGGCGCGGAGCTCATCTATGCCGACGCCATCCAGTATCACCCGACCGGCGTTGCCTATCCCGCCCAGATTTTCGGCGCGCTCGTGACGGAGAAGGTGCGTTCGCTCGGCGCGATGCTCGTCAACTCCGAAGGAGAAGCCTTCATGCATCCCCTGGAAACGCGCGACGTATCCGCGGCGACAATTATCCGCGAGTGCACCACCAAGGGCAAGGGCGTGCCCGCTCTCGGCGGCAGCGCCGTCTGGCTCGATACCCCGATGATCGAGATTATCCACGGCGCGGGTACAATTGAGAAGCGACTCCCAGGTATGCTCCGCATGTACGCCAAGTTCGGCATCGACCTGCGCAAGCAGCCGATTCTCGTCTACCCGACGCTGCACTACCAGAACGGCGGCATGCTGATTAATGAAGAGGCCGGTACGAAAATTGAGAACCTCTTCGTCGCAGGCGAAGCCGTCGGCGGCATCCACGGCAAGAACCGCCTGATGGGCAACTCGCTCTTAGACATCATCGTTTTCGGCAGGATTGCCGGCAAGAGCGCAGCTAAGAAGAGCAAAGAAACCAAACTCGGCAAGCTGACGCTCGCCCATATCGACAAATTCCAGGCTGAACTTGCCGCGGCAGGCATCAAGACTGACAAAGTATCGCCATTATTATTACCGACCTATACGCACGGACGAAAAGTTAGATAAAAAGCAGGGAAAGCAGGTTTGGGAGCGAATAGAAAGCTTGTAACTATATAAAACCAAACTAAAGGAGTTCTTGCTTTATGGCAAAGAAACAAGCAATAACGATTCGCAGTTCCGCTGCTGAATATCTGACTTTCGTCGCCGCAACAGGCGAAAATACCGAGAATATAGAAATGCGTTATGAAGACGAGAATATCTGGCTGACGCAAAAGATGTTGGCGACCTTGTATGACGTAGAAGCGCACACTATTAACTACCATATTAAGAAGATTTTTGCGGATT
>LSQX01328209.1_pt1 | contig 19951 bp, 17 predicted proteins | sample 654561 | NCBI WGS metagenome assembly LSQX01 (sample SAMN04489861, study PRJNA283612) | anaerobic digester metagenome | isolation source: 4 biogas reactors fed with cattle manure at either 37C or 55C with and... | place: Denmark: Kongens Lyngby | collected 2014
CCGTCTGGCATGGGTAGGCTGCTTTGTTCTAAGCTGCTAGCGCTGGAGTTGATGACTATATCCCATTGCCCCGGAATATCCTCTAAGCCACTGGAAGTAATTGGTGTTGAGCTTTGACAAAGGCGTTGAGCTTGTTCTGCCAAGTCAGTAGCTTTGGACGCAGTGCGATTAGCAATATGTAAGGTTTCACAGCCAGCTTTTAGTAATGGTAATAGGGCACCTCTAGCGGCACCACCGGCACCAATTAAGAGCACTTTTTTACCGCTAATCGAGTGACCGTGATTTTGAATATCATTGACCAAGCCAATGCCATCGGTATTGTCGCCATAAATGGTGCCATCTTCGCACCACAGCGTATTAACCGCTTGTGCAGCCTGTGCTCTTGGTGTTAGGTTGTCTTTAGCTAGCTTAAAGGCCTCAAGTTTAAATGGAATCGTGATATTTAAGCCGCAGCCACCATCATCAAAAAACTGTCTTACTGTGTCAGCAAACTCGTCAGGATTGACCTCTACCTTATCATACTGCAGCTTTAAGTCACTTTGCTTAGCTGCGATGCTGTGCAAGGTAGGGGATACGCTTTGTGCAATGGGGTAACCATAGACTGCGCAGCGTACGATTTTATCGTTATTAAGGCCATTACTAATAGGCTCAGAGACGAACTCAAGAAAGCGAGCGGCGGCATTAAGTTTAAGTAAGTTAATGTCGCCGATCTTAATTTTGACAATTGTGCCGCGTTCATAGTCGTCGATTAGACCTTCGACTAACAGCGTCAGTGGGGCGCAAGTTAGACGGACTAAATCATCTCGTATCACTGACGCTTCAAGCTCTTCGATACCCTGTTGTTGTAACCAGCGTAAGACCCAGAAGCGCTCTACGCTATCTTGGAAATTACGCCATTGCTGAATAATCGTATCAAAGCTAGTCATAACCACTAATAAATCCACGTCTTTGGGTTTGTAAGGGGCAACTAGTGGTGCGGATACGCCATGCTCAATAGCGCAAATTAATTGCTGTTGATTTAATAGGTCGATGTAGCGACGAAGTGGGGAGGTCATCCAAGCGTATTGTGGGACTCCCATGCTTTGATGTGGTACGGCATGGGTGGTTTGCTTGGCGCGACCGAATTGCTGACTACGATAAATTCCCGGGATATTTAAGTCGTTCAGCATGCCCGACCACTGTACATTGGTGAAAATCATCATTTCACCAATAATTAAATCTATCGGAATATCGCGACGGCGCGGCAACAGTTCAACCTCTGCATTTTGGTCTTGCCAATCACCATGCAGTAAAAAACTAAATTCAAGGCCTTTATTAGACTCAGGATAGCCTCGCACCTCATCACGCTTTGCTGAGAGGTGGCGAGTTAGGCGCCAGAAAGGACGTATTAAAAAATCATAAGGCAGCTCGACCGACTCATCGTTTAGATTTTCTGCGGTGACTAAGTCATCATCAAACATCGAGAGGCGTAGGTTCTCTTTGACCCTAATGCTTTCAACCTTGCTGTCAGTACTAATGATTTCACCGCTAGCGAGATTAGCGACCACATATAAGGAAATGCACGGCTTCACTTCACCTTCATCAAGGGAAAACGCATTGATGAGATTAGCACCTTGCATAGTGATTTTTTTGCCAGGCAGGTATATCGTCGACATGCGTTTACGCGCTGCCAAGTCAAGCTCTGAGTCTTTAGTGACAGCAAGAGCAGGAGCGGCGATATGCACGCCAAACTGATAGGTTTCATCTTCTATGTGCTTGACTGAAAAAGCATCATCAATTTCAGTAGTGGCGTCATTATCTATTGAATAGGCCTCAACCTCTGCCAAAGGAGGTTCCTTGAGTGTCGGCAGCGGTAGCTCTGGGGTTTCATAGCCTTTAGGGAAGTGCTTTTCTAAAAAGCCAGCAAGCGTAATTTCCAACTCATTTTTATAAACGCCTAACTTCAGGAGCATTTCTTTGACATTGAGGGCGCTGCGTGACAGAGCGTTTTCAAAAGCCTTCCAAGCCATGGTGTTTTTGTTCGGTGAGGTGAGGAAGGTCTTAGCTTCTTCAGCCATCTCTTCCGGTAACTGGAAGTTGACTAAAGAGTTAGTCCATTGTGCTTGTAGCTCCTCTTGTTGGCGCTTTTTCTCAACCGCTGCTAATGCTGCCTCTAAAATCTCAGGCGGTGCGGCACGGTACTGTCCCTTGCCACGACGGTGGAAGTAGATAGGCGCTGCCTGTAGCTGTATGAGTAACGCTAGTTTTTCAAGGATGTTCGGCTCATGGCCATAGTATTCGTGGGCTAATTCTTCAGCTTTAAAGTCCTCTTGCGGAGCAAACTCCCATAAAAAGCTCGCTTCCAGCTCCTCTCCCAATTCTTCGGCTTTGGGAAGAATTTCTGTTAGGGGGTAAGGAGCCTTTTCAAATTCAAAGATCACATTATTGCGTTTGATTTTGCTGCGTTTACCAGTGCTTAGTTCAATTTGATAATTGGCATCGGTTTCAGATAGCACTCGGGCAACTTTAAATTGACCGCTTTCTTCGAAAATAACATTCATTATTTAAAACTCTGTTTGTTTTTACTGCGTGTATTGGGTTTTTAGTGGACTAAAAAGTGAGGTGTAATTAGGCGTAGTGAGCAAAAGCCAAAATATCTTTGATATAGTCGCCAAAGCAATCAAAGCTATGGGTAGCGCCAGGTACGATAATTTGCTTAGCGCCATCATAACGCTTAGCCATTTCCTGCCAGTCTAGTATCTCATCACGATCGCCTGCTAGTAAGAAATAGCGTTCAGCGGTAATTTTAGGCTGAAATAATGCCTCTAATTCGTGTAAATTCGCTAAGGTAAACTCAAAAGGTGTGTCATCGTAAAAATAGGTCATTGGGCCTAATTGTGTAGACAAATCACGGGTCGCATAAGTCGCCGGATTGATCAGTACTGCTTGGCAGTTATTTTGCTCGGCTAGGTAAGTTGCATAATAGCCGCCTAGGGATGAGCCGATAATAGTGAGTGGATGGTTTTGATTGTGGTTTTTGCTAATGATGTCACTACACAGCGCCATCGCCTCAGCCGGTGAAGAAGGCAGTTGTGGCATAAAAAAGTGATCAGCTAAGTCGCGATCAGCCATTGCTTTGGCCATTAACTGGGCCTTCATTGATTGAGGTGATGAACGAAATCCGTGTAGGTATAAAATCATTGTCGTGTGTCTTAAGAAGATAGTTGCTTTAACTTAGCAATTAATTTGTCGTGAAAACCACCAAAGCCGCCATTGCTCATCACTAAAATATGATCACCAGGTTGCGCTGCGGCAGCTACGGCATCAACTAATTGTGAAATGTCGTGGTGGACGTGGGTGGGCTGCTGCATAGATGCAAAAACGCTCTCAGCATCCCAAGTGATGCTATGCTTGCCCTGAGTTTCGTTATAACAAAAAACGATGTCAGCTAGCTGTAAAGACTCAGGTAGTCGTGCGGACATTGTGCCGAGCTTCATTGTGTTGGAGCGTGGTTCCAACACAGCGACGATACGCGCATCACCTATCTGCTTACGCAAGCCTTCAAGCGTGGTTGTGATAGCCGTAGGGTGATGAGCAAAGTCATCATAAACTGCAATGCCATTAACGGTGTCGCGTAGCTCCATACGACGCTTAATCCCTGTGAAGCTGTGTAGCGCCTCACAAGCAAGGGCAGGTTGTACACCGACATGCTCGGCAGCACTAATGGCGGCTAGGGCATTTTGTACATTATGCGTGCCGATTAAGAGCCATTTAACCTCAGCAATGACTTGCTCTCCCTGCAGAACTTCAAAATGACTGCCTGAGGGTGTTAGTAAATGATAGTCCCAATCACTCGTACCTGTTTTATCAGAGCCATAGCCCAGAGCGGCTTGCTGGCTCCAGCAACCCATTGAGATGACTTCTTGAAGTGCTGTTTCAGCTGTTGGATAAATTACGCGACCATTTTGAGGCACAATACGTACCAAGTGATGAAATTGCTTTTGAATCGACGCTAAGTTTTCAAAAATATCGGCATGGTCAAATTCTAAGTTATTGAGTACCGCCGTGCGAGGACGATAATGAACAAACTTTGATCGCTTATCAAAAAAAGCCGTGTCATATTCATCCGCTTCGATAACAAAGTATTTGTTTGCTTGATCAAAGCGCGCTGAGATACCGAAGTTCTCGGCAATGCCACCAATTAAGAAGTTTGGCTCTAAACCTGCATAGTCTAGTATCCAAGCTAGCATTGATGAGGTGGTGGTTTTACCATGCGTACCAGCAACCGCTAGCACATGCTGGTGGTGCAGCACCTGCTCACCAAGCCATTGAGGACCTGAAGTGTAGGGGAGGCCGCGATTTAAAATCTCCTCCATGAGGGGATTGCCACGACTCACAACGTTACCAATAATAAATAGATCGGGATTCAGATCTATTTGCTCAGCGCCGTAGCCCTCAACTAGTTCAATGCCTTGCTCCTCTAGTTGAGTGCTCATCGGCGGGTATACGGCCATATCACAACCTGTCACCTTGTGACCGGCTGCTCGTGCAATAAGGGCTAGTCCGCCCATGAAGGTACCACAAATACCTAATATATGAATATGCATAAAAAATTTCTCCTGCGGGCTACTATTTTAAGCATTTTATGAAGTCTGCCGCTATGCTCGCACTATTATGGCTAAAATCAGCCTATCAAATACTCCTTATTGAGACTAATGGCTATTTTAAAGAGAAGAGTTTTCTTTAGCAAAAAGGTGATCTTAAGCCGATTAAAAGGTTTAGTAGGTAGGATTGCTGCTTTATCAATGGTGGCGGCGAGCTTAGTTTTGCTTAGTGCTATGCTCCCCGAACAAGCGGCAAGGGCTCAAGCTCAGGCAAAGCAGCCTACGCTAAAGCTACAGTCGATGACGGTGGCTGAGGTTGATGCTGAGAGTGTAGAGCACTTGCTAACGACACCTTTAAAAAGCCTAGATGGTAAAGAGAGTCGTATTAGCGACAATCAAGGTAAAATTATTATCGTTAACTTCTGGGCTAGTTGGTGTGCTCCTTGCGTTGAGGAAATGCCAGACTTAGAGGAAATTAATCAGGAGTTTGCAGGGGTGCAGGTAATCGGTTACTCTGTTGACACAGAGCAAAATGTACGCCGATTTTTATCCAAAGTGCCTGTGGATTTTCCTATACTTATCGGTGAGCCAACGGCTATTTCTCTAATGAGAAAGTTAGGTAATCCGAGTGGTGGTTTACCTTTTAGTCTTATTTTTTCGCCTGAGCAGGAGCTTGCTTATAAAATCATTGGTCAGGTAAATACAGCGGAGTTGAAGGCCAAATTAGTCGAAATGGGAGCTTAGATATACTTTGTGTTACCTTTCTTTTCTACTAAAATAATAGAATTTAATGGACAGAAGCAGCCTTTTGACGTTAAATTAACGGTTTGTAAAAATTTAAAACGGCGTTATGCGTATTTTAATCATTAATGGTCCAAATTTAAATATGTTGGGCTTGCGTGAGCCTGAAATATATGGCGCAGAGACTCTAGCTGATATAGAATCTGCCGCACAGCATTTAGGTACTGAACTTGGGCTTAGTGTCGAGTGTGTTCAGAGTAACTCCGAGGGCGAGTTAGTTACTTATATTCAGCAGGCGCGTGGACAGATTGATGGCATTATTATTAACGCCGGGGCTTATACCCATACAAGTATTGCAATACGTGATGCGCTAGCCGCAGCTGAGGTGCCTTTTGTAGAGGTTCATATCTCAAATGTACACGCGCGTGAGTCATTTAGACACCAATCTTATCTGTCAGATAGAGCAATTGGTGTGATTTGTGGCTTAGGCTCTTTTGTCTACGAAGCTGCGCTGCGTTATTTCGCTCAAACAACAAGAACTTAAAATTAAAACTTAAGGACTACGGGATACCCTTATGGATCTTAGAAAATTAAAAACACTTATCGACCTAGTAGCTGAATCAGAGATTTCCGAACTAGAAATCACCGAAGGTGATGGTAAGGTCAAGATTGTTAAGTCAAAGCCACAAGCTGAGATGACAACAGTTTATTCACCAATGGCTATGCCACAAATGTACTCAGGCGGGATGGCTGCGCCTCAAGCCCCTGCCGCTGCACCCCAAACTCCTCCAGCTGCAGAAGCAGCACCGGCACAGGAAGAGGGTTATGTGGTTAAGGCACCGATGGTCGGTACTTTCTACCGCGCTCCAAGCCCTAACTCACCAGCATTTGTTGAAGTAGGCAAGAGTGTGAGTGAGGGTGACACCTTGTGTATTATTGAAGCGATGAAGCTATTAAACGAGATCGAGGCCGATGTTAGCGGTGTGGTCAAGAAAATTCTTGTTGAAAATGGTGAGCCAGTTGAGTTTGGTCAGCCATTATTCATTATTGCTTAATCGCCTTATCGTTCAATAAACGGTTAAATAATTTATGTTTGAAAAAGTACTAATTGCCAACCGTGGTGAGATTGCGCTGAGAATTCAGCGTGCTTGCCGCGAGTTAGGTATTAAAACAGTCGTTGTGCATTCCGAAGCAGACCGTGAGGCTAAGTATGTTCGTTTAGCTGATGAGTCTGTGTGTATTGGACCAGCTCCGGCTCAGCAGAGTTATCTGCATATGCCAGCGATTATTGCTGCTGCAGAGGTGACTGATGCTGAGGCGATTCACCCTGGCTACGGCTTTTTAGCAGAAAATGCAGATTTCGCACAGCGTGTTGAGAAGAGCGGTTTCGTATTTATTGGTCCACGTCCCGAGTCTATCGTGATGATGGGCGATAAGGTCAGTGCCAAGCAAGCCATGATTAAGGCTGGTGTACCTGTCGTTCCAGGTTCGGCAGGTGCGCTTAATGACGACCCTCAAGAAATTCTCGACACGGCACGTCGTGTTGGTTTGCCGGTCATTATTAAGGCAGCTGGCGGCGGCGGTGGTCGTGGTATGCGCGTTGTTCATCATGAATCAGAGCTTGTCAATGCGGTTCAAATGACTCGTGCTGAGGCTAGAGTAGCTTTCGGTAATCCTGAAGTTTATATGGAGAAGTACCTTGAGCAGCCACGTCATATTGAGATTCAAATCTTAGCTGATGGTGAAGGCAAGGCCGTATGGTTAGGTGAGCGTGATTGCTCGTTGCAGCGTCGCCACCAAAAAATTATCGAGGAAGCACCTGCTCCTGGTATTGACCGTGAGCTTATCAACAAGATCGGTGAGCGTTGTGCTGAGGCATGCCGTTTGATGCGTTACAGAGGTGCTGGTACCTTTGAGTTCTTATACGAAAACGAGGAGTTCTATTTCATTGAGATGAATACTCGTATTCAGGTAGAGCATACGATCACTGAGTGCATTACCGGTATTGATTTGGTGCAAGAGCAAATTAAAGTTGCTGCTGGTGTGCCATTTACATTGAAGCAAGAGGATATTCATCTCTTAGGTCATGCTATCGAATGCCGTATCAATGCGGAGGATCCGTATACCTTTATGCCTTCTCCTGGGTTGGTTACCAAGTGGCATCCGCCGGGTGGTATGGGTGTTCGTACGGACTCTCACGTGTTTTCAGGCTATCGTGTACCGCCACACTATGACTCCATGATTGGTAAGATTATTACCTATGGTCAGGATCGTAAGCAGGCTATCGCACGTATGGATATTGCCTTGTCGGAGATGATTGTAGAGGGCATTAACACAAATATCCCACTACATCGCGAGTTATTAAACGATCCTGTCTTTATCAAAGGCGGCATGGATATTCACTATCTAGAGAAAAAGTTGGCGGCACGCAGTAAAAAGTCTGCTGACTAATGTCTTTTTTAGTGAGTTATTGATTACTCAACCTTCGGGTGATGAAGCCGGGCATAGACTCGGCTTCTTGGTTTTTGGATTAAATTTAAGAGGCGCTTATGCGTGAATTAATCATTCATTGTAACGAAGAAATCGCAGAGGATATTTCTGATTTCTTGCTTGATCATGGCGCTTTGTCAGTATCTGTTGAGGATGCTGATAGGGATACTGAAGATGAGCAACCGCTTTATGGTGAGCCCGGCATGGAGTTGGACGCATTCGCTTGGCAGCGTAATCATGTTATCGCTTTAATAGACGATGAGGCTGATGAGCAGGCGTTAATGCTATCTTTGGCTGTGCAGTTCGGTGAGGATGAGTACACCGTGGCAAGCTTGATTGAGGTTGAGGACAAGGATTGGGTGCGTGTTACCCAAACACAATTTGATCCGATGAAGCTTGGTGAGCGTATCTGGATTGTTCCTAGCTGGCATATGGATAGTCATGATGTATTACAAATTCGTCAAGATAAGTCAAATATGGTGATTCAGTTGGATCCAGGTATGGCCTTTGGTACTGGTTCTCACGCTACGACAAGGCTGTGTGCTGAGTGGTTGGAGCAGCATCCACTTGATGGTAAGTCAGTCTTGGACTATGGTTGTGGCTCAGGTATTTTGTCGATTATCGCTGCTAAATTAAATGCTGCAGATATACTCGGCATTGATATCGATCCTCAATCGGTAGAAACAGCGCGTGCTAATGCATTGATTAATCAATGCCAGATTTACTATGGCTTACCTAATGAGCTGCCTGAAGGTCAATACGATGTTGTCGTGGCAAATATCTTGGCTAACCCACTAAAAGCACTTGCTCCCTTGCTATCGAATCGCGTGACACCAGGCGGTTCGCTTGTTTTGTCGGGTATTTTAGAGGGGCAATACGAGCAGTTAATCGATTTCTATCGTCCTTGGCTTCAGCTTGAGGTGTGGAATGCTGATGAGGGTTGGGTTTGCTTGCATGGCACAGTCGAGGCCTAAGGTTTCGCATCGCCTATGAAAACTCAGTGCCCCGAGTGTAAAACCGCTTTAAAAGTATCAGCTGAGCAGCTAAAGGTGCGTGGAGGGCAGGTGCGTTGCGGCATCTGCCATACAGTTTTCAACGCACTGGATTACTCTGTTGGTGAGCAAGCACCTAGACGTCGTGATACCTATCATGAGCTCGCTCAGGAGCGTGTTTATCAGGATGAGCCATATATAGAGGATTCACGATATTACGATGATCGTGTGCCGCAGGATGACTTTGATGATGACTACTATGCTAGCGCCAGTTCTCGGCGTCGAGGAAGTAGTTTTTTTTGGATCATTGCAGTATTTATCCTGCTTGTCGCCTTGGTATTGCAGGGGGCGGTTGTTTTTCGCAACCAGTTGGTTCATTATTTCCCATCAAGTCGGGCTGTCTTGACGCAACTTTGTTCCGTGGCTAACTGTGAGTTAGGTGGTACACGCTCAATTGATCAATTTATCTTGAAGAATGTTTCTCTAAACGTGCGTAGCGATGTACCTCCGCAGAGCGATCAGACTGCGTTAATTTTACGCGCTACCTTGCTTAACAAAGAAAATATACCAGCTGAATGGCCTTCACTTGTCTTAGGGCTTAAGGATGAGCGTGGACAGGTCGATAGGCAGCGTATTATTACGCCTGAGGAGTACGTCGTCTCCGACCTCAGAGTGCGACCGATGGCATCGCTTTCTGAGTATTCCATCCGCTTGCACTTGGCATTAGAGGGCACGATGGCTACGGCCTATGAATTAAAACCTTATTACGAAGAGTAGTTATGTCAGAACAATCAAAAGAAGTACTTATTTGTGGCTCTTTAGCCTTTGATACCATCACCCGTTTTGAGGGGCATTTTGCAGAGCACATTAAAGCCGATAGCGTGCACAGCTTAAGCGTCTCTTTTCTAGTGCCTTCTATGCGTAAGGAGTTTGGTGGTTGCGCCGGTAATATCGCTTATAACCTAAAGTTGTTGGGAGGTACTCCTGTGCCGGTTGCGGCGGTTGGTCGAGATTTTGGTGACTATCAGCAGCATTTCACTGACTTAGGCATTGAGCAACGCGCTATTCAGGTATTAGATGATGTGTTTACCGCACAATGCCATATCACAACTGATTTATCAGGCAATCAAATTGCAGCATTTCATCCTGGTGCGATGAGTTTTGCTGCGGATAACGATATCAGCCAAGAAAAGGCAGAGTGGGCTATTGTTGCTCCCGACGCTAAGGATGCCATGTTTAAGCACGCAGAGCGTTTGCAGGCGGCCGGTATCCCTTTCATCTTCGACTTAGGTCAGGCGATGCCTTTATTTGATGGTGATGACCTAGAAAAGATGATTAAAATGGCGCGTGTTTTAACGGCTAATGACTATGAGATGCGAGTTATTGAAGAACGTACCGGTAAACGTGTTGAAGAGCTTGCTGAGGGTCTAGAGGCCGTGATTGAAACGAAGGGCGGAGAGGGCTCGATTCTCTATCATAATGGTCAACAGATGCTGATTAAGGCTGTTCCTGCCGCTGCGATTGAGGACCCGACGGGTTGTGGCGACTCTCACCGTGCAGGTATCCTTTATGGCCTTTCATCTGGTTGGTCATGGGAAGATAGTGCGCGTTTAGGTAATGTCATGGGCTCTATTAAGATTGCTTCAGGTGGTCCACAAAATCACCGTCCAAGCTTAGAAGAAATTCAGCGTATTTTTGTTGAGAATTACGCTAGTAATCCTTGGGCTTAAAGTCCTTTAGTATCAAGTCAAAAAAATCGGGCCTCATATATCAAAATATGAGGCCCGATTTACATACAAGTATCGTGTCTAAAATTAAATTAGATACTGAAATACTGGTGAGCCGAAGCTTCTAGTACCAACTAACAAGATCTGACAAATAATCACTAAAACAAGTGGCGATAGGTCAATTCCTTGCATTTTGTTGAGTAGCGGTAGGCGACGGATGGGTGCCAGAATTGGTTCTAACAAGGTTCTAAACAAGGTCATGGCCGGCGAAAGCGGGTTAATCCAAGACATGATGGTATAAAACAATGTTAACCAAAAAACGAGGTTTAAAATATTTTTAGCTAATACCAGTAAAGCCTCTAGCGGGACATAAATCAATACCGCACCTAACTGACTGCCCATAATTAGCAGTAAGGTTAAAAGTAGCTGTACTGCGCAAGTTAAATAGGCGGCCACCAATGCCCCTATATCAACATACCGTGAGCTAGGTAGGATTCTTCTAATAGGCACCACTAACCAGTTGGTTAGCTGTGTGATATTGGAAACCAGCGGATTAAAAGCGGGAATACGCAACCAGTAAAACCAGGCGCCTAGTATTAAGGCCGCACAGAATAGGGTGCATACAATTTGAATTAAAAACAAAAGCATTGAAGTCATCGGTGAGTATCTCTTTTGATGTGCTTATTATTCTGCGGCGTTATTTTTGCCAACAGGGAAAGGCCATTTAGGTTCAGCTGTATCGCTTGGTACGCTGACTTTTCTAGTGACAACTTTTTTAGTCGCGACGACAGGATTAGCAACAGCCTTCTTTGCTGGTGTCTTTTTGACAGTCGCTTTCTTGGTTGCAGCGGTCGCTTTTTTAACCACCGTTTTAGTCGCTGTTTTAGTTGCAGTTGTTGTCGCTTTTTTAGCGACAGTTTTTTTAGTTGCCGCTGATTTTGTAGCTACCTTTTTAACTGCTTTTTTAGCCGTCGTCTTAGTTGCTTTCTTTACTACTTTCTTTGCTGCTTTTTTGGCTGCAGGTGTTTTTGTCGCTGCTGTTTTTACTGCCGCAGCTTCAGACGTAGTATCTACCTCTGCTGTTTTAGTAGCGGTTTTCTTGCTAGTAGCCATAGGAACGCTCCTTTAAATGTTAAGTACTTTTATTTGAATTAAGATTGCTGTGTTTTTTACTCTAGATCACTGATAATTAAGGCGTGTATTTACAATACCTTATTGAGGCGCTCTAACACCACATCACGACCTAATAGGGCGAGTACAGCATCGACTGATGGTGTTTGCTTTTGGCCTGTGGTTGCGACACGGATAGGAATACCTAAAGCCGGCATCTTGATCCCTTTTTCATTGAGTGTTTCTTTAATCGTTGCTGCTAAAGTCTCAACAGACCAAACATCAAGTTTTTCTGCGCGGCTTTTAAAATCAGCTAGAGCATCTAATGCATCGGCCGTTAAAACTTGTGCTTTTAGATCATCATCAGCTTCTTTAAATGGTGCAAAGAATAGCATCGCAGAATCTGCTAATTGCTCTAAGGTTTCAGCACGATCTTTAAATAAATTTAAAATCGCAGTGACATCAAAACCATTCGTGTTGCCATTGCGAGCTTCAATGCGTGGCAATACAGCAGCTACCAACTCTTCATCACTAGCGTTTTTAATATAGTGTGAGTTGATCCAATTAAGCTTTTTAGGATCCCATTGAGAGGCAGCCTTGGTCAGGTTCTTTGTGTCGAACCATTGAATAAACTGCTCACGACTGAAAATCTCGTCATCACCGTGGCTCCAACCTAAGCGAGCCAAGTAGTTAACCATCGCTTCAGGTAGGTAACCGTCTTTGTGATATTCCATTACGCTAACAGCGCCATGACGCTTAGAGAGCTTTTGCCCGTCTGGACCTAAAATCATTGGTACATGACAGTAGGTAGGCACCTCAGCACCTAGCGCTTCTAAAATATTGATTTGACGAGGTGTGTTGTTGACGTGATCATCACCGCGAATGACGTGGGTAATCCCCATTTCCCAGTCATCAACTACGACGCAGAAATTGTACGTAGGCGTACCATCAGGACGAGCAATAATTAAATCGTCTAACTCACTATTGGCAATGCTGATAGGGCCTTTGACCATATCGTTCCACATGACTGTACCCTCAAGCGGGTTTTTAAAGCGCACTACAGGCTGGCGGTCTGCAGGGATTGGGCCTAAGGTCTTACCGGGCTCAGGACGCCAGGTACCATCATACTTGGGCTTCAGGCCTTTTGCACGAGCAGTTTCACGCATGGCTTCGACCTCTTCAGGTGAACTATAGCAATAATAAGCCTTGCCCTCGTCTAGTAGCGTTTGAATATATTCTTTATAGCGGTCAAAACGCTTAGTTTGATAGTAAGGACCTTCATCGTGTTCTAAACCCAACCACTCCATGCCCTGCAAAATTGCCTCAACAGCTTCAGGAGTAGAACGCTCTAAGTCTGTGTCCTCAATTCTTAAGACAAACTGTCCTTGATGATGACGAGCAAAGGCCCAAGAAAATAAAGCGGTACGCGCGCCACCTAAATGCAAATAGCCTGTTGGAGAAGGCGCAAAACGAGTTTTAACGTTAGATGTAGTCATGATTTTTGAATTGTAAGAATTACATTGTAGAATATGGATATCATACCATCAACAACGACCTTAGCTGTTTCTGAGTCAGAGTTAGTGCTAGCATTTTCACAAAGTTGCCTTTATGTATAAACACCGCTTAGCCTCTTTATTTGATCCGAGCTCTATTTTAGTGATTAGTGATATCGATTTGCCCTTGTCAGAGCATATCCCTACACGTTTGCAGCAGCATGTTGAGTGGCTTCGCTGGGACGTGGCTTTACAGGAGGGGCTCTTAACCGGCTCTTCAGAGCAGACGTCAGCAGTCGCTTCTGGCAAGTATGCTACTAGGATCGATGCGCCGGATTTAGCCTTAATTTGTTTATCCCCTCATAAGATCGCCTTAGCCTTGCAGGTGCTTTCAGAAAGACGACCAAAGGCCTTAATTATCTTGCCTTATAGTAAGTCAGAGACTGATTCACTTAATTTGTTGCCGGTTATTGAGGCGTGGAGCAAAGAGCATAATTGCTTATTGCTAGGGCCACGTGCCTTTGGTATACAGCGTCCGGTGCAGGGTTTAAACCTCAGTCGTATTCCCTTAGTGCATGGGGGCAAGGTGGCTGTGGTGTCACAGTCTCGCATGATCTTAATGTCAGTACTCGATTGGGCTGCCCAATCAGGGGTAGGTGTGTCAACCGCTGTGTCTACCGGTGAAATCAAGGGGGTAACATTAGCCGAGATAATTGAGTATTTAGCAGGTGACTCCTATACGACAAGCATTGTTCTCTACTTAGATAAGTTAAGTGATGGGCGTCCTTTAGTCAGCGCCTTAAGAGCAGCTGCTGGGGTGAAGCCAGTCGTAGTCTTTAGGGCTGGTCGTATGGATAGCGAGTTGCTAGGTGATGATAGTGTGTTTAATGCGGCCGTCCGACGTTCGGGTGCTGTGCGTGCAAATTATATTTTAGAGCTCTTTTCGGCGCTTAAAACAGTTAATCATATTCGTCGTCCACGTGGTGGTCGCTTAGCTATTTTTGGTAATGGTCGTGCACAAACGCAATTGATGTGGGACGTTTTAGGCGCGGGTGATGATGTTGCTAAGTTAAGTCATTTATCACCTGATACTCAGCATACCCTAGCTGTTCATCTCGGTGCCGGTTCAATTACCACCAATCCCATCATTAGTTACAAGCCTTTTACCAGCACGACTTTAGTTGATGCCTTAAAGATTGTGGTCGATGACCCGGCAGTTGATGCGGTGATGTTAATTCTTGCGCCTGATGAAGCGAGTGATATGGAAGAGGTAGTCAGGGGCTTGGCAGAGTATGCACCCAAAGCACCAAAGCCAATCTTTACCACGCTCTTTGGTGAAGAGATTATGCAGCCATTGCGTCAGGTGATGGATGAGGCAGGCACACCTGCATTTAGAAATCCAGAAACCGCTTTTTTTGGGTTTAATACTATCAATGCCTATCACTATAACCAACAGCTTTTACAGCAGGTACGCATCCCATTATTGATTGATACCGTAGCAGATGAATACGGGGTTAATGACATTATTACTAAGGCGAGGTCTGAGGGCCGGGCGTCATTAGAGCTAAGCGAGGTGCAGGCTATTTTACGCTGCTACAATGCCGATGTCGTCTGGAGTGAGCAGATGGATGAGCGTAAAGAGGAAATTGATGATAGAGCTCCGTTTGCCCGTATTACCGTCAAAAAAGATCCGATTTTTGGTCCATGGATTTATTTTGGAGAGGGTAAGCACGAGGTCCGAGTGTCTGTGCACGATCAGGGGCAGGATTTACCACCGCTTAATTCTTTCTTGGCGGCGCAGCTCATTGAGCGTAGTCGCTTTTGGCGTTTAGAACTGCATTTTTATGCGGAAGAGCATCACTTTGTTAAGTTACAAAAACTACTTGAGGTCGTCAGTGAGTTAGTCAGTGAGCATCCGGCAATCGATAGCCTGGAAATCAATCCTATTGCCTTAGGACTAAATAATTTAATTATTGATGAAGCTAAAATTCGTATTACAGAGCAAGCCCAAGCCCCGGTTATAGAGAGTCGTTATCAGCATTTGGCGATTCATCCATACCCTCATTATTTAACCGAGCATAAGGAGTTTAGAGATGGCTTGCCTTGGACTCTACGACCAATTAGGCCGGAGGACGCGGAGGCCTTACAAAGCTTTATTCGTAATCTCTCAGATAACTCCCGTTATATGCGTTTTGTATCGATGATGAGTGAGTTAACACCAAAGATGTTGGCGCGTTACACCTATGTGGATTATGACAAAGAACTGGCGTTAGTTGCGACTACCGAGGTGCCAAATCCAGCAAATCGAGGTTTGCCGCAAGAGATAATTATCGGTTTGGCGCATTACTTACGTAATATCGATGGTGTGGGGGCGGAGTATGCGCTAGTGATTGCCGATGATTGGCAGCGTCGTGGCTTAGGTTACTCCTTAATGTCAAAGCTGATTGAGCTTGCTAAGCGACAGGGCCTTGATTATATTGAGGGTCTAGTCTTGGCCAATAATCGACCGATGCTGGCGCTGATGACTAGCTTGGGTATGACCAATGATCCAGACCCGGATGATCCCACAGTACGAAGACTGTGGATATCATTTAAGTGATAGCTTGGTAGCTTATTTGGAGTGAGCAATTAGGAAGTCGTTAATGTCACGAATTTCTTCTGCACACACCTCATGCTGCATTGGGTAGTCGTGCCATTCAACCTCATAGCCCCATTCGCGCAGACGATCACGGCTTTGTTTACCGCGACTCATTTGAACCACCTGGTCTTGCGAACCGTGAATCATTAGGATAGGGGTCTCTTGGTTGGCAGGATGGCGTTCGTCAGCGGTTTGCTCAATAATAGGTAAATAGCCGGATAAACCAACGATGCCGCCCAGTTTCTGTGGGTAGCGTAGACCAGTTGATAGAGCCATTGCCGAACCTTGAGAGAAGCCGATTAGGAAGATGTTTTCAGCAGGGATGCCACGTTCGATTTCGCGCTCAATCAATGCGTTAATGTCATTAACTGATTTGCGAATACCCATCTCGTCTTCGCGTACACTGCCAATATCCATTGTTAGCAGGTCATACCAAGCAGGCATCACATAACCGTTATTGATGGTAACAGGAATCGCTGGTGCATTAGGAAATACAAAACGAATGTTTAGGCCTTCAGGTAAACGGAAGTAGGGTGGAACTGGCACAAAATCATTGGCATTAGCGCCTAAGCCGTGCATCCAAATTACACTGTGCGTTGCTTCTGCGGTTTTTTGAGGATAGTTGTATTCAATACAATCTAATAGCTCTTTACTCATAAAAAAATGCTTCCTTTAGTTAGATATATAGCGTGTTGATTCTTTACTCGATGAAGTCTTTCAAAAATTGAAATAAAGCGCGGTATTGCTTGCGCTGTGGCGTTTGCCCTTCATTCAGCTTGGCATTGTGGCTTTGCTCTTTGCGGGCGGCGCGGACAATGCTGCGTAAAGCTTGAATATCAAGAGTAGGATATTGCTCAATCAGCTTAGTTACTTCATCATCGCTATCAATTAAGCGATTGCGAATAAGCTCCAAACGATGTAAATGATCATTTTGCTCTTTGGAACCGTGCTTCCAAGTATCAACTTGCTGGCGGATGATGTCGACGTCAGCTTGGCGTAGAACCTTTGCGGCATAGTGTACTTGACGCCTTTTAGCACCATGGCTTTTGAAGCTTTTCGCTTCTTCTAGTGCTCTGATGATTGACTCATCAAGGGGTAATTGGCGGATTTGCTCAACTGAGAACTCAATCAACTCCTTGGTTAAATCCACAACGGCGTGTAGTTCACGCTTAACCTGTGATTTGCTCGGGCCGTCATAGCCATTGTCGTCAAACTCGGGTGAGTTACTTTGGTCGGAATCTATAGACATAGAGAGAATAAAAGGTTTATTAATATTAGCTTGTCGTATATGATAGCCTGATAGCTAAATCTATTGGCGAAAACCGCCAAATCATATTTACAAGGTTCTTAAGTTTTAATGAGTGTATCTAGTTCAGATTTTGATTTAATTGTTCAAAAAGCCTTGGCTAAGGCCAAGCAAATAGGGGCAAGTGATGCTGTTGCCTCAGTTTCTGAGTCCTCTGGCTTAGTTGTCGGGGTGCGACAGGGGCAGGTCGAGACGATTGAGCGTATGCGTGACAACTCCCTCGGAGTGACGGTTTATCGTGGTAAAGCGCGTGGCTCGGCTTCCACCTCCGATTTAAGCGATAAGGCTTTAGCTGAGACAGTAGAAGCTGCGTGGAATATCGCACGCTACACCGCAGATGATGAGCTTGCGGGCTTACCTGAGCTTGAGGATTTAGCGACAGAGGCTGATTTTAGAGACTTGGCATTATATAAGCCTTGGGATATTGATCCGACATCCGCCACTGAGCTAGCGTTAGAGGCTGAGGCAGCTGCTTTAGACTATAGTGATCAAATCACCAATACCGAGGGTGCTCAGATAGATACGGGTGCTGGTCGTTTTGTAATGGCTAACAGCGCCGGTTTTTTGGGCGGCTATCAATATACTCGGCACGGCATGTCAGCCGCAGTAATTGCAGGGCAGGGTGATGGCATGCAGCGTGATTATTGGTATACCTCTAATCGTTATCCAGAGCGTTTGGAATCAGCACAGCAGGTCGGTCAGTTAGCGGCAAAGCGCTCAGTGATGCGCCTCAATGCACGTCAAATTCCTACTGGCCGATATCCGGTGGTTTTTGAGGCACCTTTAGCCTTAGGCTTGGTGGGTCATCTGACGCAGGCCATCAGTGGGGGCGCGCTGTACCGTAAGACGAGCTTTTTAGTGGACTCTTTAGGTACAGAGGTGATGGCACCTCACCTTAGTATTTTTGAGGATCCTTTTATTCTAGGCGCAATGGGTAGCAGTACCTTTGATAATGAGGGCGTGCGCACGGCAGAGCGAGAATTGCTTAAAGACGGAGTATTGCAAGGCTATTTGTTGTCTACCTATAGTGCTCGTAAATTAGGGATGCGTACAACTGGCAATGCCGGTGGTTCGCACAATTTAATTTTACGTTCTAGTCTGACCCAAGCTGATGATGACTTGGCTGCTTTATTGAAAAAAATGGATCGTGGTTTATTGGTGACGGAGCTAATTGGTCAAGGCGTTAATTACGTTACTGGTGATTATTCTCGTGGTGCTTTCGGCTATTGGGTTGAAAATGGCGAAATTCAATATCCAGTTGAGGAGATTACGATCGCGGGTAACTTAAAGGATATGTTTAAGCAGATTCAAGCAGTTGCAAACGATCAAATTACCCGTGGCTCAAAAACTAGTGGTTCAGTTCTAATTGAGCAAATGGCTGTGGCTGGTTCCTAGGTACGGATACCTAGGGTAAATCGTTAGGGTTCAAATGTTATATTTATGCTAGTATCTCTGGCATAATTTTTAAGGAGTTTTATCATGGAAAGACGTTCGTTTTTGAGAAAGGCTGGTGTGGGTATGGCGGCAGGTGCTGCCGCTGTGTCGGCACCCGTAATTGCGCAAGATGGTCCAACAGTGCGCTGGCGTATGGCGACGAGTTTTGCTCGTAACTTACCTGCCTTGCACCTGCCTGCGGAGCGTTTTTCTCAGTATGTCAGCGCGATGACTGATGGTAAGTTCCAAGTCGACGTTTTTCCTGCCGGCGAGATTGTGCCAGCCTTTGAGGTGCTAGATGCGGTTTCTAATGGTACGGTGCAGTGTGGTCACACATGCGGTTACTACTATTTCGGCAAAAACCCTGCGTACTGTTTTGATACCACCGTGCCTTTCGGCTTAACCGCGCGTCAAATGAACGCTTGGTTGATTGAGGGTAACGGTATGACTCTGTTGCGTGAGCTATTTGCCGAAGTTAACGTTGTAAACTTTCCACTAGGCAATACAGGCGCTCAGATGGGTGGTTGGTTCCGTAAAGAGATCAAGTCGTTAGAAGATTTAAAAGGTCTGAAGATGCGTACGGCTGGTTTTGCTGGTGAGGTGCTATCTAAGATTGGTGTAGTGCCACAGCAATTAGCGGCTGGTGATGTATACCCTTCACTTGAAAAAGGTACCTTGGACGCGGTTGAGTTCGTTGGTCCTTATGACGATGAAAAGTTAGGTTTCGTTAAAGTGGCTCCTTATTACTACTATCCTGGCTTCTGGGAAGGTGGTCCTGCTGTTTCTCTATACACTAACCAGGATGAATACGAGAAGTTACCAGAGGTGTATAAGCATATTTTAGCGACAGCGTCATACCGCGCTTCTCAAGATATGTTAGCTATTTATGATTACAACAACGCTGGTGCTTTACGTAACTTGATCGCTGAGGGAGCGATTCTCAGAGAGTTCCCAAGAGATATCTTAGAGGCTGCTTATAAGGCTACCGGTGATTTGTACAAAGAGTATTCTGATAGTAATGAGCTGTTTAAAAAGCTTCATGATGACTACATGGGCTACCGCAACTCAGTAGCACCATGGTTTAATGTGTTGGAAACGTCATATACTCGCTTCTTGGCTTACGCGATTAATCGTTTATAGTCATTTGAACTAGATTAAGTCCTTTGCTAGCAGGTGTTTAATCTAAAATACAACGCTAAAGCTTTGTTTTCACATTGCTTTAGCGTTTTTTTATGATATTTATTCTTTGTTTGTGTTATTATTATCCGCTTACTCTAGCTCGTACTGCCAATCTGAATTAATAATGGCATGGCGGGTAGGAGGTTTTTAATTTTTAAGGATAAAGAATCATGAAGACTTTTGTGGCAAAACCCCATGAAGTCAAACGTGACTGGTATGTTGTCGATGCAAAAGGCAAAGTTTTAGGACGTGTAGCCA